>Ga0172381_10000287_pt1 | contig 62195 bp, 75 predicted proteins | sample Leawel6488metaG_FD_119754 | JGI IMG/M metagenome (GOLD analysis project Ga0172381, IMG submission 119754) | Leachate microbial communities from a municipal landfill in Southern Ontario, Canada - Leachate well 64-88 metaG | ecosystem: Engineered > Solid waste > Landfill > Unclassified | place... | reverse complement strand
GGTTCCAACGCCTTCAGCCGGTTCGTATCGTGCGTTCAAAGTCTGAATTTCGTCAAATGCGAACTTCATGGCAGAATTTCTTTTCTCAAGTTGTCCCCTCATCCCCCACAACATCGCTTCGGCGAGAGTCGTTAAGATTGGAAATAAACTTGCATTGATAACTGGATCTGTGGTATCTGCCACCATCAGCGTTGGTTGTTTTATAAAATGAACGTCTACCTTTGCTGATGTGTATGTCGTTACAAGTAAAAATATATTGTTCTTGAAAATGTAATACCTTGGAGATTCGTCGTCGGCCAACAAGAACTGGTTCGTAACTTTCTTGAGTTCGTCCAAACTTAGCTCGGTAGCCCATACACCGTTGCCGGTTCCATTCTTGTAGAATTTTACTCTTCTTACTCCCCGACCGCTCAACAATAAGCCAAGATTACCGTTCAAGGCCGGTGAAGTCAAGGAAAATCCATGTGTATTGTATGTTTGGGATGTCGATGTCGCACCTTCCAGCTCAGTTAAATAGGCCGGATGCAACATATTGCATAGTCTAATCTGCGCTCTGTTTAAGAATTTTATTTTAGAAGCCACCGGGAATTTTGTTTCCTTCGGGTCTTCGAGCCTCAAGCTCAATTCATCCGTAAGAGATTTAGTTACCAATGCGGCCATTATGATACCTCCTGAAATATTTTACCGGCTTGGTTCTTGGCAAATCAAACCAGTTGGGTTCAATCACATTGCCTTTGTCAAAAAACATCTTGACCGTGTTCAAGGACTCAATCTGTTGCATCGCAAATCTCATCGATGCTTCTTTTCTCTCAAGTCTTACATCCATTCTCTCGTCCATCGACCACGCAAGAGCCTCGGCAAGCGTGATGATGATTCCATGAAACGTATCGTTTATTAATGTATCGGCACTCGAACTAATTGCCGAAGGAAGTTTCAAATAAGATACGTCTACAACGGTTCCTGCGTATGTATCACATAAGACAAATACCCTGCCTTCTTCAACATAGTAATAAGGTCTCTCGTCAGAGTATGCGAAATAGGGATTCTTGATTTCTTTCAAATCTTCTGGCTTAACCCTAATGGCCTGGACAGATGTTCCTGCTTGTGTGATTGTGTCGTCCGAATACATAGGTTCGCCATCATCATAATACATAAGGGTTCCATCATCATACTGTAGTTGAACCCTAACCACTGTTCCCGTTTTTAAAACAACTCTTAAAATTCCTTGCGCTCCCTTGAAAACATTCCCGCTGTTCAGATTGGACATTTCCACGTATCCAGAAGGTATTTGGATGTTTTCCTGTGTCGTCTCAAACTCCGTCAGATACTTTGGTTCCAAGTAGTCCATCAGTTGAATCTGGGCCTTATCGAGAATGCGAAGTTTGGCGTTTATGGGGAAAGCGGTATGCGCGGGATCGGAAATCCTTATCCCCAACTCATCAACCATTGCCAATGACTTTTCGCCGGCCATCAAGAGGCTCCCATAACAATCTCATATCCATAGATGTATTCCGAGTTCACATTTGCCGCCGTGTCCGTAATGTCAAACATGAAACTTTTGCACCTTCTCCCAACCGGAATGATTATTGTGCTTATTACCCCTGAACTGGTTGCATCCAATGTATAAGTCCCGGTTGTTTGCCAAGTGCTTAGACTTTCGGGCGTGGTAGGTGAACCGTCAAGATATATATTCATATAGAGCGAATTTACTGAACTGTAAGTCACCTTGATGTAACGAATAATATCGGCTCTATCGTAAGACACTCTAAACCACTTCGATTTAAACCACAGGGAGCAGCTTTCAAGTGAAGATATACCGCAAACCTTTCCGGTCACTGAATCATATCCCATCAGATTCCCATTGTAATCAGTCCCAAAACAGGTTAGATTGACGGCTGATAGTATCGATCTCCATTTCTTTTGGACCGTGTTGAATGCCAAATACAAATACTGGCTTCCGCTCGATCCCAGGGCATACACTAATTCATTGTAAATCTGATTTTGTCCTGAGACAATCAATGCCTTGTTTGCGTCTGTTATAGCAAGATACTGGTCGTTGATTTCTTCGGAAACCCGCGCATCGATCAAGGGAGTATCATTCGAAGCGGCCAACATATTTACGTCTACTTCATAGATTCCGTCGTAGCTCAACGGATAGAACTTATGGCCGTTTTGAAGGCATCCGAACGGAGCGATGTTCCCTCTTTCAAGTCTGGATTCCTTTGTGATCCAAGTTGTATCGTCGGATGGATCAACCAAGTCAATTTTGAAATACGAATGCGGTTTCATTGCGATAAGGGAATTGAAGGAAATTTTCAACCCTATCCCTGCCCCGCCCTTTGAGTCGGAAGGCTGAAAGACGTTCGAGACATTCAGGGCGTCGTATGCTTCCTCTTCGGAGTAGCCTATCCAATCGTCATGCGCTTCATCTGAGTCCCCAGGATCAAGAACTACGTTATGCAGAAACAGTCTGCCTTGATTAACTTGCGCGAATCTTCCATTCATGTTGATTGAGACTGCGTTTGGGTAAGGATGTTCGGCTCCCGGAGTCAGGTAGTAATCATAGGCCGTATAATAAATCGTCGTTGTTCCGGCAGTCCAATATAGGCCGTCTTGGACGTTGATCAGTTCGTATGCAACTGCCTCATACAAAATAGACATTGGTCTTGCGACTTTAATGGCTTTTCCAAAATGAGCCAGTATTTCCTTGAGTTCGCCAGTGCTTGTGAATATCAAAACTCCACTAGCGTATTCCGCGTAATCGAGAGCCTCGGCGTTATTAAAAATTGCCACATTCGGTCCGGAATAGGCTCCGGTATACCCGCTCGCCACAACGACTCCACTGGCGATGACTTTTATCTGCCATTCCGCGTCCCATGTGTCTTGATACCCGAAAGCCTCCGCGTCAATTTGAAGAATATTTCCTTCCGTATCCAAAACGTCCGTGATGGTACCAGATTGCCAACCGCCTTCCGGACTATTGATTAAAAGCTGAAACGTTCCAATGTCATAACCATGTAAGTCCCCGCCGTTGGATATGTACGCATATTTCGTAGCGGAATACAATGTTGACGATGGTGATGCATGCGGTGCGTTGTTTGTCTTTCTTAGAAAATCAATAGCCTGAACCTTATTGTAAATTCCATCGCTTGAAGTCGATCTGTATATGTCAATGCCCGTTATTCTTTCCGCATGATCAGCCACTACAATATCAATTCCAAGCGTTACGATACTTCCTTCCGAAACAGATATTCCATAGGCATCAGACAACATGCTCTTTTGGTTCCCATCGTAAATCGCACAAGTCTTATAAAATGCTTTCGTAGAATCAGCCGGGAAACTCCCTCCATCGCTTGCGGTTCCAGTTAAATTTATTCCTGTTGCGGTAATGTCTGGTTTTGTTAATGTTGTTGGGAAAGCATAGAATCCAGCAATAACCGAACTGGCTCCATCAAACAAGTCTCTATCGATATACCCTATCCAAATTCCTTCACAAGCGTCGCTTCCCACGGACCCCAGATTTCCAGGTAGAAACCTAATAATTCCATTCTCCTGAATAACCGGATTGGTGTCATTGTTGTGATGAAACGTTCCAAGCGTATTCGCCAGCAAAACTCCATCAATGGCTTTCCATGCGCCAGAATTCCACTCGTAAATAGTCACGTGATTTGTGGATGCATTTACCGTATAGGCCAGATAGACGTACCCTGTTCCCGATCCATTGGTTGAATTCAACGACTGATGGAAATAAGTACCTATCCACTTGGGAGTAAATCCAACGGTTCCATCAAGCAATGTCCCAAACCCGAAGGTCTTTTCCAACTTACCATTATTGGGGCGCAGATTGGAAAGTAGCGTCGCATATTCAGGCGAAACATCCTCAAGATCACCATTGGTAAACTGCCCGACAATCCGGGGGATTTTAATGAGTTGTTCCATTGGCGACTTTTATCTCAGCTAATATCTCGTCAAGCTTTTTTTCTATGTTTAAATTTCTTAATTTCTGCTCGGCAATAAATTCTTTTGTCAATTGAATTTCAGCCTGTAGTTTGTCTGTTTTAGATATTGCGTCACACGCCTTTGTATCTGTTGATTTCCACGTAATAGCCCAAAGAGAACCAACCAATGCCACAACAAGGATTATAATTATATCAACTATTCTCCATGCCGTTGCCTTACCATCGTTGTTTATGACCATATTGTTTCCTTTCTATTTGCGATCGGTCAGTCAGTGCTTCGCTGGCATCTTGTCTAATTTCTCGTATTCAACGGTTTGAACCTTTTTCTTTTTGAAATCATAAGTTTTGGTTGTTACTTTTGATACTTGCCCTATCTGTTCAATTTCACCGTTCTTAATGGTGAATACAGAATGTTCTTTAAATGGTATTCTTATTCCGTCTTTGACAATTTCTACTATTTCTTCGCTTGATATATTGTTAATGTTTCTTTCATAGAAATCATGCAATGCCTTATTGTGGTAGACCACGGCGCTTTCCTTGGCAGTGACGGATGAGCAGACCAACGCAATAAAAAATATGATGAATTTCATTCCTCTAACCCCCCATCAGTGATCGTCCAGCCGTGACCAGTAGCGGGAGCGGTAGTTAGGTGTGCTCGTTTCTCCACTGCATCAGCACTGTATTTTCCCTCGCTTCCGTGAAACGGCACAGAGTTTTGAACGGCCACATCAGCCCATGCTTTTATAAGAGTATCGTAAGTCAATACATCTAACGTCACTTCATCAAACATATCAGTCATATCCGTAGCAGATTCAGGTTCCCATTCTTCTAATGCCTGTTCAAACGCTATGGCTCCCTCAAACATATTATTTAATGTTACAACAGTAGACACGTCCCACGCGCCTATGTCTTGGTTGAATGCCACGGCATCATGAAACATGTGAGACATATCAAGAACACCATTGACATTCCAAGAACTTATATCCTGGTTGAAAAGAGTGCAACTAAGAAACATCCCTCCCATGTCCGTGCAGGCCAAGGGAGTCCAACTTCCTATGTTTTGATTAAAAGCAGAACATCCTCGGAAAGTAGTTTCAAATGTCGTAACTTTTGACACATCCCAACTGGTTATGTTTCCATTGAAATCGTCGGCATCATAAAAAGTCCAATTCATGTTGGTGACTTTTGCGGTATTCCAACTATTTAGACTTTGGTTGAATAACGCGCATCCATAGAACATGTACCCTATATTGGTAGCGTTCGCCACATTCCAACTTCCAATATCTTGATTGAAAGTGCTGCATGAATGAAAGCAAGCCGTAAAGATCGCAACACTTGACACGTCCCAACTATTCGCAGATGGAATAGTCGTGATGTCACCACAACCTTGGAAAAAGTTGTCCATCGTGGTGACACCCGACAAATTGAGTCTGTCTGTTGCGGATATGGTCAAGAAGTCACACCCCTGAAAAGCGTATCCAGTGTTTCCAGGTCTAAAACATCCCCATTGCGTAATGTCTCGCATTAACTGGCAATCTCCAGCATTCTCAAATTTCCAGCCGTTGATTGTTCCTGATATTTCAATATTGTAAGCCGTTGCGCCTTCGTCCGCATAGGTATGTACTGTATCTGCATCGTCCCAAGACGTTATCGTACTTGAACTGGCATCACCCCAATTTACCGTGAAATTGTATGTGCCTCCATCGTAGAGCGGAAGTGTAAAAGTATCATCTGCCTCGCCTGTCAAGATACCAAACTTAAACGCAGGCGTTTCCACAATTCCACCACTTCCAACTATGACAAGATTTCCAGCGAAGGCAGGAAAAGCAATCGCTAACAATGTGGCCAACTTAAACCATTTCATCAATCCGCACCTCCATCTACCCACGTTCCGGATCTACCTATTGTCACCCATCTGGTTCCATCCAGAGCCATGAGACAAATGAAGTTTCCAACAACACCAGGAGAATCGATGGCATCCCCCGCACCCACGGAAGTTCCATCAAGGTAAATCGTGTCCGCTCCATCCACTGGATCGATTGTTATAACTCCTCCGCCTATGTCGTAAAACATTACCGTCAACCCTGCGGCAGCGGCAGGTAGAGTGTAGTCCAACACGGAAGCGGCGTTGTTAAAATGAATGTTTCCCATGCACGAATCACTGGAAAGAGTTATCGGTCCACCAGAATCAAGAGACATGGGAGCCAATCCCGTTATTTGGCCCGTAGCGGCAATTGCGGCAGCCCCCACCGTTCCCGTAAATGTCGGACTGGCAAGAGGAGCCTTTAAACTTAGGTCGTAATCAGTAGGAATCGCTGCTGTATCAACCTCAATTATATCATTATCTGTTACTGTTACCCCAAATCCGTCATAGGCATCCAGACTATCACCAAAATCTGCTGAGTTGAGTTTTAACCCAAGATCGTAGTCTGTGGGAACTTGACTTGTATCAACTTCAATATCGTCGTTATCCGTTACCGTCAATCCAAATCCATCGTATGCCAATAATGAATCGCCAAATGCGGATGCAAGCAATTTAAGCCCGTCAGTATAAACGCTTGGATATGTAGTCCCTGAATCCGCAATGGCAAGCTTTAATCCTAAATCATAATCCGTTGGTATGGCCGACGTGTCCACTTCAAAATCATCATTGTCAGTAACAATGATCCCGAATCCATCGTAGGCGGCCAAACTATCGCCGAAGTCCAAAGAATTCAATTTTAAACCAATGTCATAATCGGTAGGTATGGCACTCGTATCTACCTCGAAATCGTCATTATCGGTTACAGTTATTCCAAACCCATCGTAAGCAACCAAGCTGTCCCCGAAATCAAGGGCGTTTTGCTTAAGGCCGAGGTCGTAGTCGGTCGGAATGGCGGAAGTGTCAACTTCCATATCGTCATTGTCTGTAACTATAATACCAAATCCATCGTAAGCGTCAAGGGAGTCCCCAAAATCAGCCGAATTCATTTTAAGCGACATATCGTAATCGGTAGCGTAATTCGTCGAATCAATAGAAGTCCACGGAATTGATTGCCGATCTATACTTGCTCCATTTATCGAGTCTTTTCCGGCAACGTCCCACTGTACAACGCCAATTGTAAACGAGTTGTCAGCACCAAGTTTAAAATTAGGACCAATGATTGTTACTCCAGAGTCTCCATCCACGTCAGTTGTTCCGCCCAGTGCGGTCCCAACGTCTGTCCAAAGCTTTACCGTATCTCCATTGGTGTAATTGTTAATCCCTCCGTATTGATAAGTTCCCGTGACAGTCAATGCGGCCTGTAAATTCGGAACATTTACCATTGTATCGCCAATAACCAATCTTGATTTTAGAACTTGTTGCCCCGTAGAATCAAACGCCCAAGCCATCAGTCCATTAAATCTGCCACTAAACGAGCCTCCAGACTGTATTGCCTTTGTATTTGAAGGATCGATCATAATGGTATCACCATCGGACAACACAAACATTTTTTCATCAACAACTGAATTTATGTGAACAGTATCACTAAATACAACTGGTTGGTTAAATGTGGCCGTATCCGAAAAAACAGTAGGTCCATCAAACTTCATGGAATCATTCACTACGATTACATCACCGGTTAGTCCCTGGATTGTGTCGGCAAGAACGATATGGCGGTTCTTGTGCCCCAATCTTCCCTGCCTGTCGTAGTTTCCTTGAGCGAAAACAGCACCGGCAAGGAGCAAGTAAAAAATTATTGCGAAACGTTTCATTAACGTATTCCCCCTTGCGCCCACACCCTTGCATTTACCCAAAATTTCAAGGTGTCGGTATCGGTTCCGTTTTGGTCAAACTTAATGGAAAGTCCGTCAAAATTGAAATAATAGGTGTATAGTGGATCAATGGCGAATTCATGTAGAGTGGAATCGTTCTCCGCTCCACCAACATAAGTACTATCGCCATAAAAATTTGTCCAAGTTGTGGAGCCTTCGAGCAACTTTCTTTTAATCCCTCGGACACTCAAATGTAGCGTATCTGTTTCTGATGGAGTAGAATAGCCCGTGACTTTTACATGAAGATCAACCGGGCCAAGCGCGGTAGGCTTAGAATTCGGATTGTTCTGCGCATTGAAATAGATCAACACGGAATCCGACGTGGCCGCAACTATCGTGTCTCTTATCATGATTGTAGGACAATCCACGTAAAACGATTGCGCTCCCAAATAGCCTGCAAACACGATTGACAAAAACATTGCTTTCTTCATTTTACTTTTCCCTTTCAATTCTATGCTTCTGGATCAATAAATTCGCTATAAGTTATTATTGGTTGGTTTTTCTCCGTAATAAGTCGCCTCTGGACACCTCTTTGATTCTTGTATTTCTGATAAACACTTGAACAATCTTGAAGATACTTTTGCTCGTAATATTGGGCTTCATCGAATCTTCCTTTTGTCTCAAGGAATCTCGCAATGACATAATTGGCTAATTTAGCGTGTTCGTTTGAAGGAATAACCGGACTGGTTCCGGATTCCTCGGTGTTGCTTGCGATATACCACAAGCCTAAATATCCGTCTTGATTGGGTTGTGGTATTAACCTTAGTCTGTCGCTATCGATAAAATATGAAGTTGGGGTGCTATCATACACGGTTCCATCAGTTTCATAAATCAACTGCTCATTTAAAATTCCTGTTTTGTAAATGGCGGCTCCATCCCATTCGACCCTCAAGTCTTTTATGAATCCTGATGGTAAAGCATAGGTTGGCTTTAATGTCCTGCGAATGGTTAGGGCTGTAATGGTGGCCGTCGATGCTCCGGTTCCGGTGATGATCAATTTATCAGTGGTTAAGGCAGTAATCTCGTCCGTGATGGTTGTGGCTGTAATTGCGGTTCCGCTTACTCCTCCGTAGGTATAGGTCAAAGTACCAGAAGCCGCTGTCGCTGTGATGACTATGGTATAGGTATCACCAATGACTGGCGTAGCACCCGTCCCAGAAGGCGTAATGGTCCCTACCGAGGCGTTGGCAACCTTGGTCAATTGAGTATCTACGCCATCAGCAGACCAACCGTTTGTCGCCGTCCAATTTGTTGAAGCAAACGTAGGTGCAAGGGCTTCGGCGGTGTTGAGTAGTTGGAATTTCTGATAACACCATGTTCTTTCGATGAAATCGTTTTCGGCTTCACGAATAACCGGAACTACAGTAAGTACGGCTTCTTCGGTGATTACTCGTCTTACTATCGATTCAATTGCAGTGTATAACATTTGTTGTCCTATGGGGGGAGTTTTTACGCTCCCCCCATCTCGTTAATCGTGAGTTCGGGACAAAACTACGGTGCAGGGTTAGCGGCGGTTACACCACCCACATTAAAGTTTCCACCCCATGAATCATTCGTACCGTCTTTATATAACGTCTCGCTGTACGTTCCAGAAAGGTAGTTTCCAGTAACGACATTGGCTCCACAATCAGTTCCACTTAGATCAATTCCAAGCGTCATAACAGCGGCAGGAAATGTTCCGGCAGCGGCGAGTCCATATTCAAAAAAGGTGTTGCCTTTTACGATGCAAGCTCGTCCGCCTATATTTAAGGCAGTGACGCAAGAGTTGAAAATATTGTTTGTGACTTTCCAGCTTGAATACGCCAACCCCGTGGCTTCAACGCCAAGAATGGCCGCTCCATTGGTCAAAGTGTTGAAGTAGATGAATTCGTTGCCGTCAATTTCAACGTTCCCGCAAGGTGTAAGCGAATAGATTCCGTAATACGCAGCGGCGGAACCCTGAAAACGACACCCAATAATTCGGGTATAGTCGTCTCCGGTTGCAAGCTCAATACACGCGCTATAAGTCGAACTCTTCGGGCCAGGACGGAATTTGATGTTTTGAACCAAACAATTAGCCGCTGAAATTGTCAAATTTACCTTGTCGTTGCCAGCTGCGGCGTTCCACAACGTCATAGCCGGACCAGTGCCTATGCCAATGATCGCAACACTGGCAATGTTTAGCGTCACAGACTCAGCGAATGAACCAGTGATATAGATCACGTCACCGGCACTCGCAGCGGCCTCAGCAGCCGTAATTGTTTTCTTTGCCGTATCCCAAGATAGCCCGTCACCAGAGACGGAAATGGCGGAGTTGACATACCATCTTGTCCCAGGAAACCCAGCAAGCGCGGAAAGATCGCCAACAGTCATACCTGAAAATTCGAGACCGTCAATCCATTTCGCCACCGCATTTGGGTTAGTCGCATTGGCATTGACAAACAACAGCAACGTTAAAGCTATTAGGAAATATTTCTTCATATTAAAACTCCTTTTGTTAGACGGGGGATTGCTCCCCCGCCAAAACTTTCTGATTAACTTCCGGAAATCGTGCCCCACGCGGTAATCGCCGTGATTCCAGTATAGCCAGGAACAATCAAGCATTTCTTCAGCACGGAAGTAGTGCTTGCCGTGGCGTTTGCGGTGGCTTCGGCTGAAGTCAAGGCTTCCCTAACCATAGCCAACCCCGTAGCATCAAGCGTAGAACCCCCCTGGTCAATCCCATACGTTCCGGAGTTAATGACTTCGATCACACGTCCAGCCGCAAGAGCGGTTTGAGCGTAGACCAAAATCGGGACATCGAATCCGGAGGTAACGTAGATTCCGATGCTCCCAGCCGCGTAATTGTCGTACGCCCAACCAATCTTTACGTGCGTAGCGGTAGCCGGAGTAGTTGCCACAAGCTCTTGACCTGCGGTAGCACTAACAACGAAATACACCGGTGCACCCTTGGCCCTGGCGGAAGCACTGTAAGCCGTTATGCCTTTTCCGTTGAATTCGGGAAGATCAACCTCAACCCCGCAAACATCGAGTCCTGCTGTTTTCTTATTTGTAAACATTATTCATTTCTCCTTAATTAAGCCGCATTCAAGGCGGTGTCAGAGGGTAAACCAATAACAGCACCCTGTCGTTGGCGGTTAGAACAAGTGAGAGCACCGGCCCACTCAACACGGGAATGAAGCACGGGTTCGGTTTCAAGTTCTTTCCACGGAACCCATCTCATGCCCATTCCGACGTTTGACGTGCCGTACTTGGAAGAATGGTAAAACTGCAAGTAGTTCTCATTCAGCCCGAAGAGAACGCCGCTGGTATCATTGTCCGTGGTGTTGATGAGTCCGCCGGGGCAATTCGCATCCTTCACGAAAGGAATGCCTCGGAAAGACAGAGCCTTGAACCCGCCGTCGATTTCCATCCTGTTGGCATCGATCTGCTTGAAGTTCATGAGGTCTTCTTCATAAACAGACCACAAGGCCGGAGAACCCAAAAGAATGGTAGGCTCATCATTGCCCATTGTCAGATTGTCAACAAGCTTGCGGAGAATCTTGCGGATGTAATAATCGTCATTACTGTTGAGCAATTTCGCCCTGGTCATGCTCTGATCGGACAGGTCGAGAAGATACGGATTCCACGTATAATCTTCGGTAATAGTGCCGGACCCACCCAAACACACGGAAGCGTCAATTCCGCCAACGGTATTGTTTTGAGTGGCGCACATGGAATACAAAGACTCCGGGTCTTTCGTGGCGCGATCAGCAACGGCCTTGAACAGCAATTCGGAGAACTGCGCGCCCATGCTGTCTTTCATGTTCAAAATACGAGATTCCGCGATATTAAGACGGGCTTCTTTCCCGGCGTTAATGACTTCAACATCAACTTTGGAAATGTTCATTTCTCCGCGAACGAACTTCCAATCAAACTCCGCCATTTCCAGGATGTCTTTCACCTGCGTATCGTAGGACTGATACTTAGTGACGGACCCGGCTTTTTCAAACCTAACCCTCATGGGAGAACTAATCTTCTTGCCGCCATCAAGGGGTTTGGATTTCTTGGCAAGGCGAGCATGAACGACGTTATCCACATTAAGCTGAGACACCATAGGAAGAATATACGGGTCTGTGGCAACGTTCAAATCGTTAACGACCTCTGCTGTGAATGATCTGGACATATTTTAACTCCTTATCAAATACCCATTTTTATTCTTGTTTGTTGGTGAATATTACCAACGGTATCGTTCCAATTCCCAACAACAACAGGCTCATCGTATTTATTCTCAGCCGGTTCTTTCTTGGGAGTCGGAGATTTTTGCTTCAAAGCATCAAGTTCTTTCTTCACGTCAAGAAGCTCCTTGGTAAGTGCTTTTACTTTGACGTTGGATTCATTCAATGCTTTTTCAGTTTGTTCGGCTTTGTAAACTTTATGAGCAACAGTCAATGGAACATCGCCAAGACTATCCGCAAGAGCGGCCAATTCCTCAAGATTCTTCTGTCCCAATTCAGGATCTGAATACCTTGGGTCAAGAGCCTGTACCTGCGAAACCTCTTTCTCAAGCTTCAAGTCTTCGGCTTGTTGCTTGAGGTCCATTTGTTGCTTTGTCATCTTCTGAGCTTCTGGGGCTGATTTGAATAGCAAATCAAAGAATTCCTTTACTGGATTTTCCCCGCCCTCAAAATACTGTTCGCTGGCAAGATTAAGAAACCCAGGAAGGTCCATCTTTTGAAGTTTCTCTATTGCGGACACAACATCCTTGGCAGATGTAAATTTTGAAAATCTGTCAAGCAGTTCGAGATCGCCCAATTCCGCTTCACGCTTTGCCACCTCTTGCGTTCTTTGATTGACCTTGGCCGTCCACTTTCCCCAATTTTCAAGAACTTCCGGTATGAACTTTGCCTTGTCTTCGTCTGTAAGCCCCAGCCCGTTAAGCTTTTCAATGACTTGGTTGGTAAACTCCGAGGCTTTGGGATCGGCTTCAGTGGACTTGGTTGGTTGCTCTTTTGGAGTCTCTTCCACTTTTTCAGCCTTTTCTTCTTTGCCCTCAACGGGAGAAGTTTCGGCTGATTTTTCCGGTTCCTTTTTCTCGGCTTCTTTGGTTCGCGTCCCAAAAGACAACAAACCACCAATGCCATCGGCCTTCTTTGCCAATGGATCGCCTTGAACCTCTACATCATCCCAAACTCGGTCGCTCGTCGCGTTGCCGGGTTGATCTGTCATTGTCGCTTCTACTGTCTCATTTTCCACTTTCGATTTCCTTTCCGGTTGGCCTTACGGCGCGGGTCTGGGTGTAAACTAAAAAAGCCGAACACCATTTCTGGTAGTTCGGCTTCTGCCCCAATATCGCTATTGAGGATGATTGACCTATGTTAAATTAATTTCTATCTATACATTCATAAAAGAATGCTTCCCGTCTTCTGTAACATATCTATTGCATTTATAACAAAAGTATTTTATTGGTTTAGTAATTGCTTTCTCCGCACGGCACATCCAGTGCATGGCCTTATTGCCATCCGGCTTACATTTGTGGATCATTACCCGCATCTGCCCAATATCGCCTTTACTCTCTTACGTTCTTTGCGTGGCAAAGTATTTAAATCCCAACCATCGGTATCCAACTTGGCCTGTGCGCGTTCTCCGATATATTTGTAAAATACATCATAATACATACGATCTTTCGATCCATCAAGCTTGTTGGCCCTTATGCAAAACGATCTGATCGCAGTCAATAAGTCATCGGGCAATGCCAATGGATTTTCTTTATCGTTCTTCATCTGCCTTTACTTCCGTTTCCCATTCGATCCTTGACTTGCTTATTCCACCACTCACGCATTGAAGTCTAATTTTGACTTCTCCTATATAACGTTTTTCTAAAAACTCCTTGTCAATAAGATATTCAATTCTTTTGAATAAGTCAAGTGTTTTTTGAGTCATTTAGGATTTACCCAAATATTCATTTAGTTTGTGCCAACAAAGATGTCTTTTATCGATCCAATAAATAGCTTCTTTTATCGCCTCCCTTAAATCATCAGGCAAAGCGAATCGCTCCCTAACCTTCCAAGCGTATCCTTTCGCGTCTATCCACACTAAATCGTTAGGCTTAAGGTCTTCTCCTGCGATCACCGTCTTTTCATCTTTGGGCAGTTCCACGGGCATCCAGTGGGTAATTGATGGAATCCATATTGCCTCGATGTTGCTCCACCCAAAACCGTTTGGGTCATACCACGCCATTTGTATAAATGACTTGTCTTTGGCGAGACTCGACGCACACACCAAATAATTACCATCTTCTTTGGGGAGTTCTTTTCTTATGTCTATCCAGTCCATTATTTACTCCGTTGGTTTATCCTTGCCGATCATTTCCAATATCTCGGTTCTTAATTTATCCACTGCATCGCTTGATCGATAAGGAAAGTCTTTATTGCCTTCGATCTCTCCCTTTATAAATCTCGATGCGGCCATTATGTGATCTACTTGCGTAAAATCCAATACCGCGTCTAATGCCTTTTCGGAGTAGTGTATTCTGTTTACATCTTCGATAATAAACGACAGCAAGTCTCTCATTTCATGTCGCTCGATCATAGTTGCGCTCCCAGAAACAAGAATATCCCACCAGCCGCAACCATTACGCCCACGGCTCCGATCTCGGTCAAGAACATCACGGCCTTCCCGCTGTTTCCGTAGTTCTTGTCGTGAAGGTGAAAGCTCAATTCAGAGCATCCCCAACGATAAAGAATGTAGAACGACACCGATACAGCACACTTCCAAATAACCGTATACCACAGGGAAGCCACAAGAAACGCACCAGCAAGCACCGCGCATGTTTCCGAGGCCAGCTTGATCCAGTGCCACTCCACTCCGTTCCAATACTTTTGGCAATGCCACGTCATCACGTCCCGCAAAGCATCCCAATAACAATGCAGGGCCATAAACACAAGCGCAAAGATCAAAGTGATCATTATTGTGCCTTCGGCTTTCGACCAGGCTTACGCTTTGCCACTAATTCGCCATTGAATGCCTCGTTAGGTAATTCAACAGGAGGAGCGGTTTCAACCGGCACAGCCACGGGTTCAACTGCTGGCATTGGCTCCGTAAATATAGGAGGTTCGGTGGTTTGGTATTCTTTAGGGATGAATTCCTTCTTAAAATAAGGATTCTCGTCTTGTTCTGTGTCCGTTGGGACAGTCGGGTATATCACATCCACCAACTCCATCACCACCACGGCCCCACTATGATAGAAATCATAAACCTCTACATCGCCATTGGGGAGTTCATGCTTCAATTGTCGCTTTTCTCCCAATGCCTTACTTTCTTCTCGGTCTGCCAACTTTCCATAAAGAACAAGCAGTTCTTCTCTTCGTTGATACCGTTCATTGCCGATCATATCGATTCTCCTATTGTGTGTTTGTTGGTTGTGGAGCTAATTGCTTTGGTGGCTCGTTGACTTTAGCCGAGAACGTCTTCAGTGCCGCCATCTTAATCCTTGGCGGTAACGTCGAGAACGTCTGACTCAACATGGCTTCAGGCAACTGCATGATGATCTGTGAAATCTGTCCAAATAATTGTTCTTCTTGTGGGCTTTGCGGAGGCACTTGTTCAGCCATCTCCGCGAGTTTCTTCAGCTGTTCAAAAGCCTGTTCTTTCTGTGCCATTACGTCGGTTTCTTGTTGTTGCTTGGCTACCCATGCTTTCATGCGTTGATGGTCGTTGACGGCATAAGAGTTGTCTATAATGACTTCCGGTGGGACCATTGACATCTGAGTACCCGGTATCATCATCTGAGCCAATTGCATCACTTGTAGGAATGTTTCTTCAGGGTCGTCAGGTAGTAAAGACCGCACCGAAACTTCGACTTGCATCTTAATATTTCTACCTTTGGCCGGAATGAATTTGTTAAACTTGGCGTCGCCGTTCTCGTCTTCAGCTTCTTGGAGTAATACATCATCTTCATTCCCCATGTTGGCATCGATCCAGGCCCACATCCGGAAGATTTCTGTGCAAAATTCAACCACTTCATCCATCTTTGGTCCGAACGTCCCAACTGCGGCGGCTCTCAATTCTCGAATCTTCTTCCCTGAATCCTGCGAGAACTGATTAAATCCTCTCATGGCATCGGAAAGATGTGTAGACCTATCGTGGAATCCCATCAGCCATTCCAACAAATACCGAGCGTCTTGGATAGTGGGATGCTCCAACCAACGAATTGAATTGGGTATGTCTTCTCGCCAAATCTCTCCTGTCTGGGCTACCAAAGGCTCTTCGTTGGTCTGGCCTTCTCCAGCATTCATGGCGTCTTCTGTTCTATTCGCCCCCCTGGATATAACCAAAATAGCGTTTCCGGTATGTCTTACAACGTCAATCCAATTTGATACCAAGACGTTAATCTGGGCCATTAGCTCTTTGGTCTGCTTGAACTGAGAAACACCGTAAAAATCAAACGGGTCTTTCGTGCAGTAATCAGCTATAAACGGAGGCTGCGGGAACCCCCACGGAGCATACGGGCAATCTTCTTCTGCGATAATCCAATCTTTGTGACCATAAATAATAGTCACGCACTTATACCCAGATGGGAACATCGGACGTGTTTTCTTTACGGGAACCTTGACTACTTCGCCTTTTTGCGTGTCTGTTTCTATCTGGCCTTCTTCATCTTTCTTGTATTCTTCGTCGTCGTATTCTTCTACATCATCAAAATCTGCTGGCATATAGCATTCAATAGGAATACAAAATCCATCATCACCCGCTACGGTCCCACTAATTGCCGCGACTGCGGCCTCTCCGGTGTGCTTGGCTTGTTCATACCATCCCTTAAAGCCTTTGTCTGGATATAGAACTTTCTCCGCACCGTCAAACGTATATTTAGCTGCTACTTCAATTCCATCAATGCCATACATCTCCTTGGCGCGTCGAATAGTCCTAATGGGAGCATAGATAAACGGTTCGGTTGTATGCTCTTGGATAGAATAAACGCCGGGGGAAGGGAAGATACTTTCAAACCTGCATTCCTCAACCTTTTTCTCACCTGTGTTTATGTCCTTCCATGTTTTGATGAAATGCGTTCCTTTGATTCCTTTCCCCCGGTATGAATCCCGAATCACCGATTGCATGTTAAGGCGTTTCCAATCGGCCACTAAAGACTTGACTTGAGCATCAGCATGTTCCGAAAGTTCTTCTTGAATCTTGGTGTATGCTTCGTCTTCACTCAACGGCTGGCCTGTTTCTTGTTCTCCTGCCATTTGAATTGCTTGTTGAACTGCTTGATATGATATTTCAGGCTTGATGTTTGGGGTTGGAATTCGTGCGGTTGCTACGGAGAGGCCAGTCTCGATTGTGTCGTTTGCTATTGGAACCGAGAAGTCAGTTAGGTGTCTTGGACGCTTCTTTTCTGGCTTGTTGTCGTAAAGTGCCTGGTATTCTTCGGCGTCTTTAAACTTCTTTTGGTCGATCAATTCTTTCTGTGATCGTTTCCAATACTTGACTATCTTGTCGTATAGTTCGGGGTCTTTGCGTCCAAGATTCTTAGCTTGATCAGGCATTGAACAATCTCTTTAATTTAAATGATATTTTATCGATAATCGTTATATCTCTTACTCTCACACAATCGCCAACTATCTTCGTGACGCACAATTTATTGTTTATTATAGCTAATTGTTCTTGATATAGATTCCGAGTTGAATATAAATAGTCTCTGAGTTTTTCCCATGCTTCCATCTGAACAGGAGAACAACTTTGTTCACACATTCGGGTAACATGATTCAATTGGTTTCTTTCTATTGTTTCTGCGAACATCCCCACGCCCTTATCTCGTTACCATAAACATAAACATTTCCGTGTAATTTGTCAAGGATTATTTTTCTATATTGCCATAAACCAAGTTCTATAATCTGTTTCATTTTTCCAACTATCTATTCTATTATTAGAATCAACCATTTGTAAATATATTTCTTCAGCGGCTAATTTGCCTCCATTCGATTTTATTATCGCCCATAATGTTTTCTGAATCAAATCTTCTTGAAGTTTAAATTCTTTAGCTATTTTTATAGCCAATAAAGTAAACGATCTCCATCTATAAAATCCCGGTTCTCCATTGGGTAAGTGTCCGTCTATTATTTCTTCGTCATTGACAGGACAATTGCCTGGCTCAAGATCGTATGGTTCGATACCCTTGCCTTCATCGTAGTCTTGCTGTAATATAATAGCTATAGTTTTTACAATGCCTTCGTCATTTTTCATGCTGGCATATCCTTTCCTGAATTGCTTTGAGTTACTTCGCGTAAAAGCTTGTCGTATGTTGTGTCTGGAGGCTTTGGTATCTTACCTCCTTTAATGTGCATCAAGGCGTATCTGTCTGTATCGCAAGGATCGTCACCGTCCATCTTTTCCATATCTTCTGGCTTTAGGTCGTCGTGAATCATATTGGGGTAGGTCGCTAACGTTTTAACGCATGTTTTAAATATGTAATACTGTGGCTTCTTTTTGAACACTCTGATGTTATTTTGATCAAATTCCGCGTCCCACTCCATCATTGTCCTAAGCAACGTCCATCCCGTTATTCTGGCTTTGTTTGCTTGATACAACGTAATGTTAGCAGACTTGATAACTCGTTGAAGCGTATCAGCGATTGACTTGTCAGAATACATCACGCCTTGCCTGGCCCCACTCCCAGCTTGATAGGGGTTAATTTCCCACATCTGGGTGTCGCCAACGGCAGAGCGAATGCCCCTATCCTCTTTAGATAACATCAAAATTAGATTTGCTAGGTCTTCGGGTGACGTATCATTGCCTTGTGCTTCTCGGTATTTGTAGACCGTCCCGTCGTGTGCCTGAGCATACCATCCAACATGATAAGGATGAGGATTGTAGCCCCAATCGATTGAAATGAGCTTGCCCCAATACGGATCAATTGGTATCGGTTCTATTCCGTGTATGAAATTTCTAAACCTTGAGAAATACTGCCCGGCCAAGATATTCCAATCGCCATCACGCCATGCCTTGGCTAAATCTCCTTCGAGGTTCTCAAGATATACTTTGTATTCTGGATTGATAAACGGATTATCCGTATAGCGGCTGAAGAATCGTAAGGTATTTGATCGAGGGTTAGTTATGAATTTGTCTTTGATGTATTCATGCCCTATACCACCAGGGTTTGTTGATAGATACATCCTGGGAACCCAATCGGGCTTGCTTGTTCTCAATGATCCTGCTAATTTGTCGTGCTGTTCGCCTTTGATCTGCGTGGCTTCTTCGATAACAATCCCATCGTATTCAATGCCAATATACTTTTCTATGTCCTTGTCTGTGTCATAACCACCGATGACTATCTTTGATCCGTTGGGAAACTCTACCTTCTCACTGTTTTGTGTGTGCTTGACACCTCTTAGAACCCTATAAACTAAGTCATCAAAGCTTTCTCCTGCGGCCTTGAGAGTCTTCCTAAGAAAAAGCCACTTTAATCCTGGATATAATTGGCAATCATCCAATCCAACTTGAGCTACAATCGCATGACTCTTGGCGCTGCCGCGTGTTCCATCAAGTAGTATCTGAGTAATACCATTGCGAGAATCTATTTGTCTTGCGGCTGCATGGAAAGGGAGAGCTACAGAGAGGGCTATATATCCAGTTGAAACAAACCTTCGTATTTGATCTTTGGTTATTCCTGCTTGACTTGCTGATACAACGTAATTATCAACATTAACTTGATCCATAAGCCTTCTTTAAAGCTTTCTCAAACATATCTACGGCTATCGGGCCACCTTCTCTACCGGTTAGCTCATGATCTTGACGATCCAACCAACCCATATTCTTCAAAGCAAAAATAGCCCCAACTGTATTCCCAGTTTGAAGCTGCTCTTCATATTCTTTCTCGATAAATAAGCGCGCCCTTTTAACGGTATAAGTGAAATTAGCTTTTTCTTCATAATCATAGAATGATTGTCTGCTTGCAAATCCCAAATGGTAACATAATCCAGATATGGTAGGAACGGGAACAACTATTGCCTGTTGATTTTCTTTCCTACCTACAATTACAGTTCTTTTGGTTACTCCATTCTTAAAATAATCATCAATTGCAATTTGGAGATCTTCCGGAGTATCATAGAAAGGAAGATGGCCGTTCTCTCTGGGCTTATCGTTAAGCACATTTCCTTCTTGAGTAGCCATTACTTATTTCCTAATTTCATTTGTCTTGCTTACGATGGTTCCGTAGTCTACGTTTTTAGATATGTTTATCATCTATTCCTCCAACCCTGCCTTGCCGTGGCCTTCACTCTTCGCCAGAAAGGCAGGTATCTATGTGAATTCCAATAAAATATAAGCATGTAAAAGAATGTGGTCACTCTGTTTTCAGCTTTCCGCGTTTCTCTAAATCGTTCCACTGGCCACATTCTGGGCACCTATATCCCGTCATTGTGTTATTTGTTCCTTGCAACATATTGCCGTAAACTTGTGCAAGCATAGGCATGGCCGCCAAACAATTCGAACATTCCGTGCCTAATGTTTTATACTTTGCCATGTCTTAAATATAAGCCTTTATCTATTTGTTGTCAAGTCTTTTTTCGATCACCATATCTTGTCCCAGATGGTTTCACGGTTCCCCCGTTCTATTCTAATGTAAGATTATTGCGCTCACACAAATTATGTCTATATGTATCAAAGTCTATCCAATTGAATTTATCATCTCTCAAAACCCATCTTCCAGATATATCATTTCCATTTGGTGTTTTCCCGTCTTCTCTTTGCATTTGAAACCCATTGGCGAATATATACAGTTCATCGTTTACCCAACCCATATCAATTCTCCTTTTCTTTGTCGGCGGCGCGTCAGGGACTTAAGGAAACGCGCATCTTGAAGGATGCTATCCTTTGCCCGTATCTGACACCGACTCATTTCATCCACGAAAACAGTTCGCCAAATTTTTGAACATTCGCAAAGTCTTGCACCCCGTTTCTTGGCAACCAATCCGCAAACGCCATGCGGTTCAATTCAAGAAATTCATTCCAAAGAGTCCCCTTGACCAGGCCAAGCATTTTGCGCTTATCCAGCGATGGCCCGAATTGCATCGCCCCGCCACATTTCCCGTCCATAAAAACGCCAAGATGAAGCTGAGAATTATTGACAACCTTTCCGGAATAATGATACCGCTTGATTGTCAAATTTGCATCCCTTGATGAAATGGGTTTGACGATTATTTTCTTAGCATCGCCCACGGTTGAACCTTTGAGCTGTAAACGCCAACGCATTCCCGTTTGTGTTTTCGTCGACCGCGCTTTCAGACCCGCCCTGTTCCTTAGCCTTTGAAACCGCTTTTTGAACCTCTTCCCATTGTTCGTCGTGAAGCGTAAACGTCACCTGTCGAAACGGTGTTCGATCCCCGTCCTTTAATTCTGGCGCGTCTATTTCTTGTATATTTTCGCTTTCCAGCATCACGCCCAACGCCCCGACCTGGCTTTTCCAGTCCTTGAAAAAGTCTTTATCCATGCCGAAGTCGATCAGTTCCTGTGGGTTCCATTCGTTTGCGATCCGGTCAAAATCCCAGTAACCACCCGCAAGATTCGCCCGGATGTTTGCACGGTTCCGTTTGGCCTCCGTCCACTTAACCTGCCGATACTTGAACTGTTCGCCTTCAAATTCGATGAATCCTACCGCCACGGTTCCCTGTTTGTTCGGCTTGTCGTATTTCTCGACGATGACCGGTTTCAACTCACCTGAAAGAATCCCTGGGATTGCTTCGCTTCTCATGTTTCCGGAAATGATTTCATCCGTGCCGATGTCATGAACAAACCCACCCAAATCCCCAAGTTCTTTCAAGTCCTTCTTGAGTTGGGCCATTTCTTTTTCGGTGATCTGACGTGGATTTTTCGCAAAATGTTTCATTTGACGACATGGCTCCCGACATAGACATCGTTTTCAAAATGAGAATACCAAACTGTCTTCGTATTTTGATAATCGCTTCGTTGTGATGGCTTCCCGCATACCGGACACGGAACAACTCTTAACCAATTTTCGCGCTGTTTAGTAAGCAGGATATTCATGGTTGAATATAACCTTTTCGCATTTGATTATCAAGTCAATTTTCAATCATCCTTTCCCGCGCCCTGACTTTGGGAAAGAGACAACCCGCTGATCAGTAAGGCGATAATGAGGATTAATCGTTTCATGATTCTTCCCTTTCAGTTTAATGCACCAACCTTGATTTTTATGTATCGATATAAAACCCAGTGATGTGCTTAAATGTTTTTCCACAACCAACGCATACGCCTTTTGTTGCCCAGCCTGGTATCCCTCCTTCGTCTCTGTCGCCTACACTTCCAAAATGTTCAAGTTTCATGATTGCAACCCTATGCAATTTGTGATCAGAAAATTCAGGACTCGGACATTCCTTCTTTGTTCTGTTGGGAATAGCAAAACCAAAGTCCGGCTTGAATTCTTTCATGTTTTCCTCCTTCACTTTCAATGAACCAGCCTTGACAAAGACGTATCGCCTAATGATTCGTATTTCATCCTTCCGTGTAAATGAAATCGCATAGTATCTTTATGTGGATAAAATATCCATTCTCCATCCGATGTTACCCTGAATATTTCTTTTGCGTCTTGCGTGAATTTCAAAACTGCATCGTCGGTATTTATTGCAATCGTTTGGCCTATAACTTTAATTTCAGTTTGTTGACTTTTCACATAAATTATACATAATGTGGGCACACAAGTTAACAATACAAATGCCACTATCAGTTTGTGTTTTCGTGTTTTCATTTCAATGCTTTCTATCTTCATGAAATGTGAAACAAATCCATACTCGTTTCGAGTCTATTGGATTCTTTTCTTGATCAAAATACTTAATATCGCCAGCATATTTTTCTACCAATGTGAAACCATCGGAGACTATCAGCGCATGCGTTAGCGTGTCCTCTACCGCCATTCTTGCTTTCAAGGTATCGCAAGCTGGTCGCATCGTTGTAAACATTACGGTGAATAATGATGAATCTCCGATAATGCTTGGTTCAGGATAATTTACAAAGTCGCCACCCATGTTTTGAGAAAATGCCGCTCCGCAAATCAACAACACAAGAAACAATGCCTTCTTCATAGTCTACTCCTTTTGGTTATTCACAAACAAGCCAATCATCTTGTAAAGGTTTGAAAACATATTGTTCTATCTTACCCACTTGTCATCTTCTCTTTCTTTTGCTACATTCCTCAATTTTGTAAGTTCCCTGTGGCTCATTGGAATATTCCTTTCTTTGAATGTGTCAATGATTTCTTTATCACTTTTGCATTCATTTGTTAATTGTTTTATGAGGTTAATTCTTTTGTTACCCCACAAACCTGATTCACGCTTACGGGGATATTTGCGCGTTCCGACATAGTCTCTTTTAATCACGCTCTACCCCTTCGATTTGCTCAATTAAGTCTTGCGCGTCATCCTCTTGGAATATAATACCAATCCATCGATTTTCCGCGTCATATAACTTTACGGTAGTGTTGTTTTCATCCGTGAAGTCGGGTTCATATCTTAATGGTGTTTTCATGGCTCACCTTATTCGAGCCGTCCTATTGTTTGTTATTTATTCAAAAGAATTTTGGGTTCCTTGTAATATCCCATAAGTCGAATAACGATTTGATCGGTTCTGTCTTCTAACTCTCCGACTTTTTCTTCTTGAAATCTCTGGCTGGAAGTTGAACCCTCTACGGTTACGCCTGGGGATAGATCGACATTAGAAGCGTCGACACAATTTCGTGAAATCAGTTCCGATGTCGAATGATTATTCCACCAAAATGGACTCGTCTCTTTATATTCAATCAATTTCCCTTGCCGTTTTTCAAATTGAACCGAAATGATAATCAACCCGTCTTCCTTGTTTGACTGGTGTCCGTCGGCCAGTGCCGCTTCGATCTCCACAAATTTGAACCGTTTCCCCGATTGGAGCGTCTTCGAATTGACAAACCTTTCCAGATTCACGGTTTCGTTGGTTCGAAGAATGAGACCGTCGTCCGTGGCCTCTGATCCATCGATCCTAACTTTTGCCAAGACTCTCCGGTATTGATCGAAATTTTCGATCCGGATCATGTATTCCGTATCGAACGCAAGCTTGACGTATTGATCTATTTTTTGTGGATCACCATCTTTTAGAATACACAAGGGCGTACATGGTTGTCCTTCGGCATTAAATCCGAAATTTGTTGTCCCTTCTGGAATGTTTACTTTGACCTGCGCAGACAACCCACTGATCAGTAACACGAAAAACAAGATCAATCGTTTCATGATTTTCTCCTTGGTTAGTAAACCAATCCATCCCAAACAGCAGGAGCAAGCTTGTTGCCTTTTGCATCAATCGACTGGACTCTCACAACATAACAGGAATCTTGTTTATAAGGAAAATACAAAGTGTCCGCATTGGGTGCGTATAGCCAACCTGTCTGGATGGTCACCGAATCCGCGGCATGAAATTTCGGCATTTCGCCCCACGCCAAGGATACATCGTAGGTAACCCCTGTCGTCGGATTCCCGTCATCGTCTAAATCGACGACGGGTTCCCACGACAATATGGCTTTTCGGCTTTCGTCGAGTTTTAAGATTTTAATTCCAAGTCTGTTGGTGTCGGACTCTACTTTAGCCCGCAACGCATTTAAAGTTGAATCCGTCATGTTCATCAAGACTTTCAAGGCGGTCTGTTCCCCTTTTATGTCTCGGATTGAATCCTCAAGCATGGCGATTTCATCTCCATACACCTGGGCGAATTCAAGCCTCAAATCTTTGAAACCGTTGTGAAGTCTTTCCTCGGAACCGCCGATCCTGGCAAACATCGAGTCTTTCAGTGTCTCAATCACGCCAGACAGGGAATCTATTTCGGCTCGGCGAGATGAATCTTGAACCGCTTGACTTGTTTCAAGCGCGGCCACCTGCTCGATCAACACGGGGATTCGCTTATCTTCAATTGTTGGAATGTCGCAACGTAACGCCAACAGAAACAGACAAATCAGAACCCACGCCACGATAATGGCTGTGATTACTCTTGAGATGATTTTGAATCCTTTGAGTAGTTCTGCTATTTTCATGGCTTCACTCCTTTGATTGTTTCGAGTGGTGCGCAAGGCAGGATTCGAACCTACAAAGTCACTTGGCATTGGTTGTGACCACCCAACGGTTGCGACCCGTACCCGCGTCTGCCAATTCCGCCACTTGCGCACCTGCTCGATTTTAAAGCGCGACAACCGCCTATTAGATTCACCTCTGACGCATTACGTCAGGATTCGGGGAAGTCGCGCAGTTATTCGTTTTCATTCAACCAAAGTTCAACCGTATTTACGAATTCTTCGAAACTACGAATGACAAGCACGTTCAAATGTCTTGAAAATGTTTTCTGTCCACCGCTTAGTTTCCCCTTGGCTGTTTTTAATTCAATGAAAAGCGCATCGTTCCTGCCCGGTAAATTCCCGCAAGGTTTGAATATCATGAGATCTGGCAGTCCTTTAAAACTTCTCGAAATCGCGCCCCGGACTCGCGGATCAGCATTCGCTGCCAGTCTGTAAATCTCATTTGGAATGCGGACGTATTCGATACCCTGGATTTCCAGCCACTCCTCGCATTGAGTCTGCAAGTGCGCTTCGCTCTCAGTAGTGGCCTTGAATTCGCTGGCCGACATCGCCGACCGTCCGGCTTGCCGGGCTTTGGTGTAGGGTTTAATCATTTTCTACCCAACAATTCAAGTTCGATTTCTGCCAGCCAATCAAGATAACCGGTAACTCGAAAATCCTTGTGCAATGATATTTCCGAAATCGAATTTAAATGGTTTTGAACTAACACCCTCAATGCGTCGCGCTCTTCCGGATCAAGTTCTCGAAATCTATCTTTTCGCTGTGGCATCATTCCCTCTCTTTCGGCATGGGGATAGTCGGATCGTTATGGAAATAAAAGTGATGCTTGTTAGCGCAAGGATGTTTTACAGGGTCAAAATAGCCAGGCCCATTATATCCACATACAAAACATGGAGCGTGTTCCATTGCTCCAAGTTTGAACAGCTTCGATTGGAACTTCTCAGTCTCTTTCATGAGCCAACTAAGCAAATCCCCCAAATCTGGGATCACGTTATCATTTCCGGGATGCGCAAGCCTCCAATACTCTCTTACCGACTCTTGAATGGTGAGTGCCGCAGGTTCGTCGTTTTTCTCGTATCTGGAACACCAATCAGCCCATCGACTCCATGGCGATGCGGTTTTTACTGGGCATTCGTCCGTTTCTTTTTTCCTGCAAAATTCACAACATACCTCTTGCAGCATATCAAACCGCCCTTCCTTTGGGGTAACATATTTCGCATTCAAGGCCCTTATCCCATTTATTTCGCTTTGAACATTTTTCGTTGTCTCTGAAAGCGAGTTCACCCATATATGGTTCTGATTCCCATGTCCTGGATTGTGCAAGTCGACAAGCTGCTACACGGGCTTCATCAATGTTTTCCGCATGAACACCATAACCGCTTGCGGTAACTGGGACTCTATCGAAATTCCATCTTTTCATCTTCATATCAAACCGCCTTTCCTATTTTTGACTTTTTAATCGACACTGTTTATTTCTTTGAACATTGAAAATCGCTTAACAAAGTGCACGTCCGTCTTACTTAACGGACCGCCCCTAAATTTGGCAACAATTATTTTTGATTCAATATCAAGCGATGTTTCGAATTGCGAATCGTTTAGGTGTGGATTGTAAACAAACACCACAATATCCGAATCCTGTTCGACCGCAACCGCATCTTTTAAGTCTGCCAAGATCGGTTCACGGTTTTGTTTGCCAACCTCTTTCGAGAATTGAGCCAAAAGGAAAATAGGAATTTCTAATTCCTTTGTGAGTCCCTTTAGTCCGGCAGTTATCAGACCAAGACTCAAATCATGCCGGTCCGCCTCTGGCTTTTTCATTAATCCCAAGTAATCGATTACTACCCCTTGCAAATTGTATTTGATTTTCCATCGTCTCAATTTAGGGAAAATATCTCCAATGCCTTGATTGGATTGATCGTCGATAATCAACGGCGCCGAAGAGCATTCTCCAATAATCGCAGAAAATTTCCTTTGTTCGGTTTCGGTCATCATCCCGTTACTTAAATTCCAAAGATTGATTTTACCTGCTTGAGCATAAAACCTTTCGGCCATTTCTCCGATAGGCATTTCCATCGAAATGTATGCCATTGGTTTTCTGTTTTTCAGGCATTCGTTAACAACGATTTGAACAGCCAGTGACGTTTTGCCGTGGCTCGTAATGCCCGCTATAGTTATCAATTTGCCAGGATGAAACCCGCCTATCTTGAAATCAACAGAGGGAATTCCCGTCGTTAAGGCTTTGATAGTTCCCTTGCCGATACCGTCTATTTTTTCAATCATCTTGTTGGTAGCATCGGAAAGCATGCAGTCTTTTCTGTTTTCGTTTCCGGATTGCATCATGTTCATTATGTCTTGCTGGATTTCTTCCAGTGTTGCTGTTTCATCAAATGCCTTAATTGTTACTTTTTCAGACTTCGCTATGATTTTCCTGCGTTCCATGCTTTCCGTTAAAATCTTTACGTGATGTTCTATATTCGCAGACGTTGGAACCGATTCTTCCAACTCGCACAGAGCGAACGTCCCGCCTACTTGTTCCAATGTTTTACGCTTCTTCAATTCCTCGGAAAGTATGACAAGATCACATGTCCCTTTATCTACGTAAGCATCGGCCATGCCTAAATATATTTCGCGGTGTTGGCCTTTGTAAAACAATTCAGGACACAACCCCGAAACCGTGCCTATCAATCTTGGGTCAATCATCAACGCACCAAGAACCGCGCTTTCAGATTCAAGGCTTTGCGGCGGAACGCGGTCGAAGATTTGGTCAATGGGTTTCATGTTTTTATATCTGCTTTGTCTAATCCGCGCTTCCATCTTTTCCGTGCTGATACTATGTTATTTTTTCTTGCGAATCGACTAAACTCCAAAGGAATCCATTCTTTATCGCTCCATTCCCTGCCGCATCGCATACAAGTTTCATCTACACCATACCATTCTTGATAAAATCCAACGAAATACGACATCTTTTTACAATCCGGACAAATTTGCCGACGAATAAATCTGCTGTGAGTTTTTACAAAATTAATGTGTATCATTTAACTGCCCACACTTGCGCCAACGTTTCAATGACCTCTTTACTTTTTTCGCGGTTGACAAATGCGAAGTCACGTTTTAAAATTTCCTGCAAATACGGGATCGGTTCTTTGATGTATTTTATGTCTCGCAAATTTTCAAGGGCTTTGTAAGTTATAAAATAAGTATATCGATTCCGGAACCGTCCTGCCACGCCGTAAACTTTCGCGGGGGGGATATTCGTTTTCTCAATCAAGAAAGCAGCTAAGGTAGCAACTTCCATCTGGGCTTGTGATTGTGTTTTTTCTTTTTTGTCGTTCATCATCTATCTCTTTTTACGCGCTTGCGCGTTACAACGTAAGAAACTTAACTGAATAAATAAAAGATAAAACGTATAACATGATTTTCATTTTCATCTTCATTTTCCATATGTCATTCATATCTCTTTCATATGTAAATCATGTGTTTTTATTGTTTATGGTTTTAACTGTCTGTTTTTACTACGAGATTCAGAATATTTTCTTCGTTTTTCGACTTCTATTCTTAATCTTTCGTTGTAAAATTCACCTTTTTCATTTTTATGAAACTTTTCTCCGACAACTTTTAGATCGCTCTGTCTTTGACATATCTTTTTCATATGTTCGCATCGAATTGATCCTCTGTTCGCTTGATGACACAAAAGTCTTACATATTGGCCAACCTGTTCATTAGTCATATGATCTGTTCCAACAAGAAAATCTTGGTAATAAAACAAGAATGCAGGGTCTTTGCTCATGACTTATTTCCATATGAATTCTCACCCTTTATTTTTCTCCAACAAACTCCACAAAAGTATTTAATGGCAGCTGTTGGATAGTTTACCCTGCCAACGGTAATTGACATGGCATCTAAAATTTGTTGCAATGGCAATAAGCTAAGGAATAATTTTAAGGTTGAGTTTTTGAATTCTTCAGACAATTGATAGCCTGAAAACGCGGCTTGATAAACAGCATCAATCTTCTGTATGTCTTTTTGTTTTTGCAATTCGATGTGAACCAATATTTTATTGTATTCCTTCAATTGTAATTGCTTTTCTTGTAATATCTCAACGTTGTCTTGAATGGAATTTGGAAGCTTCTCAAGAGGGATATGCTTCTTGCCTCTATTACAATCAAAGCAAGCAGTTATTAAATTTTCAATTTCGTCCGATCCATCTAACTTTTTTGGATTGATATGGTCAACCTCAAGAGTCACTTCAGGCGGCGTCTTCCCGCAATATCCACAGCGGAATCCATCACGCTTGAAAACCTCGAATCTTATTTTTTTACTTATTGCCACTTTTCTTTTCCCTTGGAATGTTCCACTTTGGATTTTTGCAATACGGACAGAATTTTGGATCTTTTACTCTTGATACCCAATCACTATTACACCTAAAACAATGACATGGGATCGACGGGATAAACAACTTTTTCTTGTTTAATATCATAATTAAATATACTCACTCCTTCCTTAAATGTCAAGCGGAATCTCGTATCTATTTTTTCTTCTCTCCGACTTACGCAATCCCGTGAGTTCGAGAAATCTCTGAGCATCTTTATCAAGGATGACCTTCCCAATCACCTTGTGTTTCCATCCTCTTTTCGGCGGCCATTTAACGCCAAGGATCTCAAGCTGGTCTTTGTTCCAAGCTCCATTTTTACCAGATGAGCCAGCGATGATAAAGCCGTTTGTGATGATCATGCGTCTCCTTTCAGCCCAACAGACTACCCGCGTTGACAGCGACCTTGTACTTTCTTGTTGCCCATCAACGTGTTGAGGTGCCAGGCTTATCTCCATTGATCGGCCATTGCGTTGGCAACACTTTTAAAAAACTTGCTTCGTGCATGCCCTCCGTGATGGGCTTCTGCAAAATGTATTTTCTTTCCGGCTTTCGGCCCAGACTTGCGGCAGTATATGGGCAAAGGTTTTACTGCCCTTCTTTTGTCCCAATACAGTGACGGCAAATTCCGAGTCCACAAGCAAATATTTTTCTGAATTGGCTCTCCAAAATACCACGGTCTCACAATTTGATCGGGCTTCCGGAACACCGTGTTTGGATATCCGACAGGATTTTCAATTGCTAATTTCCGGATGGGAGCATTATAAAGCCTTAAAAAGAAATCAAGCGCTTGTTGTCTCTTCTCCGCCCGGCCCGGTTTGTTCCAAACGTGCGCCGCAGCGTAACTCAAATACGTGCAAGGCGGGTGCGCAATCATCAAGTCCCACCCATCGTTTAAGAGAACCAAAACATCCCCTTGGATATGATTCCCGGGTATTTCAGTGGGCAGTAAATCGCACGACCAAGCATCATGCCCTTTGGCTTTAAAAGCCTCCCGGACAATACCGGAAAATTCACACGCGACCAATACTTTCATGCAGTATTCCCCTTTTTCACCGCCTTATCAATCCCGTCCCGTATCCACTGCGGTACGTCGGACGGCAACAGAACCAATCCTCTCAAATCACCTTCCAACGCCAGCCGACAGGCCGCGCCGAAGAGCGCAAGGCTTTTCACGGTTTCGGGATCAAGCTCTCCGAAGGCCCTTGAATTATGCGGGAATGTGCAAAGACAAGCCCACGAAGAACCTTCTTCAAACCGGATTTCGGCCCGACCTACTGGATAAACATTTTCACCCACGGCGATTCTCCTTCAAAACATATCCCTGTAGCTTCCAAAATCCCCTCCCGGCCTGGTAGTGGCCCTTCTCTTTTCCGATTTCCCAGACGTAGACCTTCCACCAGAGACGGCGAAAACTACGAAACCGGACTCTTGGAATTGGATCTGGCTTCGGACCAAAATACGAACCCATTCTGAGCAAATGCTTTTTACGGCCAGTCGAAAGAGTCATGAGCACACAAACCTTTTCACTCTCGTCCAGATACTTCCAGTTTGTTGATCGGTTTTCTCTTTCCGCATTTCCGCAAGAGCATCCAGTTCCTCGCGGCAACGAGCGCAGAAATCATGTTCTTTGTTTGGGACACGCCAACATCCATGCGTTAAGCACTTCCTTCGTTCCTTGGTGATTTCAGGTTTCATGCTTTCACCTCCGTGGCATTAGCATTGCATGTCGGACAATCCTGCCAATTATATCCACCGCAACACGGACAGGCACCCCAATCATATTCATCTGTTTCTTCGTCATACCCGTAACAATAATTCCCTTCCTGGCATCCCTCATGTTGACATTTCATGTTTAACTCTTTTCCATCATCCGGAGGAGTGGAATGCGCCACTCGCTCATCGCTTTCCTTCAGCGCTTTGCCGTCAAAGCAGCTTCAAAGAACGCCCGGACGAAATTGTTTACAACCGGTGCGCAGCTTGGTTTCCCAAGGCTGGTAAGTGTGTTTCCAGCGACAACCCTATGCCCACACCCGGCTTCGAGTTCTGTCCCGCGCATCCGGTAAATTGTTATATCCTATCTGGGTTATACCGCGAATTATGCCCGATATTATAAAGGTCTTCACGGTATTGGAATAGTCTTTGCCTTTCATCGTGAACGGCAAGAGATAAGAGTTTTCCGGCCTCCCAGAATTCTTTGAGTTTTTCGGCTTTGTATGCGGCATACGCTTTTCTCAATTCCGCCGATGTTAAAATCTCTGCCTTGTCAGTCCTGGTTGTTTCGAGCAGGGCCAACTGATACTCGTGTTCATACCAGCCCTTCGCAATCGATTCCAGCCTCCGGGCCTTGTCCTTGACGGCACCGGTTTGTTGAAAGGCCCTGGCCGTCTTGACCAACTCTTCGTTGATCCGGTGAGGCTCGACGATTTCGCCGGGTTGGATAGACAGCACGTCGTCGATCTTGATCGCATCGAATTCGGCCTGGACTTCTTGAAATCGTTCGGTCCAGTCCGATGTATTCGCAGGGTCGATCCAGGTCATCGCTTCATGATCCCGTCTTCACGTTTGGCGCGGACACCCGGAATGACCGCTTGGCCTTTCGTAGCACGCATGACACCATTTAAACCGGACTGATTCGCCGTGAGGTATTCAAGTGGAGCCTTGCCAGCGGCCACGGCCTTGACCAATGCCATGAGGTCGATAACTTCGGCGCTAAAATATTCCCGCGTCGTTACGCCTTCGACCTTGGCAACCGGCTCCGGAGCACGTTCGGACACCACGGCGATCTTGCCGGTTTCGATTGCTTTCGCGGTCTTCGCATCACCCTCTTTCTTGGCTTCTGCCAGTGCTTTCTTCCGAGCCTCTTCGTCAAGCTGTCGCTGTTTAGCGGCCACGCGCTCGCGTTCGCGTCTGAGCCAGTCCGAGATCATGCTCCGGAATTTGGACTCAACCTGCGCCGGAGCGGAATCAACCTGTTTCATTTTGGCGAGAAGCGACTTATGGAGTTCGTGCGCTTTGTCAATGTCGGGCCGGAAGAATTCCGTGATCCGCTTCCGCAGGGCGACCACGTCATTGAGATAATTCGACACGACCCCGGCTTCCTCCTGTTTTGTGATAATCGGGAAGTTCGGCATGCGGTTGATGACTTCCGTCACTTCGGGTTCAATCTTTTGCAGGTCAGACATTGTTCCGCTCCTTCCAGTTGGCAAGTTTTACGCAAGCGATCCAGGCCACTTTGTCGCTCGCGTCGTTATCGTAGATTCCAGCCCGGTAGGTTCCATCGCTTCGAAGGGCAATGAATCCACGTTTCAATTTTTTCTTTTGACCGAGGACGTATCCGGTCGTTTGAAGCCGGGTAAATACGTCGGCTTGAGTTGTCTTCTTGTCGAACAGCACATTCCCTGACGGATACAAAGCACATCCTTTGATGATCACGTCCAGCGTCCCGACGTATCCAAGGGCTTTGTTTTCGATCTGTAATTCGGTGGCGATAACAGTCCCGCCCATCTCTTTTCGAAATCTCTCGTATGCCCGGACGTATGGCAAAATACGGTCGTCAAGTTTCGACCAATCGAGAGTGCCCTTGTCAAGCAAGGCCGTGGCCTTGTGAATCGCTGATCCGCGCTGAAGGTAAAACTCACGCTGTTCAACCGGAACCCCGGCCGGCCATTCCCTCAATCCGCATTCGGAAAGTATTGCAGTGACGTGTTTGCTCACTTCTTCTGCTCCAATGTTTTCAGGTGCGCGTCAATGGCATCCATAACGTTATGCCGTTCGTTCTTCGGGACTTGATCCAGTTTCTCAAATCCCAGGTTTCCGAGAAAGTCGATTGCATCGGAGTTGGTTGTCAGTTCCGCAATCCGATTCATTTTGTTGGCGGCGAGTTCCGACCAGTTGTCAACCGGGACGGCTTCGGTTATTTCTTGGGGGTCAGCGATTGGAGTATGATCCGGCACGGTAAACCCGATAGCCTGATTGTCGTATTCAATGGCCGTCTGCATTTCAGGGGATGATGCGAAGGGTTTCAACGCCCGGCGCACGACCGTCTTTTTTCGCATTTCGTCCGGATCGGTTTTCCAAGGGCCGGTATCTTTTGCTTTGCTCCGCTCTTGGATGGAATTTAGGTCTTCCATGTCCATCCATTCGATGTGCTTTGAATCATCTGGAAGCGTGACAATGCAATAGGCTCCAATGGTTTGGCCGCGTCCTTTGGTTGCGATGACGTGGTGACAACTCGGATCATCACCTTTCCGGATGCTTATCTCGTCGCCTTCTTTTACGACTTCCGCATATGCGTGTTTGATCTGTTCGGTTTTCTTGGCAAGCTGAATCAGCCCGCGCCAGTCCGGGATGAATTGAACTTCGGTCTGTTTTGTTTTGCCATTGAAATACGGAACCGGCCACGCCCCGCCTGCTCCGATGGGTTCCAATCCTGTTTCAGCGCACCGCATACAAAAAAGCAAGAAGCTTTCTGCGGTGCATTCGGCCAGTTTCGGGTTCCGGCTTCTCGCGGCCAGCGCCAGACGGATAAGCCTTTCCACGCTTAACCATTTCGGCGCTACTTCTGCAAATTTGGATTGCGATTGCTCGATCATTGCTTTCAAATCACCCGATTTCTTCGCTGGAGATTTCCCCTGTGTCATGACTTCGTTCATGGTTTCCATCCTTTGTTTTGAAATTAAAAAAAGCACTTTGAGATCAAGTCAAGTGGAACGTTTTCCTTCGGGATCTGCGTGCACCCGCTGAGATCGATCCACTCTTTGGCCGTCAGGCCGTCAACGCTGGTCAGCCCGGTGCACCCGCTGAGATCGATCCGGTCAGCCGTCAGGCCGTCAACACTGGTCAGCCCGGTGCACCCGCTGAGATTGATCCACTCTTTGGTCGTCAGGCCGTCAACACTGGTCAGCCCGGTGCACCCGCTGAGATCGATCCGGTCAGCCGTCAGGCCGTCAACACTGGTCAGCCCGGTGCACCCGCTGAGATCGATCCGGTCAGCCGTCAGGCCGTCAACACTGGTCAGCCCGGTGCACCCCCTGAGATCGATCCACTCTTTGGCCGTCAGGCCGTCAACACTGGTCAGCCCGGTGCACCCCCTGAGATCGAGACTGCCGTTATATATCTTTGTTTCACGAATTGCCTTGATTTCGGACTCGACAAAATCCATGAACAGTCCCTCTATTGCCATTTGGTCATCAACATACCACTGCGGTATATTGCCCATATCGTGGTCAACTTTGACGATCCACGGATCGTCCGTCAAATGCCCAGTTGGATGGGCCTCCAGATTGACTTGTTCTTGATGTTTGTCGTCCCGAATACCGAATGATTTGCGGAGGTCATGGTGGGAATTGATTCCAGACCTGAACCAGAGCCTCCTCTCGCCACGTTGGGTTGCTACCGCACATATTCCTATACACATGGTTTCCATCCTTCGTTTGGTTGACAAGGCTGATCGGCATGTCCCCACAGTTGGGACAGCCCGCGATTTCATCCTCAAGGTCAATGTCCATAAGTACAAATTTTGCGCATAGAGGACACCAGCCCCACCGCTGGACGAATCTACAGCTTGCCGATTGTTCTTTTGTAAATCTCATCGAATAAAAGCCTGTCCCCTTCACTGGGGACATTGTTGTCTTTGATCCACCTGACCACCGTTTCTTTTGTTTTTTTGTGTTTAATCGCGAGCCATTCGGTGGTCGCAGGATTACCATTTTCGTCCCGCATCTGTTCGAACATTTCTCGAATCGTTGGTTGATCCTGATTTGATTTCATATTGCTTCTCCTTTGGATGTATTTTAATATACAAATTTCTTATCATTTTGTCAAGCAAAATAACTAACGTATGTCCTCAATCCTTATGCGTATCTGATCCAGGCACGACCTCAGCACATGTGCGGACTCCCGGCCAAAGCATCCGAGGCCGAAGGAATTGATGAGTCGCATGATTCCTTCGATGTAGTCTTTCCGATTGTAGTACGGATCGATTTCGATTTCAATCCGTCCACAGCCGCCGCCGAATTCTTGAGTCATGACTATTCTCCCTTCAAATATTTTCTGAGATACGGCTCGAAGGCATTCGGCAGGGTTACGCCGTCCGCCCGGATCAACTCCAGGATCAACCAAGCCGAATAATTCTTATTGTGCATATCGAGGATTTGCTTTTGTTCGACGATAAGCCTCTGATTTGCGTAAATCAATATCCACGCATCCCATGCCGCCCTTTCCCGTTTTGCCCGTTCAACCCGCCGTTCCGAATTATATTTCTTTTTCCGGAGAAATTCGCGGTAGCTGTCAAGATGTTTTCCGCGCCAAAATCTTGACCGGCAAGCCTCTTCGAAATACTTGCTCCGGCCTCTGGAGAATCTGCCGCATCCACATGGACACGGTTCTCGTAGTTTTGCTGGCTTTTTAGGGGTTGGCATTGCTTCCTCCAATGGTGCTGTTTCGCACGGAAAGTGCCGCCGATTCCGTTCTGTCACGGTTTCGGGTATTGGGACATGGCTCTCCTGATTTTTGGCCTTTTTAGCGTTCCAACAACTTTCGAACCGATTCAAACGAAATACCGGCCAGCCACAAAAGGCCGTAAGCTGAAATTAGGATCAGATACAGCGTTTGCCGGTTTCGGCGGTCTGAAAAAATTTCCATGATATTCATTTGACTTCCTTAAAGTATTTGTTGGTTACGTCTTCTCCGGTGGTCACGTCAAACACTTGCAAAATTTCGATCATGTCCGCAGATGCTTTGCCGTCAGTTGCCCACGGTTCGTTTATTTGTGCGCCTTCGGGAATGCGAATTTTTGCCTCCAGCATCCTCTTTGGATAATTTACGGCACACCACGACCGCGATGCAAAATGGAAACCAGGAAATGAGCATAAAATCCTTTCGTCGCTTGCAAATTTTTCACATTCAAGTAATTTATTTATGCCAATGCGGAATTGAAATTGGTTATTGATTAAACCTGCGTCAAATCGTTTCCAGTAAAAATTCCCAATTTCAACCCCGATTATTTTTATCAGTCCTTTGGTATTATCGAGGTTTGCGCAGTAGAGGTTTGCGCGGTTGAGGCTTGCGCGGTTGAGGAATGCGCCTTCGAGGTTTGCGCAGTAGAGGTTTGCGCGGTTGAGGCTTGCGCGGTTGAGGAATGCGCCTTCGAGGTTTGCGCAGTAGAGGTTTGCTCCGTCGAGGCTTGCTTTGTTTTGTTCTACCGCATCTTTTAACGATTCATATTTACCAGCCGGAACAATAATTTCCCCCGTGAATCTGTTCTTGATTTCTGGGTTCATGATTTGACCTCCTTAAAAGGACTTGATTTCCGGGTGTCTTTGCCCGGCGATGAAACCGTGAATCAAAAATAATTTATCGCGGGGCGCCAAATCAATATAAAGTTCCATCCTGTTCCAATCGGTCTTTATTGCCGAAATAATCTTTGCATTGATTTCATCCCATTCTTTGACCGCAGGAACCACTTCGTCGAATTCAGTTTCCGACATATCGGGGATGAGATCATCCGGTTCGCGCCCGTAGTTTATAAGTTCGATATTCGGCGCGTCAAGTCGTGATTCGGTTTTTAGGTTTCCCATGTTCATTTCCTTTCTTTCCCGCCTTGCGCCACGGGATTAGTCAATTCCAAGAAAGAATTTACCCGTTCCGTCCCCAGACGGAGGTAGATTTGGATTTTCGTTTTCAACTGTTTCGGGTTTGGGCATGTCTTGTATTGCTTCAACCATTTTCTTCATTTCTCCGGCGCACATTGAAAAACCCTTTTTGTAGTATCGAAACGCCCTGCTCATTGTCGATGCCGGATAGGTAATTTTATTAATCATCAATTGTCTTTTCGCCAGGTCAAGGAACGTGGTTTCTCCATGATAAATTTTAGCGCTGTCTACGGCCAGCATCGAAACGGTAAAATCAAATTCGTTAATTGTTGCTTGTGGATCATCGAAAAACTTTTTCACGAGGTCAAACTTCTTGTTGTTATACCTTACCTTGGCTCCATTATCGCTTTCCCAAATAGTCTCAGCATTCTTAGCCTTGAAAAATGTCTTTGCTTTTTCGTATTCGGTTTCATTTGGAAAGAAAATATCGTAGTCCGTGGCAATCTGGATACCCATAAAATAATCCCTCAATGCGCCCCCGGCAAGCCAACACAAAACCCCTGCGTCTTTCAATTCTGTCAATATCAAATCGCCGTATCTTCTTACGGCATTGTCAAATTGGATCATCTCGGTTCTCCTTAGTTGTCCCCGCCTTGAGCCACTTGGGACGGGTTGCTCGCGCCGTGGCCGCCTTCCCCCTGTAAGGGATTATCTATCTATCCAGCATTCTTTCCCTTGCCCGATTCCTTGGCATTCCCGCCTCCGGAATCGGTTTTCGCCCACCGCCATCAAGCGTTGATCCGCAATCAAGGCAGTTGACCAATTCAATTGAGACGCCCTCCATGAAATCGTCTTGCCAGCCGAGCACTTCGGTTTTTTCGTGTGGGCAGGTCATTTGTTTTCTACTTTGGCAATTAATTTTTTAACTGCATCCATTTCAACGTCGTTATAATAATCACCGGTTTCTAATAGATTTAAAAGCCTTTTACACTTTTCAACTAACTCATCCCTCTGCGCCAGCAACTCGCTGGGCATGAGACCGGTTTGATTGGCGACAGTTCCGGCTTCGGCGATGAATAGTTGGTTAGCTTTCCTTTGTTCTAATGTTGCCGATGAATCAATGTTACATATAAACCGTCTTTCTCCGACAATAACCGATTGGATAAGCAAGTCTGGCTGTGTCCCGCCTCCGACATATTTTATCGGAGTCCCGTAATCCACGACAATCCATTCCCCCGGCGTTATCTTGAGCATCACAACCTCCCCGTTTTTTTGCTATATAGTTTCTCAAAGCGTTTCCTGCCTCCCTTGGTTGGCGGTCCATTGTGACCTTTCCACCGCCACAGCGTTGTATCTGAAATATCCAACTCGTGAGGCACATCAATACCAAGTTTTTCAAGTTGCTCTAATTTGGTTCTGAAATCGAAATCTTTTCTGGCCTTTGTCATTTTATTTCCTTTCAATTGAATTTCTTTTGCATTTCAAATTACAAAGAAAATTTGAGAATGTCAAGATAATTCTTTATAAAACGAAATTATTTTTACAATGAAATACATTTAATTTACATTTAAACTACAAATAAGTTACAATTGATAGTGAAGATATACCACCGTTATTTTCGCATTTACCTGAAAAGCGAAGTGACTTGAAATCAAGCCAAGCCTTTGCACTGTCATGTCCCATTTACCAGTATGCGATTTTGTTCACTGGTACGGCTAAACAAAAAGAGTCGAACTTTTTGCCACCCCGTTTTCGCATGACAGCCGCTCACGCCCGGCGGTTGAGGTGTGTTTGTGCGCGTTGCATCAGCAACTCTATCAACTAACGGTATCCAGCCGATTGGATGGTATTATATTTCTCGGCGCTGGCTTCTTTAAGGAAAGAACAGCTTTAAAACCATTTAACTCTTTTCCATTTTCTGCATGTTCTTTTAATGGTGTAATATTTCAACCAGTTTTTAATATTCCATGTATGCTTTTGATGTTTATATTTTTTCTTGGCTTTCATTTTGTATTTGCCAGTTTAATATTGCCTTCGATCAAAACCGGTTTATATAAACTTGCGGCCATTAGTTCGCATGTTTCGTGTAGTTCTTCAAGTGTTTCTCCGACAATCTGTTCTGGGTTTTCCGAATACATTTTAATTTCGTTTTTATCGTTGTAGTAAACCTCATGGATTCCAAATGAAAACGATCCATCTTGGTTTTTCTTTTTTATGACTCTATAGTTCCAGTAAGACATTTTGTTTATAGTCCACGTATGGTAACTATTTTAGTAAATCTGGATGTTCAAATACGTTCCCAATTATTTTCCACCTATTAGGTCCATTAACTATTGTTTCATGCATGGTTTTCGTGTAATCTTTGTGCCAATGGTTAGACGTAAAACATACACAAAAGGCTCCATCGCGAAACACAACGAGGTCGGTTGTTTCTCCGCGTTTCAGTATATCGCCCTCGTAAATGTCTTTTCCTTGCACGTCTTTTAGGCCGGTGAATTGACAAAATACAATATCATCAGGAAGATCGTAGTTATCATTATCAAACATAAACGAATTGCATCTTGCTGAATAATACAAATCCATTACGTTCCCGTCTGCAATCCATTCTTTTTCTTTTGAATTCCACGCCTTGAATTTGATCTCTCTCATTTGGCCCACTCGCTTTCTGATTTCAAAATTCTCAAAATACATTTAAACGCCGCTTCAAATTCAGGCTTGCTCATTCCGGCCCTCTTCGCTATCGGTGCGGCCACACATGCCAAATAAGCCTCATCTTCATCGTTCCAACTGAAACTCATATTCTCTGCCAATTTGTCTTTTGGGACTAAGAACGTAAAACCAGGATTATTTATGTCTGGAACTATTTTGAATATCTCATCAATTTCTTTTGTCCATTTCATTTCAACCCCCGCTCTCCGGGCAATCCAGCATTAGGGGAAATCACATTGGTTTTCACCCAATTGTTTTCAGGTGGAGCGATTCGCATTTTGTGTTTATGATAATCGCTAAAACTTATGTGGTTTTTTGTCTTCGCTTCATCTACTTTAATTTCGGCATATTCTTCCATGAATGTTGCAATATTGTCAGTAAACTCAGACCAACCTAAACAAAATTCTTTGTCTTTTTCTTCGATAAATTCAATGGCGGTCATTCCACACCTCAAATTAAGAACGGGGGCCGTTACCAAGGGCGCTGGTCTATGCGTGACTGGTTGTATGAGATCACCCCAGCTTCTAATTATCCGCGTTGGTAAAGCCGCGTTGATTTGCCCGCTTACCATAGCCCCCGTTCAAATAAAAAGCGCGCACATCAAAAGTCCTGAGAACCGCCTCATTCGATGCACGCGCTTAAAAGTCCGTAAATGTCTTGGTTCTCAGGCCATGTTGCATTTAAATATACAAAATTAATCAGACAAATGAAAGCGGTTTCTTTAAATACGAACGGCCAACTCCGACGGGATGGAACGTCTCGGTTGGCCGTTGCCCTATTGGGAGGGCACTACGTGGAATCCGCCCTGGAGTAAGGCGGGGTAGGAATTTAATCCTGGATTTCAACTCCAAGCGCGGACGCGGTTTCGATGACCAACTCGATCACCTCAGTTCGGGTCGGTTTCCAGGTCTGGCCGGGGTTCGCGTTTTCGAATGCTTCGCCGGTTTCGCCAATCTTCTTCATCGATCCGCCGACGACCTTTACGGCTTCCATTGCGGTAAGAGCCATGATGTTACTCCTTTTTTTGGGTTTTGAAATACGCGGCAACCGTTGTCAAAATAAGGATTGCCAGTTCGATGATTTCGACAATTCCGAATGTTCCTTTGTCGCCAATCACCGTTTGCTCTTTTGCTGCCTTGTGAAACAATCCAATGCCAGCCAAGGCGCAACCCGTGTAAAACGCGGCTTGTCCGGCGATTTGGATACCGGGGATCAGTGATCCTATTCCACCCAGTAAGACCATACCCAATCCCGCGATAGTCTTTTTCCTGTCCATCCAAGCCCATGCTTTGTTCCACCAACGGACTTTCATTTTTGGGATATTTGCTTCAATGACTTCGAGTTTATCGATCAGCCTTCCGACAGATCCTTTTGGTTTTTCCGATCCGTCGATGTCGGATACTTCTGGTTCTTTAAATTCACTCACCAACCGCCTCCATTTTCTTTGCCAATTCTTCGGCACGGTTCGGAGTTTGTTTATACCACAACGAATTTCGCATACATTCCGCCGCTCCTTTGAAATCCTTCAAGGCTATTCGTCCAATAGTTTGTCGAAAATCTGAGAATCCGGAAATACCAAGTTGATAACACATTTCCAAAATAACGTCCTGAACGACTTCTGGCATTTGTCCAAACCATCTGAATTGACTGCGGACGTTGTCGGCAAGTTCGATCAGCTTGCGGCGAAGGATCATCTCTGCTTCTTGTGGAGTCAAGTCTAAGCTGGAAATCTTAAACCCATATCCGATTGTATCGAAACCGAGAGAATCTTCGTAAACCTCTGTCCTAAATCCTTCGTGACGTTTGATATTTTCGACGACATTTTCGAACATGTCCTATCCCTTCCCAAACAACCTATCCATCCACCGGTTTAAGGCAATCACCCAACCAGGCCATTTTACCGACCTATACCACCGGTTCAGCGGACTCCGATATTCCGGATCATGCCACTTACTGTCCATTATTTAACCTTATTTTTAAGAAACTCGAATCGCGTTACTTCCTTGCTTTCGCCGTGCTGATACCAAATTTCGCAAACTATTTCATCCCTTTTGCAAACCTCACAAACCCGTTCCTTTTGAACGTCCTCCAACGGACAGTGAAAGCCGTTATGAAATCGTGGACAATGAAACCCCGTAACTGACGAAGTAGGTCCGTCAACCCAAACGTGATCACAATCCTTATCGCCTTTATTTACCACTGAAGTCACAATCCATACTACACTATCCGTCACCGCCGTCAGTCCGGCATCGGCCATTGAATGAACATCAAAGTATGCGGCATTTTTATTTGCATTTATTTCGGCCAGTTCCGCATCAATGGTTTCCTTTGCGTCAAGTTTGGCCTGCTCGCTTGGCGTAAGCAGTAATTCCGTTTCTTCTGTTGTTGTTCCGCAAGATACAATACCACCAATATGAAGAGTGTCGGGCAAGCTTCCGATAGGGTCTCCAACTCCGATGTGTCCATCTTCAAAAAACGCTTGTCCCATTAATAAAACAGGAAACAAAATAAAATATAAAGTTTTCATAATTCCTCCTAATCTACGCCGTTTACGTCACCGATTGATGTTCTTGGTACTCCGTTGATTGTTGCCGGTGAAGCAGTATCGAGGTAATCATTTGACCAACTTCCTGAGATTATTTTCATGGTCCAGATATACAACTGAGCATTTGTTCCACTCGACGAATCAGCAAAAGCTACATAATAAATTGAATCCATCGTTGGATGACAAAGCACATTGCTTGCCTCGTAAAATCTGTAACCAGCACTCAAACTAAGGGTATCACTTGGAATTGTAATTTCTGTTGTTTGATACCTTGTCCTATTTTTATGAAGTCTAAAAGTATTTACATACAACCCATATCGGCCTGTGGGTGAGTATGCAATAGGCCATACCGACATCCACGATGAATTTGTATTTGACAATGGAAATAACGATCCTTTATACCATATACTTGTGCTCTGAGCAACTCCAGTATCAATATATTCTTGTGTTACATAGTTTGGCGCAAAATAAGTATCGTACGGAAACTCAATATAATCAGGAATAGTTACCGTGGCTGATGAATCTTTTTCAATTGTTATAAGATTGTAATAATCTCTTGTGATATTATGATACATAACGGAAATTTTCTGTTCTTCTGAATTATAGGCTATGGCCGGCCATTCGGAGACTCCATCATATAGATGCATGTTCCAACCGCAACTAATCACTCCTCCGGTATCTACTTGTATGATTGCAAGAGAAGTTCCTAAATCTGTATCGCCTCCAATATTTTCCTCTAAAAAAGAAACTGCGCAAAGTGTATTTGATAGTTTGATTGCTGTTAATGGTCCATGCGCTTGTGTTATTCCCGACACTGCTTCTGAATCTGCATACGGTTTTGTCAGAATAGTTTTTAATGTAGAGTCAATCGCAAATGATTTGGCATATAGATTTCCTCCGGTAGCAGAATTTCCAAGAGCGATAACAAGAACAATATCATTATTCATATATAATGCTTGGGCCTGATCACAATTAGAAGTGAGCGAAACACTATCAAATACAATTTTTGAAAATCTTCCGCTTGCGCTTATGGAACTTACTTTCATATATCCGGTCTCATCGAGAAAACTATCATTTAAAAACAACATCGTTGAGTCACCACCAGGAACATATCTACAAAGATTCGAATAACAATAAGCTGCTGTATTGTATGTCCATGTCCCATTTACTGATACAGGAAGAAGTCCTCCATCGGATTGTATGTTAAAGGATTTTACTTTTGTTCCAGAAGACCAATCATAACCAACGACGAGATTCTGTCCCCACGGCATGCAAAGAAATGGATCATTACCTACGATGGCAGTAGTTAACCATTCCTCAGCCCCATATTTTGTTATCGGGTATCGTTTTGCAAATACCAAAACAGTGCAAACAAAAAATAGAAAGACCGTTATCTTTTTCATCTTATTCCACCGTTGCAGTATTTAGATTAATAGTATATATAATATTTGTTGCGGTTGCTTTGCCCAATACTATCACCACATCATTTGACCCAGTTGGCTTGGTCTGAGTCATCGTGTTTCCTGTTGTTCCAGTCGTAGACAAATAAATATTCCCGCCTTTTGTCCAGTTCCAAGCGTCATTTCTTAGAAATGTTCCATACTGATAGAACGTTCCTGTGTTTCCTGCTGTAATAGTAGCACCAGCGAAGAAGATAATTTCTCCGGTCGCAATTGCATCTGCATCACCAAGGGCCATTTCTCCATCAGAATTCATATAGCAGGCATCACCAAAACCTACAGTTTCGTGGACAAGCATTTCTACGTTATATCCACTGCCTGTCTGATTCGTTCCTGGAGTAGCGGTTACTGTCCAAGTTGCCAAACCTCGAAGAACACCACAGGAATCTGCAAAGGCTGTTGAATCTCGAATACCTTCATAGTTGGGATAAAATAAAGAATCCAGCGCTACACTGGCTATGGTTCGTGCCGCTATCTTTGTACCATTCAGACTATCCCTTTTTGTTGGCATCTTGAATAGATCAAGAGAATCTAATCTTACTGAATCCCTAACCACAAAATTAAATAAAGAGTCTCGTCGTGTCTTAGAATATAACGAATCCCTCAATCCTTTATAGTAAGGCCAAAGCGTAGAGTCGATAGATATTGTCTTAATCGTTCTGGTTGCTATCTTTGCACCTTGTAGGCTATCACATAAGGACGTCCTAACTAAAACTGAGTCTAATCTGGTGCTATCGCCTATTCCTCTATAATAAGGCCACAAAGTAGAGTCTATCCGAGTCGTTGGTATGGTTCTCCACGCAAATTTTAATCCATTCAAGGAATCCCTTTTTGTTGGCATCTTGAATAGATCAAGTGAATCCAATCTTATTGAATCTCTTAATGTAATTGCAAACAAAGAATCTCGCCTTGTTTTGGAATAAGTCGAATCTCTTAAGCCTTTGTAATTTGGCCACAATGTTGAATCTATCGAGATAGTCTTGATGGTTCTCGCCGCTATCTTTGCCCCATTCAGACTATCCCTCTTTGTTTCATGAATAAATGTCATCAAGGTATCAATTTGAACAGAGTCTCGAACGCCCGCAATTAAGGAATAGGAATCACCGCCAACCATCCAACTTGGAGCTGTTGATTTCTGAATCTTTGAGGCTATAATACTATCCCCCCCAACGGTTCTCGTCAACAAGGAATCAAGTCGAAGTGTATCGGTTGCAACTAACGCCAGAATAGTATCGTTATTCATCCAACTCGGAGCTGCTGATTTTGCAATAGAAGATGCAAGAATACTATCCTCTCCAATCATAGTATATGGTATAGCTCCAACTTTTAACCTAATACCCGAAGTTATCTGCAATGAAGAATCCAACTTCATTCCAGTTTCATTTAGTCCATTTCGCATTCTATCGAATTGGAGTGTTCCACTTACTTGTCCAGCCTCATTATCAAGAATATATCCCGCCATAGTAGCGTAATTAGTGTCATTGCCAGCATTTGTTTTTAGTGTAAAATACTGAACCGAGCCCGCACCTTCCGAACTTGTATTTGAATACAATCTTAGACAAGATCCAGTTGCATGTGATGCAATTAGTCCATTGCTAAAAGTCCATAAGTCTGGAATTGTAGCAGTTGATGGAAGCGCCAACGCGGGTATTGTTCTTGCCGCTATCTTTGCCCCTTGCAGACTATCTCTCATACTTGTTCTAACCAAGACAGAATCCAGACGAATTGAATCTTGCAGGGCTTGATAATACGAGCGATAATGTGCCGCTCCCGCATGACTTGAATCACCAATAGCCACCGCCCCCACATTCGCCGCCGTGGGTGTGGAAAACACATAGGAGTCGGAATAGCTTCCTGGATTGTAGAGCCATCCAGCCGTTGCGGGTCTTGCAATCCTTGTCAAGTCACCATCCGCGTCGCCGTACCAAAGGCCGCATGTATCGGCAGCAGCCGCAAAGCGTACCGTTCCAGTGGTGTGTAATTGAGCGAGAGGTGTGGCAATCCCGATGCCGACGTTGCCGCCGTTTGGATTTAGAGCCAAAGAGAGGAGCTTGGAAGCATCTCCTGATTGAATTACGGCATGAGTATTATCTCCACTATTTTTATTCAAATAAAGATAACCGCCATAAGTTGAAAAATCAGATGCCAAAATTTTTATACCTGCCCCTGTTCCATAATTATCAGCTTGAGATAACACCGTCAAAGGAGATGTCGGATTCGTCGTCCCGATGCCGACGTTGCCTTGTATATAACTTATCCCTGTTCCATCAATATGTAGCGTTCCATCCGCTTGCACATTACCAGTGCTACTAATGGAAGCCACTTCTGTCTCAACACCATTAAAAAATAACACTCCTCCAGTACCACCGTTATAATTTACCCGAATAGCATTAGCACCCTGTGGGCGTAAATATAAATGCGTATCGCTTCGTCCTTGAAGAATATAAGTATTCAATAACGAATTATTCATTAAATCTATGTTTCCATTAACCGACAACTTCTCCCCTGGACTCACCGTCCCGATGCCGAGCCTTTTATTCAACGAATCCCAATAGACACCACAGGAATCCACTGTTTCTAATCCAGTAAACCTCGTCAAATATCCAGAAACTCCGGAACCGACAATTACCCCCGTTCCTGTTTCCGTAGAATCAATAGACGTTCCAAGATATGACGTTGTAGCCGGGAGAGTTGTGGATGTGTGGTTATGTGAATCATTTGTAACGACCAAACTTCCTATCGTTCCAGACACATCTCCACCAGGAACGATAGCCTGACGAATGGAGTCTATTCTCGTTGAATCGTTTATGCCTCTTCGATACGGATAATAATGGCCATCGGCTGAAGTTGTAGAAGTGGTGTCCCCATCATTGACGAGTTTAGTGTTCCAAACCGACTCGACTTCCGCTTGAGTATTCCATTCGCTATCTCTTGTAACCCCAGAAGGAATTGCTGCATCATCAACCGTGCTACTCGATCCAATAGTCAGTGTGTTGGATACTTCCGTATCAGTAACAGCATTAACCTTCAGCCCACTACTGGACTTGGACAGCGTAGTCCCATCCAACTTTATCCGTACAGAGTCCTGCGGATACGTTCCGTAGTTCTCCAACCCACTCGAAGCATCCACACTTGGAGTCTGGTCGTCAGTTCCACCGATGGAGTGGAAATCACTGGACGTGGCTGTTTGAACATCTGTAAGTGTTACGTTGTCCTCGTTAGCACCAGTGATTCCAGAAACATTGTTGACTGCAATTCCAGCCGAAGTCAAGGCCAACGTCGAGCCATTCAGCTTTATCTTAACTGAGTCACTTGAAATTTCAAGGCCGCCATTTGCTGAGACATTCAAGGTTTCCGCAACTGCTCCAGTAGTCCCACCTCCCGAAAGTCCTGGTCCAGCAGTGACACTTGATATATCTCCGGTCTCAGACGTTAGGTACGCTGAATTGTCAGAGGACAACACCCCATACGCATCTGTTTTTACAAAACCAGCGGATGTGAGTGTGTCAATTTTTGATATGGCTCCATCATCATCTATGTCCGAAATGTGCTGGTAGTCATAGAAGTCGTCCTGCGAGACGGCGGAAGTTGTTCCTGCATTGAAATTTGAGGCGTTATAGGTTTCATCTACTACTTCAATCTCATTTGTTATCGACCCATCTACTTCTGTAGTTAGATATGTAGAACCATCAACAGACAACACTCCACTTGCATCTGTCTTAACAAATCCGGCTGACCCTAAATCTACTTTATTGGGAAGAGCATCGTCGTCAGTGTCGGCAACATGCTGGTAGTCATAAAAATCGTCTTTGCTTGTTCCTTCAGTTGTTTTGCCATTGAAGTTCGTTGCATTGTAGACTGTCTCATCATCCACTTCAATCTCGTTCGTTACAGAACCGTCAACTTCCGTCAAGAGAAACGGTCCTCCCGATATGCGAGAGTTTATTTCTGTAGCCGTGTCCCACTCTGTGTCAAGCGTCACATTTGCAGACAACGCCGTATCGTTTACAACGCTCATTTTTCCAAGCGTGAGAGTATCTGACACCTCAGTGTTTTGAGCAAGCAATCCAAAATATGATGTGCTGGAGGGCAATGTTCCAGCCGAATGACTATGTCCCTCGCTTGTAATAGACAACCCATCCGTCCCAACTGATAGAGTTAATCCATTCAACTTAACTTTCAGTGAGTCGTCGAAAAGTTCAACTCCTCCATCCGGATGAACGTTTACAGATAGACTAACATCGGCTTCGTTGCCGGGCAGCACATCGTTAAACTCTCCTGTCAGCCCATTTCCACCAAGAATATCTCCACTTGTTGTAAGAGTGATTTGGACATCCGCGTCAACACCAGGGAGAACATTATCAGCTCCCCCAGATAACCCTGTTCCAGATGTCGTAATGTCCTTTTCAAGAGTCCCAGGCATCTTGGCGTTCCACGTCGCGGCACTTGCAATTCTTTCATCAGCTAAAGTCCCAGTCCATCCAGCAGTTATAGTAACAGCCTGCAATAGTGCGGTAGCAGGAGTTCCACCAAGAGATAATGTTATATTGGTATCATCCGCATCAGTCAAAGCAGCAGGCGTGGCCGAGTAAGCTGGAATACGTTCCCACAGTGTTCCATTATAGGATATGTCATCGCCAACATCAAATATAACATTCCTGTCTCCAACATCAAAAGTATCGCCAGCAACGCATCGATAGAACCACCCAGCGGTTCCCGTTCCGTCTTCAAGAGTTGGAGTGTTAGTGTGTGCATCCCAGGTTCCCTTGTAAACCTGGCTTGCCACTACTGCCGCCCAAACACCATTCCCATAATCATCATTTGCCTTCCAGAAATATCCAGCGGTTGCTCCAGTTGAGAATCTAATCCCACCACTTAGCTTTATGCTATCGGTAAATGTCCATTCCGTTGATATGGTTCTTTCTGTATTCAGGGTTGTATTAAAATTTACAGACTTAAAACAGGAGTCAAGAGACGAAAGCAGTGTATCAACATCGCTTCTTAGATGTCGATGAGAATAATCATCCACGGTTGTTGTTATAGACGTTGTTCCCGTTCCATCAACGTCCCCACTCAAAGTAATTGGTTGATTCCCTGTGATATAGGTCGAGTTATCGGAAGACAGATTTCCCGTTGCATCTGTCTTAACAAATCCGGCTGATGCAAGCGTGTCAATCTTCGCCGCAAGGCCATCATCGTCTATGTCGGCTATGTGACTATGGTCATAGAAATCGTCCTTGCTTGTAGCTTCGGCTGTTTTTCCGTCAAAATTAACTGAGTTGAAAACTGTTTCATCATCAACCTCAATCTCGTTAGTTGTGGAGCCGTCAACCTCCGAGGTTAAATAAGTTGACCCATCTACTGTCAAAACACCATCGGCCCCAGTCTTAACAAATCCAGCAGACGATAAATCAACCTTATTCGGAAGTCCATCATCATCCGTATCAAAAGTATGATTGAAGTCATAGAAATTGTTCTGTGAAACCGCTTCTGTTGTATCGGCTGTATCGTCGTTGAAATTGGTTGAATTGTATGTTTCGTTCACCACTTCAATTTCATTGGTAATGGACCCGTCCACCTCTGCTTGCAATGCTGTAGAAAGAAGCGTTGAGTCCAGCACTCCTCTTCTATACGGGTAATAGTGCCCATTAGTCGCAACAGTTGATGTGGTGTCTTTTCGATGGACCATAACATTCAAGGAATCCTGCAATCCTGTCCCTGTATTTATGTCCGTAAACGTATCCGGAACATCGTCGTCTATTCCTCCTATATCATGAAAGTCCAGCATAAAAGCATTCAGGTCGGTCATCGTCACACTGTCTTCTTTTGCCCCAACAACTCCAGCGACGCTGTTTACCTTCACGCCAGAAGAGGAAAGGATCAGAGAATTCCCGTTCAGCTTGATTCTTGCCGAATCGCTGGATATTTCCAGTCCGCCATTTGCATTGACTTTCAAATAAACATCCGCATCGCCTGTTTCTGCCCCGCCTCCCAAACCGTCACCAGCAGTCACGGATGATATATCCCCCGTCTCAACCGCAGGGTATTCAACTTCGTCGATGTATAAAGACCCGTCAGAATATCTTGTTTTTACAAATCCATTGTCCGTTAGATTTTTCAGCTTGGTCGCATTGACTTCATGCGCCGCTTCAATGCTGTCCGCGAATAGCGAGGCGTTTAATTTCTCGTCCAATGCCGTCTGAAGATCGTCTACGTTTCCGATGATATGATTGTGTGAATCATCCGCTACCGTGGCTGTGATTGTCGTCGTACCAGACCCGGATACATCGCCACTCAAAGTTATTTCTTCATTCCCTGTAATGTATGTATTCAAATCAACCGATAACGTCCCATCGCTCCCAGAAGTCTTGACAAATCCATTGGTTGTTAAATTGGAAAGCTTGGCAATATTGATTGAATGCGCCACAAGAAGGCTGTCGTCAAAATCACCTGCGTTCAATTTAAGATCAATTCTACTGGTCAGTTCGCTCCAATGAGTAGAAAGGCTATCATCAAACGCAAAGAGTCTCAAGGTGTTCATGGTATCTTTAATGACTTCCATCAAGTCTTCCCAATGGATTCTCTTGGAAGCCCACGTCTGCGTAGATGCGTCATACCGAGACAACAAGACAAGGTTTGAATCCCCGGCCATCGTCGTAACTTTGGGATAATTTCGATACATTTGACCTTGGGCATTAAGGGCTATAAAAGTTATCAAGGCAAGCATCAAAATTTTCAATCGGTTCATATTGTCTCCTAAATAAAAAAGCCGCAATCTTTTGGACTGCGGCTTCTGCCCCTATCTTTCAATAGGGGATGATTGGTCGTGTTACCTTATTATAATGATTTCTATTTCAAATAGCAAGTGCTATTTCATATAGTGCCTTTTCATGTAATTTGACCACTTCCCCATTTTCGGAGTTTCTTTTTTCATAGATAAATATTCTTCCATCTTAGTCAAGTCTAAATTCCAAATGCTCTGAGGAATGTATTTAGGTTTGGGTTTTCCAGCTTTCTTGGCTGAATATGCGGCTCCGAAAAGTCCGCGCTGTGATTGACTGACGGCTGGCATTTAGTCCCTCTTCTTTAAAAGGTTCTTTTGTTTCTTGTATCCGAATTTTCTCAACGCTTCGTCAAGTGCTTCATCTCTGTTTTTATTCAGCATTTTCATCTTTTCTTCATCTACGGAAGATTTATATTTAGGTGTTGATATTGTCCTCATTGATTTGTTGCCGTAAAGCTTACCATAATAGGAAATGGCTTCGTTGAATTTCGCTTCTCCGATTTGCTTGGAAAGTTCCTGCATTCTTTTTCCATATCGAATATCAGATATTGCCGGAGCCGCGTTTTCTCCATACAGTCTATTGATTTCATTCAACACATCATTCTCTATCGGAGTTTTTAATCTACTCCCGAACAACATGGTTGATACGAAATTCTCGGACTTTAGTGGTTCGCCCGTAATCTGACTCGTTTTTACTGGCAAAGTTTCTCTTGCTACTGGGATTGAAGCAATCGCCTTTGATAGAGACTTCCCGCCCGTTGCTCTTTCGTAAGGATCAATCCCCTTGGCAAAATCGTTTACTATGGCTGGGACGACCCTTGAACGGATATAAGCCACAGCTTCATCGCTTAACCCTTCTTCGATCCTACCTAAATCTCCACGCTTAACAGCGTCTTTTACGTCTGTTATCAAATCGGCGAATTCTCTAAGCCCTGGCATTCTCAATGATTGCGCTCCTGCGCCCTTGCCGTATTGAAATATCTTTTCGGGTAAATTGTCTCCGTATTTTCTCGCGTATAGAATTCCAATATAAGGAGCGGCCAAAGGTCCGAGGTAGTCAAGCGAAACCCACTTACCGCCCATCTTAACGGAATTGTATGGAGCGTTTTTAAGTGCAGTCAAAGACTTCTCTTTTGACGACAAAGAATCGTAATCACCAACAAAATCATCTGGGTCTGTGGCGTAGGCAAGAATAGTAGCCAAAGTCAATCCAAGCCCACTCTTCACGAAATTATTTACCGTCTCTCTCATTGGAGCAGGGTTTCCGGCCTTTAAATCTCGGATAGAATCCTTGAGTTGGAAAAATCCTTTAATCGCTCCCAGCCCAGCAGCATCTACACCGGCTTGAACAACATTCGCGGGAGTCTTGACGAATGGCATTAACTGATCGCCAAGTCTTACGTCACCAGTGGCTTTATTTATTGCGGTCCTTATGGACATAGCTAAATCACTATACCCGCTCTTATTAGTATAGGTTGAATACTGAGCGTCCGCAAGTGCTTGGCTTCGGGTAAGCTCGCCTTCTGCGGTTTGAGGCGTAATGGACGTGGAATCCTTAAATATTTCAAGCGCCCTGTCTTTGGCTTCTTTCCCCGTCAAGCCTTCCTGTTGGGCTATTTTCGTAGAAGCTAAATTGGCCGCATCAGCAAAAGCGATTGAAGACGAAACCACGTCCGGAGCGCCCATGAGTTGCTTGAAAACTACGTCCTCGTAAAACCTTCCTATTTTTCGAGTCAATCCAGGCCCTTGAGAATGCGGAGAAGTTTCACCCAACCGTCTTTGTCCGTAATTCTCGTGTTCCATCCGGCTTATGTCATATCCAGACTTTTGATAAATCTCATTGACTTTTTTAGCATAGGCTACCGCAAAGTCACCGTTCAATCCTTTATACGTACCGCTTGATACTCTTCTTTGAAGGCCTTGAATGCCTCCATTTACCGTGTTACTGATGATGTTTGTCAATGGAGATTTAATGGATGCCAACATCGCCCCGCGTCCAGAAATAGACGTTGCCACTTTTAGGTTGTGTGTAGGCGTTAAAGATTGGATGTATTTCTCTATGTTATTCTTTGCCACCCAATATTCCGTTTCGGGAACTCCGAATTCCGTTTTATTGTTATATAATTCTTCCAGCTTATCGGCTTTTTGCGTAATAATCTTGAATTCTTCCGGTGTTACGCTGGCTCCCAACTTCTTTGAAACCATGTCAGATAAAAAGTCGTTTGCATTTTCTGGATTAAGCGGGCCTATCTTGTTAATCTCTTGGATGTGATCTACAACTGTTTTGTATCTTCCCGCGCTGCGTTCTTTCGTGGTGAATGTTTTAGCTACCCAATTCGTCAAGGCTTTCTTTTGCTTTGAGGCCATTGCCTGTTCAAAAGAAGCATTGATAGCTTTTGCTTCTTCGGTTGGAACGAATTTCTCAAATACGGCTCTGCGTTCTTCCGATGAAGTCATTTCGTAAAGTTTAGATAAAGATATTTCACCGCTTCTAACACCAGCTTTTAATTTCTCGATAATGTCGCGTCTTATACAGGCCATAATCTCCCCTAACAACTCAGTAAGTCAAGCAACTGTTGGGCTTCGTCAATTCTTAATCTATTTGAATCCATTACTTTCTTTGCGGTTTCCGTTTGATTGCTTATATTCTCGGTCAAGGCTTTTTTCTTGTCCTTTGGTGTAAACTTTGATTTTTTAGTCAGCAATTCAGTTCTTGCTTCAATGACTTTGTTTACATAATGCTGAATTGAGTTCTCGTTCACAACCCCACGGTAAGCCGCGACTTCCTGGCCTTTTCTAATCCCACTTAACTTAACGGCATTGGCTGTCTTTGCGGCTTCGGTGTAATCACCGGATTCCTTAGCGTCAATAATGGCTTTCTCCAAATAAGCAAGCCTTATGGCGGTGTCTGTTATGCCCTTTGGAGGCTTTCTGTAGCCTACTGCTGTTTCTCTGGCTTTCACGGGATCATCGGCAACAAACTTAATCGCCTTTGCCGCATCTTCCGCAAGGTTCATTCTCGGATAATCAGGATCGATTTGAGCGTGTTCTTCAAGTCTCTTAATCAGGTTATTAAGATACACGCTTTTACTTTCCACTGTTTTAGCTTGTGGTTGAGAAATATTCGGCGAAACCGGTTCGCGTTTTGGCTTCGGCTGTTCCGGAACAATTTTTGGACTTGGCTGAATCGGTCTTGCCGGTTCCGATTTATTTAATCCTTCAAATCCTGCTTGTAGATTCTTGAGTCTTTCGGATACCGACGTTTCGGCTGGTTTATCTTTAAATTCACCGAACCGCCTAAATTCTCTTGTTGCAAATTCCAATCCTTCTTTATCGTAAAGATAGCTGAAAAATTCGTGCGGTGTCTTGGCTCCGCTTTCGTTGAAAAGTTTGCGTGTTTTGTCGGGTTCTACTTGATACCGTATGTCTGGGTTGTTTGGGTCGAATGTCCCACGGTTGCCGGTAGCGGATTTGATTTGAGTGGGAAAGAAAGCGATAAACTCTTCTTCGGAGTTGTTGGCTCCTTCAGACAAAATTGCCCCATCAAACCCATCTTTGTTTAATTTATCATAAACAGCTTTCCACGTCTTGAGATTATTACGCTTCCGATAGTCCCACAGGTCTCCAATAAACGGATTTTTAATACACAGATACGCATCCACTGTAATGTTGCCATAGTCTTGAGAGAACGCCTTCTCAGATGTAAAGTAAAATCCGGGTAAATCATAGTCTAAAATCCCAGAATAACTTCTCCCCTTTTTTATGTCAAATGAATTAAATTTCTCGGAAGTAGAATGATACACCACCAACGGCTTCCCGTTATTGTCTACAACCTTTGAATCTCCGAACCACCGCTTAAAATACTTCGATTCCGTTCCTTTTTCTTGCCATTCTCGCCGTGCGTCTTCAATCTCGTTTGGTCCGGCTCCGGCAACATCAACTTGGCTCCCAAACTCCAACTTGTTCCCGCTTACATCCATGATCGGCTTGCCACTTCTCATTTCATAAGCAAGCTTGCTCGTGAATTCATCCAAGGTTAGGTCAATATTAAAAAGTCTCTTGAACGCTACTTTGGCTTCGGTATATACTTTGTTAAGCCACGCCTTGAATTCGCTCTTTTTCTTCCATCCTTGAATCTTCGCGCCTTTTTCTCCAATGGCTTGAACCAAGGCTTCATTAATAGGATCACCATAACCACTTCTTATAGAATCTCTATAATATTCTGTATTCTGAATAAGAACCGCGCCCTTCCTCCATAGTTCAGTTTTTTGTTCTTCCATGTAATTTACATATGCGTGACCATATTCGTGGAAAATAGTATCCCTTCCTGCATGATCCTTATTAATGTAAATTGTGTTTCCTCTAATGGCTCCCCTTTTGTTTCCACCAAACATCTCAACCATCTTATCATGAGACAGGCTTTCAACTTTAACGCCTTTTATGGCTTTTGAAAGAATATCAGTTGCTTCACGGTTCCATTGCTCGGTTGCGGGAGCGACCATACCTTGTGTTTGATATTGTTCATGCTTTAAATAATCAGGATGTATTTCTCCTTCTGGGTTTTCTCGGCTTGGATACGATGTTTCTCTCAAATCAAACACTTCAGATAGGAATGGTGTTCCGTCTCTTTTTGCCGTCCACCCCAAGATTGAATCGTATCCTTCGCCTCTAACCGCATGAGCCACTATGTTTTCTTGTATTGCATACGCAAGCGTATTGCCTTGCTTTGAATTCTGGACGATTTCGTATGCCATATCATATGCTTCCGAACTATCCAAATCGTTGTATTTCTCTAATAAGTTTTGAGTTCCAACAATTTTGTCCGATTGACTTTTATCCCACCTTGATCCCACTACTTCTTGCAGGACTTCATGTCTCATGTTTTCGTAAGACTTTTTACCTTTTATTGAATCATAGGCAACTTGCGGAGCTTTCCCGCCGGTCGCACCCTTAACAAAAAATGGCTTTCTTAATAGCGTTTCACCTTCTATCTTAACGTTTCCACCATAATCATTCTTTCCTGAATACGAATATTTATTGTGAGAACCAAGCGGTTGATAAAAAACTCCCGTCCTAACCGACATCGATTCGCCTTGTTCTTGTTTTTGACTTCTCGTTACCTTGATCAACAACCCGTCTTCAACAATCTTAGAATGAGGCGTGTTGGCTACTGCTTCCGTAAATTTTGGGTCTTTAGGAAGATCGACGGGCGTATTTAACTTTTTTGCGGTTTCTGGTGATACCTGAAACTCCGTCCCCTTGCCTTGCTTGGCTGGTTTCTTTAAAGACTTAGGTGATTTCAAATCGCTTTCTTTTATCCGAACATGATAACCGAGAGACTGCTTCTTACCAGGAGGATAAACCGTATATCTTGCCTCGCCGTTTTCAATGTAGGCACTTTTTACAATGTATTGTTTACCGTTTTCTTTATCTGTTACTTTGTCGCCTTCTTTGTGTTTAAATTGATAGTTAGCACCCTTGTTAATGTCCTGCATCGCTTCGGCTTGATTGGCTTGAGCGGCTTTTGCATTGCCACCCAACAGCGTAACGCCTTCTGGTTTCTTTAGTGTCTTGGGTTGTGCGGTATCGTCTAAATTTCTTTTGATGATGTTTTGAGCCGCAGGGGAAAGTTCGCTCCACTTGGAATTTACAATCTTCTTGCCAAGTAACGTCGGATTCCCTTGTTGCGTAACCCAACCGGCCTTTTCTGAAAGTTTCTGTTTTTGTTCAAGCGAAAGGTCGTTGTCCCATGCTTTTGAATATTTGTTGTCGCCTTCCTTTACCGGATAAATCCTCGTATCGTATGGGACTGTAATTTCATTATTATTTTGATCTACAAGTCTTATTCTCTTCCCTCGTCCTTCAATTCCCTTGACTGTATATATCTTATCTGATTCCGGATTCATTTTAACTTTAGATTCAAATTGAACGCTACTTACAAATTCAGTGTCTCTATATTGACGCTCATCATCCGACAATTTTTCTTTAAACACATCGCCCTGTTCAACCGGCTTTTCTTCCGTGGCAAATAGTCCAACCCCACCACGGCCTTCAATGGGTTTTACTTCGCCCTTGGGTTTAATAAGGTTCTTCGGTGCTTTGGCTTGGCCGAGAAGTTCAGTGGAAACGATCTGCTCGTTTTTTGCGCCCGGCTGTTTTACGGTAGAGACTTTTCCGCTTTCTTGGTCAAGGGCATTCTGCATAACCTGTTTATCCCAAAACCGGCCATCTTTTAATTTGTGCTGTCCCCCGACCGCATCAACTTCAACGATTTTTCCTTTCCGGTAAACATCCCATATCTTTTGAGCTTCTTGATCGGTAAAACCAAACTGTTCTTTAACTGAATCCTTGAAATTCTCTTCTGCGTTTATAATTCTTTGGGCCATATCTCTTAGCCCTTTTTCAATGCCGCCCTTATCTTGCTTTGCCTTTTGAACCTTCCAGTAATTCCGCGCTTCACTGGCTGATGCAAACCTTTCGCCTGGGAATATCTCGTTTAGCGTCCCCCTGAAATATAGTTTGTAGCGTCCATCGGCTTCTTTCTTGGCTTCAATGTATCCTTCCGACCCAAGTCCGTCCGGAGCTTTAATACGTTCTTTTGGTGAAGTCACATCCCCGTTGTCAATGGGTAGCTTGTCGAATTCGTCCAGAACGAACGTCTCGCCGTCTTTGACGACGATCTTTCCTGGTTGTTTGGAAATGACCTTATAGTCTTCGCCTTGAATTCCGAACGTATCGCCTTCGTTCAGCTTTCCTACTGGAATTTCTTCACTGTTAAATTGTTCGGTTCTTTGCTCTGCGTCGCTTTTCGGCTTTACTTCTCCCGTTATGTCCGGCACTTCTGCCTTTGAACGCAATAGATCCAAAAGTTCGCGGGTCGATTTAATGGGGTAGCCTTGTTCAATTAACCTTTCAGTCATCCTATCAAGGCTCAACCCATTGCTATTTTTAACGTATAGCGGAAGTCCTTTGAGTTCGCCTTTTAAGTCGCCTTCCGCTCTCAATCCTCCATTTTGTCGCACAAGATTTAAATATGATTTCTGCGCGATCAATGATTTCTGTTTCTTCTCTCTTGGCTTCAAAGATTTGGGTTTTTGCTGGGGCTGGGCGACTTCGGGTGTTAGTTGCTTGACTAAATCTGGGTATTCTGCAAGAACTTCGGGCGGAACGGGCTTCCCTTCGGAGATAGCTTGCTCAATAATTCCCTTATGTTTTAAAATGTTGCTTCTCCACGATTTCATTCTTTCATCTGGATGATCTATCCGCTCCATTCTCCCTGATCTTGTTCCTGCTCCATAGATATATAATTTTGGAGAAGGCTTCGGAGCGTATTCCATTTTTGTCATTTCCCAGGGTTGCTTTTGTGTCTCACCCGTTGCGGGTTGTGTCTCGCTTGCGGCTGGTTCCGAAACAGTAGGTTCGACCATTTTGCTGGGTTCAGCAATTTGGTCTGGGTTCAATTCTTTCAACTTTTCCGTGGCATATTGCGATTCTTCTGGTTTTGAAGATTTTTCCCAATTTTCAAGAATGGCGCTGTAATTACTCTTGAACGTAGCGTCATTCATCTGGTCTACAGGAACATGAAAAGAACTTCCATTTGTAGGATCAGTAAATAAGTGTTGCCCGGCGTTACTGCGTTCGTATCGAACTCCGTATTTGTCCGCAATCTGCTTGGCTTGGTCAATGGACTCAGGTGTGATGGGCTTTTTTTTAGCTTCCATCAAAGTCTCAGGAATAGGTTGACTACGCTTTGTAACCGACTCGGAAATCTCTTTGGCTATCTTTCCCGCTTCCTCTAAATCGTTTCTTGCAATAGCCTGTTGTAAGTCTAAGGTCTTTTGTAGGTCTTGCTCGTGCTGGGCCTTGGCCTGTTCGGGAGAAAGGATAGGTTCGCGTTCAAGCTTCTGTCTTTCGGCTTTTAATGTCTCAAGTCCTTTGTTAATAGTATCAAATGCATCTTGCGCCGTAGGACTTTTCACTGCATCGGCGGCCATTGATGTCTTGAGTTCGTCAAGCTGTTTTTGATAGTCTTGAATGCGTTGAGAAATGGGCTGTTCGGGTTGAACGGTTTCAGGCTGGGGCTTGAGCGCGTCAAGTTTCCGTTGCAATATAGCCTTTAATTCGGGATCGGTCGTATTGGCTATGTCGGATTCAAGTTTGGATATTGGGGGATCAACAGTGGGAGTAGAAACTTCTTCTTTCTTCTCTCCGCTTACTTTGTCCATTCCCATTGAAACGCCATGTGCCGCTACATTGGGAACAGCAAACGCAACCAACTCAACCGCTAATTGTTCGAGGCTTGGCAACTTAAATTCTTGATCGCTAAGTCCAACTTCATGCGCCAGTCCTCGCATGGCGTCACCAACACGTTCTTCAAACATTTCCCCAAACGTGCCGTTGTAAGCTCCCTTGTCAAGAAATGCTTTTACTTTTTGTGCTGAAACTCCCCTATTGGCCTTTACGATAGATCGAATCAGCGCGCTTTTCATTGCTGCGTCTTGAATTGGTTTCGCCAAAGCCTTAAATCGTGCCGAATTCTTGATTGCATCCCCAGCAAAACTTAACGCGCCACCGGTATGTTCGCTTGACGTTTCAATGTATTGATCTGTTAGCGATTTGACAAAAGCCGGTATAAGTTGTTCTCCCGTTCCCGGTTGAATTTGCACCTCACCGTCATCATCCACGGAGAAACTCGGCATCATCTTTTCTGCTGTCCCAGAAGCGATTCGAGCCGCACCTGCCACTGGAGCCTGAATGGTTGATCCAACAAGCGACGCCGCTCCCTTTACGGCAAATTGAGCGAGTTTCTTTTCGAGTAGTTTCGATCCAACATCACCCAAATATTTGCTTACTGCTGATTTTATGCCCTTTACTGCCGCTTTCTGACCGGCGGTATAAATGCCACCTGTTGCATATAATTCACCAAAGAATGAAGGCAATGCGGCAAGGACATTTGATACTTGATAGCCAAAAGTTTTGTCTGCTTTTTGATATGCGTTGAAATCCTTTAAATTCTGAATGTCGTCTTCGCTCGCCGTTCCATCTTCCATGCGGTTTATCGAATCATACAGCCTTTTGTAATGCGCTAAATCTGCCGCACCAGACACAAACGGAGTCAGCTCTACGGGGTTTTTATAAACTTGTTTTATTCTCTCTGCACCGGTTATTTTATTGTCTTGAGCGATACCCTTCTCTGCACCTTCCCACGGAGGAGGAATCAATTCGGGAGAATATTTAACCCCAGTGTTAACCTCTGGAGCGACATATCCATGTTGTGGCTTCGGAAGTGGTGTCCCTGCCGCTGTTTTCGCTTGCACCACCTTCTTGGCCGCATCAATCGAAATACCAGTATCTTTGACTAATTTGTGAATATCTTGAAACTGTTCCGGATTTTCGTTTGCCACGGACTCAAACGGGTTTTCGGGCTGTTGGGGTTCTACGGGTTCTGGTTGGTTGAGAATTTTGTCAAGGGAATTGCCCCGTTTTTGTTGCTTAATTGTTACTGTTTCATTTATAATGTCTTCCGCGCTTGGGAGAATTGATCTACGAAATCCAAACGGAATAGACGAATCACTTTTACCTGCCTTGTTGTTGGGAGTTATCCCCAGTATATCTTCGGCGGATTGGATGGGCATTACATACCTTCCGATTCATTTACTTCGTCCAACATGGTTTTATATTCATCCCAAGTAACGCCATGAGTTTTTAGCATATACTTTTTCAACGTATCCAACGCTTCTTTTTTCTTTATTTCTGGGTCTTCGCTCCCTTCTTGCATCGCCAATGTCTTGGCATAATCAGCAATAGATTCCGCTATTCTCTTTTTTGTAGAAATGTCAGAATTTCCATACCCTTTTTCGAGTTTCTTGTTAAGATTTCCCCTTGCTTCTTTTTTAAAATACCTTTCAATCCCCTGGCTATAGGTCATCATCGCCTGTTTAGCCGTATCCGAAGTGTCTGCGCTCTGCGTGGAACTCCCTTCTATTAAACCTCGAACCCGATCATAACCAGTCGTCAACCTATTCAATTCTTCGATGTTGTTTGGATTGGTTCCATTGTTTTTGTCTGGATGTAAAACATTCCATTGTTTTTGTGCCTTTTGCAATGCCATTTGTTGCGCAGGAGTCGGATTGTCTATACCAGTAAGATACAACAATCTCGACTCAAGCTCTTTTGCGGGATCATATTTATCTGGCTTGGTAGCCCTTGGCAATAATCCTGCGGCGATTGAATCCATCTTTGTTCCAGTCCCGCTGGTAATCCTTTGATTCCTTAATTCATAGTCGGACAATTTGGGAGAGGTTAAATTCTTCGCTTTTGTTAAATAATCCATCATTGCGGTAGATGTTTTAAATCTTAGCGTATCATCTGGGGATGCACCGTATCCAGGCGCTACCGCATTGATATTCTGTCCCGTTAGGAAATAGGGATTCTCTGCCAATAGTTGAGCGCGTTTATTTGCCTTGGCAAGAGACTTATAATCAATACCTTTGGGCATTATTTTTTCCTCTCAATGCCATGATATAATATCTTATGTCTTCGGCGCTCATGCCGCCACTGGCAAGTTCCGCTGCCATTTTTTCGTATTTTGCGTCTTCATCAAGAGATTGTTGTTCTTCTATACCCTGCCCCACTGCTCCGCCCAATCCACCTATCAATCCACCCCACGTCTGGGCTTTGTTCTGTTTAATGGCTTGGTCCGACATTGTTTGGCCTTGAGCGAATTCATTTGCGGCCTGAAACTTAGATTGTTCATTGACAAGATCAAGTTTTTCGGACATCTCTGTAATTGGCTTCATTCGTTCCGTGTCAATATCCGCTAACTTCTCTTGTCCCGCGATGCTCCCACCCATGCCTTGAGAAACAAGCCTTCCTTGATAATCGGCTTTGGCTTGTTGCGCAATATTTCCAGTTTCACGAGATATGCCTCCAAGAGCAAGGCTTCTCTGGCCTTGACTAATAGCTCCATATTTAGAAATGTATTTCTTCCTTCGACCTTCGGGAGTATCTTCGTATTTGTCGGGTTTATTTAAAAGTCCACCAATCCAATTCGCGGCGGTGCTTATCGCAGGAACCAACCAAGCTGGCATTACGACCTCACTTCCCGGCCCCGTGTTCCGATTCCTTCGGGTCTTCGGTAACGTCGATTGAGAATTTCAATCTCTTGCATCACGAGTTGATACGCCGCTTCTCTTCGTTCCGGTTTGTCGTCGGCCCTCCATAATGTAGCCTCCGCAAGCGTAATAATCAAGTCCTGAAATCCAACATTCAAAACAGGGTCAACACTTGTAGACAATTCCGGAGGAAGTTTTTGATAATATACGTCGATAGTTGTGTTAACTGCGTATGTATCAACAAGCAAATTGATTTTGTTGTTGAATATGTAATACATAGGAGCAGTATCGGATGATGCTAAGAATTGATTTTCCCTATCCTTTAGGTCATCCGCATCGATTTCATTTGCCCAAAGGCCGGTAGAATCTCCGGACACATGCACTTTAACCCGCTTGATCCCCTTGCCCCCTCGCAATACACCATTTCCAGAGTTAAGGGATGTCAGTGGATATGAAGTATAGGTAGAAGCGGTCAACACGCAAGACGTATCTACATATTCAAGTTCAGTTAAATAGGCATCGTGAAGATAACTCGCCACCTGTCTTTGAGCTGCGCTCAAAAACTTTATCTTCGTAGCCTGTATGTAATTGTTCTCATCGGCATCTTCGAGCCTCAATCCGAGTTCATCGGACATTGCGGTAGTAATGTCGGCAGCCATTTATCTTCGCTCCTCTCGGCCCTTGGTTCCAACGCCTTCAGCCGGTTCGTATCGTGCGTTCAAAGTCTGAATTTCGTCAAATGCGAACTTCATGGCAGAATTTCTTTTCTCAAGTTGTCCCCTCATCCCCCACAACATCGCTTCGGC
>Ga0172381_10000286_pt1 | contig 62584 bp, 96 predicted proteins | sample Leawel6488metaG_FD_119754 | JGI IMG/M metagenome (GOLD analysis project Ga0172381, IMG submission 119754) | Leachate microbial communities from a municipal landfill in Southern Ontario, Canada - Leachate well 64-88 metaG | ecosystem: Engineered > Solid waste > Landfill > Unclassified | place... | reverse complement strand
CAACCTACATCTATTCCTATGCTTCTATTGACTTTAGGAAGAATTTTTGGTATAATATTGTCACAGACAAAAAGCACAAACCATTTGCTATTTTTTCTGTAAATAGTAATAGTTTTAATTTTAGCTTTAGCTTCTAAAGGAATTTGACGATGAAGTTTAAGTTTAAAAACACCAACATTAGTAAGTATAAGGTTAGATTCCTCAAGTTTATAGCCATATTGAGTAAGGGTAAAAGAATCATATCTTTGATATCCCTTAAATCTTGGAAATCCCGATATTTTTCCTGTTTTAACTCTTCTAAAGAAAGCTTGGTAAGCTTTATCAAGTCTTTGCAATACATCTTGAAGACTTTGAGAAGGCACCTGTTTAAATTGGGGGAATTCTTTTTTAAAGTCGGGAAGTTGATTTTGTTGATCATAACAAGACAAAGATTTCTTACTTTGCTTATAGATCATTATTCTTTGTTCAAGAGCCAAATTATACATTTGCCTACAAAGCTCAAGAACTATACTAGTCTGAGCTTCTGTAGCCTTATTAGGATAGGCTCTGAATTTATAAGTTTTAATCAAAATATTGTTCTCAACAATAGTTATACATGTAATATATACTAAAATTTTAGACAAAAACAAGTAATTTATAATTATAAAAATAAATATTTTATTTTGGTAAATATTCATATTTTTATGGGTATTATATAAGATATAAGCCTAAATTATTTAAGGTTCTAATTTGCTTATTTTAGGCATATTTCTTTTTTAAACAGAATAACTTAGTATAAATATTTTATATTAAGTTATTTTTTTATTTAAAATATTTAAAATTTAGGATTTATTTTTATGAATAAACTTATTGTAATAGGGGATTTACATGGGGATATTGATATTTATAGAGAAATTAAGGATAAATTTAAGGATTATGATAAAATTTTAGTAGGAGATTATGTAGATTCCTTTAATAAAACAAGAAAACAACAATTATTGTTAATTGAAGAAATTCTTCAAGATATTGAGCAAAATAAGGTTATTGCTCTTAAGGGTAATCATGAACTGTCCTATCTTTATCCTGATACAATGGGGGCTTCTGGTTATGCAAGTAGTTTTGCAGCCAGTTTAATGCCTTTATTTAGTGATATGCATAGATTATTAAAGCCTTATGAGCTTATTTCTGAGCATAAAATACTAATTACTCATGCAGGCCTTACCAAAAGGTTAATACCCTATGATAGCAATGTATTAGATGATATGAATCTACTTACACTTTGGCTTGATCAAGAAATTAGAAATTTAGACCATGGAATGGTATATAACATAGGAAGTGCCAGAGGGGGTGCCAATCCTGTAGGAGGAATATTCTGGTGTGATTATCAATGGGATTTTGATCCTATTGAGGGCATTAGACAAGTGTTTGGGCACACCCCGGGAAGTAGTATAAGACAACGTGGAGAAAATTATTGCATTGATTGTTTACAGTCAAAAAAAGAGGTATTGGAGATTTCTGAAGATGGGGAGATTAAAACTATAGAATTTTAGAACTATCTACTTGATAATAGCACCACAAATCAATTAAAAATAAATCAGTAACCAGGTAAATATTCATATTTTAATGAGTATTATATAGGATAGGGACAAATTACTGGAGGAGTGATTTTGGATAAAATTAAAGTATTATTTGTAACTGATGACATTAGAATGCCTACTGGTGTGGGTATTCAGGCCCAAAAACTTATGTTGGGCTTACTTAAAACTGGTAAATATACTGTATCCTCTATAGCAGGATCTTTAAGAAAACAAAACCCCCAACCAGTTTTATTTAAAGATATTAAGCTTTATCCCACTTCTGATGCTTATGGCAATCCTAATTTACTTAGGACGGTCATGAACATTGAAAAACCAGATATTTTAGTTCTTTTTTCTGATCCTAGATTTTTTGATTATATTTTTATGATGGATAGTGAGATTCGAACTAAAACTAAAATAGTTCTTTATCATACTTGGGATAATTCTCCCTTTCCTAAATTTAATATGCCATATTATTTGGCTTGTGATTCTATTGTAACTATTTCAAAATTTAGCCATGATTTATTGCAGCAAAATGGTGTGGATAACATAAATATTGCTCATGGTCAAGATCCCTCCGAATTTTTTATTTTAGATCCTCAGGTTAAGAAAAATATTAGGACAGAATTTTTGCAGCATATTGGAAGACCTGCAACTGATTTTATTATATTTTGGAACAATCGTAATATCTCTAGAAAACGTCCTGGAGATGTTGTAATGTCCTTTCTTGAATTTTATAAAACCCACCCCAATTCTTTACTTTTAATGAATACTGTTGCTGTGGATCCTGAGGGAACTGATATAGGAACCCTTGTAAAAGATTTAAATAAAAGTAATGCCCCTATTGTTCTTAATCAGCAGAGAGTTAATACAGAACAACTTAATGCCTTTTATAATATTTCTGATGTTACTTTGAACATTGCCCATTCCGAGGGTTTTGGTTTGTGTGTTTCTGAGTCTTTATCTGCTGGAACTCCTTGTTGTGTTGTTAAAACAGGAGGAATGACCGAACAAATGCAAAATGATAATACTACATTTGGTATTTTGATGGAGCCTGAGGTTAAAGAGCTTTTTGGTGTTGTTCAAGCCCCTTATATTCATAGAGATTATGTGTCTGTAGAAACAATTGTAAAATCCCTTGAAGAAGCCTATCAAAGAACTAAACAGGGGACTTGGAGAACTACTGTGGGTTTAAAAGGCAAGGAATTCATTAATCAAAATTTTCATATAAATACAACTATAGCAAAATGGGATGAATATTTACAAAACCTTTTTGATTCCCCAAAGATGTTTAAACAATGGCGTTTTAGTATTCATTAGGATTAAAATATGAAACCAAACTTAATTATTCAAGCCTCTGTGTTCTCTAGATCTGGTTATGGTGCCCATGCAAGAGACATAGTAACAAGTTTATTTAAATCTAATAGATTTAATATTTCTGTGCTTCCTACAGGTTGGGGTGGAACATCTACTACAGATAATATTTCTTTAGATGATTTAGATACTTTAATGTTTTGTATAAATAATAAAATTGTATCTAAGGATTTTGTGTTTATACATTTAGGAATACCCCCCGAATTTAGGCGTGTGGGTCCTATTAATATTGGTATAACTGCGGGTATAGAATCAGATAATCTTCCTGCGGGTTGGGCAGAGGCCTGTAATCAAATGAATGCTGTTATAGTTCCCTCAGTATTTGTAAAAAACTTGTTTCAGCAACATGGGGTTACGGTTCCTGTTTATGCAGTTGGTGAAGGGGTTGATATTGGTATATTCAATAACAAATCAGGTGTTGATGAATTATCTTTTCCAGTATCAACCAGTTTTAATTTTATGACTGCCGGACAGTGGATGGTAAATCCTATAGGGGAGGATCGTAAACAAATAGGTCTTCTTCTTAAATGGTTTTGTGAAGTATTTGAAAATCAACAGGATGTGGGAATCTTTGTAAAAACTTTCTCACAAAATAACTCCTCTCCAGATTTATATTTTACACGAGAACGTATTGAGGATATAAAGAAAGGTAAACCTTTCCCTAAAGTTTATTTGCTACATGGAGATATGACTGATCAGGAACTTGCACAATTACATCAGAAGTCTAAAGCCTTTGTGTTGGCTACTTCAGGTGAAGGTTTTGGTCGGACCATTGCTGAAGCTATAGCCTGTGATTCTCCTGTTTTGGTAACAGGTTGGTCTGGGCATATGGATTTTGTTCTTCCTGAATTTTCTACTTTATTTGATTATGATATGGTGGATGTTCCTTTTTCTGTTCTGCAGCAGGGAATCTATCAGCCAGGAATGTACTGGGCTTTTCCTAAAGAGCAGGATGTTAAACGTAAATTAAAACGTTGCTATGAAAATTATTCTATAGCAAAAACTAGGGCTATTAAACATGGTGAAGCCTTTAGAAAAACATGGTCTAAAGATATAACAGGAACAAAACTTGTAGAGGTCGTTTCACAGATTGTTGCTAATCCTTATATAAAGCCAAATATTAATCAAGATAATATTGTAGAGATTGTGTAATATGAAAATATTGGGGATAGTTATACCTGTTTGTAATCAGATCTTTTATACAAAGAAACTGATTGAATCTATACAAGAGCATGAGTTTAAAGCATGTGATAAGATTATTATATTTGTTGTAGACAATGCTTCTACAGATGGAACTAAAGAGTTTTGTAAAGGTTTAACGGATACTGAAAAGCTAGATTTTAGATATTTGCAAAATGATACCAATTTGGGGTTTGGTCCTGCAGTAAACCAAGGCATGAAGATATTGCTTTTAGAATATCCAGATATAGATATTCTTGTAATGAATAATGATATGGAGCTTTTACCAGGATGTATTGATGCTCTATTAAAAGAACGCCCGGAAGATATAGGTATAGTTGGGGGAAGGCTACTTTTTGCTGATGGAAGAATTCAACATGCAGGAGCTTTTTTAAATATATATGGCTGGGGGGAGCATAAAGGAGCTGGACAGAATGATTCAGATCCCTCGGTACAGCCAGAAGAAGAAGAAGAGGAAGAGGAAGAATACGTTACGGGAGCTCTTTTTCTTTTAAAATCAAAACTTTTAAAAAAGCTTGATCACTTTGACGAGAGGTTTCAGCCTTGTTATTTTGAAGAAGTTTCAATGTGTTTTGATGCTCGTAAATTAGGATTTAAAACAGTTTATGATCCAAAGTGTCTTGCGTACCATTTTGAGAACAAAACAGGTATGGATATTTACCATGATATAAAAAAGGTAAATGATATATCTAGAAAAAATCAAATTAAATTTTATCTAAAGCATGAAGAAGATTATTATGAATATACTTCTGAAGATAGGATATTATTTTGTTGTAAGATAACAGGTGAATGGAGTTTTAGTATTGTAATGCGTAATCTGGCTAAGGGATTAAGCAGAAACGGCGTAGATGTTGCTATAGCTCCTGAAGAATATCATCAACCAGGAAATGTTTGGGATTGGGAAGTTAAAAAGATGATCAATAAGCCTCATGACTATTGGAACCGTCATGTTCTACGTAGCAGTGAGGGGGATCATTTGTATCTTATGCCTCCAGGAAAATCTCGTATAGCCCATACTACTGGAGAAAGTAATAGAATTAATAGGGCTTGGAGAGAACAACTTAATGCAGTAGACAAAGTAATAACCAATTCTACATTCTTTAGAGATGTAATGTTGAATTATGGTGTTACAAAGCCTATTTCAGTGGTGCCTAATGCTGTAGATATGAATCTTTATAAGTCCTCAAATAGTATGATGCCTCTAACATATAAAAGGGGTATTAATTTTGTTTCAGTATTTCATTTTGGGGAACGTAAAAATCCAGAAGCCTTATTTAAAGCTTTTATAGAAGAGTTTGATACTAAGGAAGATGTAACCCTAACTGTTCATAGTTTATCTTTACATTGGGTTTTACAGCAACAGGGTAAAGATATTAAACAATATATTAGAGAGTTGTCTGGTGGTAAAGAGCATGCCCCAATTTATTGTACTAACTCATTTTTACCGGATACTACCATGCCTTATTTTTTAAGAAATATTGATTGTAATATTTCCAGTAGCAGGGGCGAGGGCTTCGGAAATGGTATTGTGGAGGTGTCGGCTTTGGGCATACCAAGTATTGTTACAAATTATAGTGGTATGACTGATTTTGTTACTCCGGACGTAGGCTGGTTGGTGGATTACAAGCTTGTTGATATTCCTTTACAAATTCTTCCCTATTTCAAGAATTATGTTGGGGGTCAGTGGGCAGAGATTTCTCATGAGCATTTAAGAGCATGTTTGCGCTATGCTTATGAGCATCGAGATGAAGTTAAATTAAAAGGTAAAGCAGCCCTACAAAAGGTTCAAAATTATTCTATTGAAAATGTAGGTAAGTTGGCTAAACAAGTAATTTTTGGAGATTAATATGTATTTATTTATGAAATTTATTTTTTTATTTATTTTAAGTGGGTGTTTAAGTGTAGAACAACATCCAATAATAGTGGGGAAACCTTTACCAGAGGTATATAAAAATTCTGCATATATTTATGATACAACAAATGGATATATCAAATATAAATATGGTGGGGGTTGGAAAGATGCAACAAAGATAGTTACAACTAGAAATGACACAGTTTTATATATATATGGGATCTGGCCGCAAAATATTAGAAATAATAATTGGAGATTAAAATGGAACGTAAGACCTGGAAAGAATTTCAAGATACAAAACTTCTTTGGTGGATCAATAGGATTCTGCACAATAAATATGATATATTTTTAATATGATAATTCGAGAGTTAAAACTTAAACTTACAAAGAAGCAAGAAGCAGAACTTGAAAGATGGTTATTTCATCTCACCTCTGTGTATAACTGGACTGTAAGAAAGATAGAATTGGATGCAAAGGATAAGATTTATTATGGTAAATTTGATCTTATTAATCTTATTAAATTACATAGTAAAAAGCTTAAAATTCCAGCCCATGTAATAAGCGGGGTGCTTGTACAGGCTTGGATTTCTTGGCAAAGATGTTTCAAAAAGCTCTCAAAGAAGCCTCATTTTAAAGGAAGAAGAAATAAATTAAATAGTATACCTTTTCCTGATTCTATAAAGTCTATAGGAGAAAAGGAAATAAAATTACTTGGTTTAGGTAAAGTTAGATTCTTTAAGCAAGATATTCCGGAGGGTAAAATAAAATGCAGTAGAATTATTAAAAGAGCCTCTGGTTGGTATTTACTTATTACTATTGATACTAACCATAAGTTTGAAGTAAAAGAAAATGCTCCTATAGTTGGAATTGATACAGGTTTTCATTCTTTATTAACCTTATCTGATGGGGTTAAATTTGAGAATCCTAGAGAACTAAAGTTGGGAGCTAAAAGATTAGCTCAAGCTACTAGAGGCAGAAATTATAAATTAATAGGAAGAATTCAAGAGCATCAAGCAAATCGTAGAAAAGATAGAAATCATAAAATTAGTAGAAACCTTGTTGAGAATTACTCTACTATTTACATAACAAATGATAATTTAAAAGGACAGCAAAAGAAATTTGGTAAATCAATTTTAGAAGCATCTATAGGTAACTTAATTAAAATGATAAACTATAAAAGTGCAGTTCATGCAGATAGGAAAACCATTTTAGTTAATAGCAAATTCACCACCATGATCTGTTCAAGTTGTGGAGCCAAAACTGGTCCCACAGGCTTTAGCGGACTTGCGGTAAGAGAGTGGAACTGTGCTTGTGGGGCGCATCATGACAGAGATATTAATGCTGCCATTAATGTTCTACATCTTGGGTTGGGATACAACCTCAAGGCTCCAGCGATGGAACAATTAACAGGAATGTCTATATGAAAACTATGGATGATATCATGGGCTATTGTTTTAGTTCAGGAAGATGATGGAACAGTTTTAGAAGCTTACCCTGCTCGAGTTAGTTTTAGGGGTTTTGATTATGATGCAGAAGAGGCTGGATTCAAAGGTGTTACAAAGTATATGAAAGAGAATATGGATGGTTTATTGTTAGATGTAAAGACTGATTTTGTAGGAAAATGATATGATTTATATAAGAAAAATACTACAATTTTTTTGTTTTAATACAGAATTGCCTTGTTTGGGTAAGCTGAATCCCTTATTTTCATGTATTAGGAGTAGACACCTAACTGATGGTAAATGTAGTTTACATTCTGTGGATAATTCTTGGTTTTATAGAATTTTGAATAAAATTAAAAATTGTTGGAGAGTTAGAAGATTTATTTTTGAAGCTTTGATAGGAAGGTTTTGAGGTGACTTATGGCAGGAATATATAAAAATGCTACAGATTATTCTGATATACCGGAACAGATTTCAATAGGGCAGAAGGTAGTTTCTGTAATGCTAGCTGATGGGAAAATGGCTGTAAAAATAAGTAAGACAAATAATCTTGAGGATCAATTATATGGAATTCATTCTGCTGGAGGAAAATATTTAGGAGAACTCCTTACCATAGATGAAGTAAAGTAAAGTAAAGTAAAGTAAAGTAAAGTAAAGTTAAGTTAAGTTAAGATTACCTAATAAAGATAATTCATTTAGTTTAAATTAATATTAATATTAAAGATAAATAATTATGGCTATAGAATTATCTCCAATGGAAGGATGGGAGCGGGAGAAAGCAAGGTTGGCTGCAGGGGGTCAAGCAGATCCCGTTCAAGAATTTCATAATGCCAATATGGTCTCTGATTCTTCATCTGTTTATAGGAAGCCCGGAGAATTTTGTCCTCATCCCGAAGATATGTTGGCCATAATGAAGGGTTACAAAGTTTGTCTAGCCTGCGGTGTAACCCTTGAGGAGGGGGTTTCAAAATCCAAAGAAGAATTAGACGAAGAAGATGGGAAAGCATGACAAATAAGATAGTTCATGTAATTCCTAAAAATACAGATCCAAGTGGTGGAATAAAGGTTCACTTTCAATTATCTGAATTAGAAAGGGAGTTGGGATATGATAGTTGTGTTGCGGTTCCTAATGAATTTGCTATTCCTACTTGGTTTAAGCATAATACCATTGTAAAGAGTTGGGGATCTGTTTGGAACCAATTAGAACAGGATAATGATGTTTTGGTGGTGGGTTGGGAAGATATAGATGAACTAAGGCGATTTAAAGCTCAGTATCTTGTCAGTTACGTGCAGGGTGAGGTTTTTTTTAATAAAGGGGCTGACTATACCGGAATACAGTTTTGGGTCTCCTCAGAGTGGAATCAGAACAAAATAGGGCATCCTGGGTATAGAGTTACACCCTTTATTGATAGGTTAGTGTTTTATCCAGATAAAATTATTGAGAAGTTTCAATTGGGTAAAATTAATATGTTAGTTCAGGAAAGAAAAGCAGGGAGAGATCGTTGGGAGGCTGTTAATTTTTATTTACCAAGTGAAGTGAGGAAGATTATGTCGGTCAAGTTTTTAGAGGACGTCTCTGAAGATGAGTTCGCCAAACAAATAAGACTGGCAGACATATTTTTTGCTCACTCTTACCCGGAGGGGCTTTCACTACCTCCATTAGAGGCTTTTGCAAGTAACACATTAGTGGTTGGTTATACTGGGGGTGGGGGTACTGATTACATGCAGAATGGTATTAATAGTATGATCTGTGCGGATGGTGATGCCCAAAATTTGGCAACTGTATTATCAAGAATATTATCTAAATTTGATAGAAAGTTTATGATGGATATTATTTATAGGGCTTCAAAAACTGTGGATAGTTATAATAAAGAAAATACAAAAAATCAATTAAAATTAGCTATTGATAAAACTTTAGGACTAATCTAATGCCAATTTTTGATTTTAAATGTCCGGAATGTGATTTTGAAGAATTGGATATTCCTAATCAAGAAGCCTTTAGGATTTGTTTTAAATGTGGTGCAATAATGGGTAGATTATTTCCAACAAGAATTCATACAAAGATGGGAACCTCTGTAGATTCAAAAGATTCAGGAGCAGTTACTAAAGAAAAAAATGAGCAATTAAAAAGGCGTGAGGATGGTTATGGGCATGAGACAGGGGCTTTAAGGGATAAAATAGAAAAACAAATTAAGGAAAGACAGAATGTCTAATACATTAGGAATATACCAATTCGCCCGTAACGTTAATTTTTATGATTACCCCTGGCGTGAGTCACTTCTTTCTGTAATGCCTATAGCTGATCAGATTGTTATTTGTGAATGCTATAGTGATAAAGACAATACTTGGGAAGAACTTCAAAAGTTTGCTGCTCAATATCCAAAAGTAAAGTTAGTTCAAAGGGAGTGGATTGCCCATCATTCTGGTTTATCTCAAATGGCAAATTATTGTATTCCTTTCTTATCTACAGACTGGAAGTGGCAGATTCAAGCAGATGAGGTTATTCATGAAAATAATTATGATGTGATTAAGAAAGCTTTAGAAGGGGCTCCAGATAAAGTAAATGCTTTAAAAACTAATTATACACATTTCCTAGGATCTTATAGCAAGGTATTCCCATTTTGCTATCAAAATATAATTCGTATTGCTCGCAAGGGTTCTGGTTGGTGGTTAGCTGGAGATGCTTGTCAATTAGATAAACCCGGATATGATCCTTGTGAAGTAAAAGATACAGAAATTATGGTGTATCATTATGGAAAAGTACACAGTTCTGAAAAAGGGTTTTTGAAAGAGTGGGACTTTCAGCAGCTCTATGTTGATCTTGGATTTCCGGATCCAAAAATGCGTGAGATGTCTGAAAAACTAGGTGGCGATAATTGTGATTATTTATATCTTTTTGAATCTAATATACGAGAGGGTAGGGTAAAAGATTTTGTAGGAACTCATCCAGCAGTAATGCATCAACGTATTCAGAAATTTAAAGATAGTGGTTGGGAACAATTTGATAGTAAAATGATAGAAGGATTGAAGATATAATGTCAACCCTAAGTATTTGTACAATTTGCCAAGATGAATCAGAAGTAATTGAGGAATTTTTAAACTGTTGTGTATACACTAAAGCTGTGTTGCAACAGGATTTAAAAGAGGTTGTTATTGTTGACGGGGGCAGTAAGGACAATACTTTGGGTATTATAAAAAGGTATGGGGAGGAAATTCCTTTAGTTTTAATAGAGAATCTTTTTGATACATTTGGAAAGCAAAAAAATAGGGCTTTAGAGAAAGTTACAGGTGATTATATATTTTTTCCAGATGCAGATATGTCTTGGACAAAGAATTTTGCAGAGGTTTTTAAAGCAGGTTATTATGATAGAGCCCCTATGTGGGATTTTCATATGTTTTTTACTGCTAAAGATAAGTATCACTACTTTAGAAATTGGCCTCGGGGAGTTAATATGAGGCTATGGCGAAGGGGTCCTATATTTGCTACAGAATTTCATGAAAAATTGCAGGGGCAGCATTCAGGCTTACCTGTTTGTCAAGGCATTACAATTTTTGAAAATTCAATGAGACAAAGTGATGAAGCATTATTGAACAGAGGTAGAAGATATCAAAAATTTCAGGCACAAATGGAGGCTGCTGGTGGGGGTCCAGGAAGCGAAACTAGGTATTTAAATGCTGCACATGTTCCTGATGATGAAATAGCTTTACTACCTCAAAATCTTATAAATCTTATTTTATAGCATAATTATGATTAATATTTCTGTTACAATACCCACGCGGGGCAGGTCTATTATGCTTAAAAGAGCATTAGAATCTTTATATTCTAAGTGTTCTAAACCAGAAGCAATAGAGGTGATTTTACGTATAGATGAGGATGATTTAGAAACCATAGACTTTGTAAAAACCTTAAGCTATTCTAATTTAAAAACTATAATAGGAGACAGGTTAGGGGGTTATGCCTCTATTCATTTATTTACAAATGAGATGTGTAAAATTGCACAGGGTAAATTAATATTTTGCTATAGTGATGATAGTGAAATGCTTACAGATAATTGGGATAATTATTTATATCCCTATTTAAATACAATTTGCATTTTGAAACTTCAACATGTATTTAATCATAATTTAAGTAGTCTTATTTATTTAGTTGTAAATAGAAAAGTTTTTGAGATACTGGGGCATTTATCATTAAATGCTCATACGGACACTTGGATGGAGATGATTGGGCCTAGAAGTGGAATATATGGTGTTGTAAATGATATTAGTGTAAGGCATTATGTGGCTATAGGTGATCAAACAGAAATGGATACTAATTCTCACAAAGGCACTACATCTCCTAATTTTTGGTCTACAGAGATGGGTCAGGAAAGAGAAAATGATATAAATAAACTTGTTAATTATATTAAATTATATGGAAAAAATATAAAGGATTAATATGAATATACTTATTACAGGTATTACAGGGTTTGTAGGAAGCCATATGGCAGATTATATTTTAAAGAATATCCCAGAGGCTATGATTTTTGCAGGCCGACGTTGGAGGAGTCGTGATGAAAATATAAAACATCTTTATGGCAATCCTAGGGTTAGATTTATAGAGGCAGATCTTTTTGATAGGGGGAGTTTAAATAGACTTATTCAAGAAGCTAAGCCTGATTATGTTTTTCATTTTGCAGCTCAAAGTTTTCCTGGGTCTAGTTTTTTTACTCCAGTTTATACCCTTTCTAATAATGGGATAGGCACTGTAAATTTATTAGAAGAATTATATCAAGCAAAAATTAGAAATGAATGTGACCCAATAATTATTTCTGTTAGTTCTTCCGAAGTATATGGCATGCCCTTACCCGAAGAAGTTCCTATAAAAGAAAATAACCCAATTAGAGCTGCAAATCCTTATAGCATATCCAAAGTAACACAAGATCTTTTTTCTCAGTATTATCAGAAAGCTTTTGGCTTGAAAATTATTGTTACTCGTATGTTTAGTCATGAGGGGGCTAGAAGAGGGAAGCAATTTGCATTATCAAGTTTTGCTCGTCAAATTGCAATTCATGAAAAAAAGGTAACAGATACATTTTATGATTTTACTACAAAAGAACTTGTATTTCCCATAAAAGTAGGTAATCTTAATTCTGTTAGAACATACGCCCATATAGATGATGCGGTGAAAGCATACTGGTTAGCTGCCACAAAAGGTAAGGTGGGAGAGGTATATAATATTGGGGGGGATCATACGTATACTGTAGGAGATGCTCTCGAGAATCTTTTATCCAAAAGTATAATACCTAGAGAATATTTTGATATAATAGTAGACCCCGATCTTATTAGACCCACAGATATAACACTTCAAATACCAGATTGGTCTAAGTTCGGAGAAGATACTGGATGGCGACCCATAAAAACTTTAGATGATATTGCATTTGATCTATTACATTATTGGCGGGAAAATATATGAAAAAGAAAGTATTAGTATGTGGTATAACTGGTTTTATGGGCAGAAATATTGCAGAAAGATTTTTATCTTACCCAGAAGACTATGATATTTATGGTGTTGAAACCTTTAGCAAAAGCTGTCCTTTGAGGGGCTTAACAAAACTTTACTCTGTGGATTTGACTACAAAGAAGGGAGTTGATCACGTTTTTGCAGAGCAATATGATATAGTTATTCAGGCTGCTGCAGTTACTTCTGGATCTAAGGATATTACGGAAAGACCTTATATACATGTAACAGATAATGCTTTAATGAATTCTTTAATTCTTAGGGCTTGTTATGAAACATCTGTAAAGCATTTTATATTTTTAAGTTGTGGTGTAATGTATCAACCTGGAGAAAATCCTAGAACCGAAGAAGATTTTAACGAACATGATACATTACATAAAAGTTATTTTGGAGTTGGTTGGACTAAGGTATATATTGAAAAAATGTGTGAGTTTTATTCTTCTTTGGGAAGAACTAAACATATTGCAATAAGGCATTCGAATACTTTTGGACATCATGACAAATATGATTTAGAACATTCGCATGTTTTTGGCGCAACAATACGAAAGGTTATGGATGCTAAAGATGGAGACTCTATTACTGTTTGGGGTAGTGGAGAGGACACAGCTAGAGATTTAATTTATGTAGATAATGTAGTAGATTTTATTCTTAAGGCTATAAATTTACAATTAAAACCTTTTGAATTAGTAAATGTATCATATGGAAAAGCTATTACAGTAAAGGAGATGGTAGAAACTATTATTGAATTATCTGGTAAAAAGTTAAGTATTATTTATGACAATTCTAAACCTACTATTCCAACAAAATTAGCTTTAAGCAATAGCTATGCTTTAAAAGTATTCGGTTGGGCTCCTAAAATTTCTTTTCAAGAGGGTATAAAGAGAACCTTGAATTGGTATAAAGAAAATTATAAATAAGAAGAACTAATTATGTATAAAGATAAAAATGTGCTTGTGGCAGGTGGGACTGGGGCTATAGGAATCCCACTTGTAAAAAATTTAGTAAGTCAGGGTGCTAATGTAAGAGTAGTTTCTTTAGATAGTCTGGAATATTCAAAGTGTGTTCTTCCAGCAGAAGTATCTTTTATGCAACTTAATTTGACCACTTCAGAGGCATGTAAACAAGCAACAAAGGGAGTGGATTACGTATTTAATCTAATGTGTATAAAAGGATCTGTAAGTAAAATTAATAAGAATCCGGAGGATTTTATTAATTATATTCTTTTTCAGACACATCTTATGCACGAGGCTTATAAGAATAAGGTAGATAGGTTTATGTTTGTAGGAAGCATTTGTAGCTATCCTCAGATGAGCATTGCTAAAAAAGAAGATGATATGTGGGAGGGGTTACCCAGACAAAATGATGTATATGCTGGTATAGCTAAGAGGTTGGGGGAAATCCAGGGTGAGATGTATTTTAAGGATAAATTTTGGGATGGTGTAAGAATTGTAAGACCCTGTAATTGTTATGGACCATTTGATGATTTTAATATACAGACTGCTCAAGTTATACCAGCTTTGATTGCTAAAATTGAATCCAATATAACCCCAGTAAAAATCATTGGAGATGGCAGAGCAATAAGAGATTTTGTATACATGGATGATATAGCAGAAGCTCTTTTACTGGCTATGATAAAAGCCCCTCCGTGCTATCCTATTAATATTGGCAGTGGAAATCCAATTGCTATAAAGGAATTGGCACAAATGGTTGGTAGACTAAGTGGAAAGGATATAGAGTTTGAAAATGATGATATGGCTTACTCAGGAGATCCTGTTAGATATCTTGATGTAAGCAGGATGGAGACTCTTATAGGATTTCATTGTAAAACAAGTTTAGAAGAGGGCATCGTTAAAACTTTTGATTGGTATAGGCATAATAAGAATTTATTGAATGTGAGGAAACCCTTTAATGTTGGATAAAAGAGAAATATTACCTACATTTTCTGAGCTGATAGAAAAATTTACTGTTGTTCAATTAAGAGAGTTGTTTTTGTTAAAAGATAGACAAAAAAATTCTAAGGAGATTGAGGCTTTAGAGCATGATATCGATTTGATTATTAAAGAAAAAGATATTAAATTAACAGCAAGATTACTTAGACAAGTATTTGTAATAGCCCAAATTAATGCCTTTATTTGGGATTGCAAAGATGAGATGCAAAAAGATACAATAAGCCAAGAGTCTTATAGCAATTATTTAAAAAAAGCACACCAACTTAATGGTATTCGTAATCAAATAAGAAACTTATTGTTGGAAATTACAGAGGAAACCGATAAAATTGCTCTCAGATCTAACATAAATACAGATGGTTTGGATTATTTTATTAGTATATAAACTATGCTACAACGAAAATTATATAATGACAAAAGTATAACTGCTATTGGGTTGGGTACTTCCGGCACTCATCCAGACACCTATAATGAACAAGTAAATATTATACGAGCGGGATTGGATGCTGGTGCAAATCTTATTGATACTGCCGAGTCATACATAAAAGGTATTTCGGAAAAGATTGTTGGAGAAGCCATCAACAAGGGTTACGATAGGGATAAACTTTGTATTTGTTCTAAAGTTTCGCCCGAACATTTAAAATATCATTCTGTAATAAATTCATGTGAACAAAGTCTTAGGCGTTTAAATACAGATTATTTAGATATTTATTATATTCATTGGCCCAATAATTCTATTTCATTATCTGAAACATTAAATGCTATGTCAGGTTTAATGAGTAGGGGAATAATCAAGGGTATAGGTTTAAGCAATTTTAGTTTTTCCAAGATTTTAGAGGTTTATGAATTAATTGGAATTAATTTAAAAGCTATTCAAATGGAATATAATATTCTTGAAAGGGGGGTAGAGAAAACTATCATTCCTTTTTGTGATACTTTAAATATTCCTTTTGTTGCTTATACACCCCTTTGTCAAGGTTCTTTTAATGTAAATGCCAGATCCCTTACAAATTTAGTGAAGAAACACGATAAGAGTGTGTATCAGGTAGTTCTTAGATGGATTTTGAGGCATTCTACTACAATAGCTATACCTAAATCTTCAGGTATAAAACATACTATTGAAAATATTAATTCCGCAAGTTTTGACTTATCAGAACAAGATTGCAATGAGATAGATTGTGATTTTACATATAAAATTGAAAAAATTTTACCCAAGGATATAGTATGTAAATATGCTGGGGGTTATGAAAAGCGTGTAGGGTATACCAATCTTAAAGAGGCATTTGAAAACAAAAATAATTTAATACCCAATCCTTTAGACCTTGCTAGAGAATTGCTTGTAACTAAAGAACTTTTGAAACCCATCCAAGTTAGTTGGAGTAATGAATATAATAGTTGGGAATTGATTAATGGTAATGGTAGATATTGGGGGTGGGTAATTGCTTTTGGAGATTCAAAACCCATAGACAGTCTAATAGTTAATTAAATTTTTAGGAGTATTTTTATGTCTAAATTAAATATTTTTAAAATGAATGCTATGAAAAAGGAAGGTATACCTGTTGCTTGGGTTACTGCCTATGATTATCCAATGGCTTATTGTGCGGAGAAAGCTGGAGTGGATATGATTCTTGTAGGAGATTCTGGAGGTATGGTTCAATATGGATATTCTAATACAAATCCAATAGTAATGGATGAAATGATTATGATGGCTAAGGCAGTTCGTAGAGGGGCTCCTAATACATTTATTATAGGGGATATGCCTCAAGGATCATATGAAATTTCTGATGAGGATGCTGTAAGAAATGCATTGAGATTTATAAAAGAGGCTGGTTGTGATGCTATAAAACTTGAAGGAGGGTGCAGGGTTTCTTCTAGAATTGAGGCTATTGTTAATTCTGGTATATTGGTTATGGGACATTTGGGACTTACACCACAAAGCACGCAATCTTTTGGGGGTTATAAAGTTCAATGTAAAGATTTAGAATCTTTTGTTGAAACAATAGATGATGCAAGTTGTCTTGAAAAAGCAGGTGTATTTTCAATTTTGTTAGAAGCAATTCCAACAGAGCCTGGGTGGGCAATAACTAAGAAATGTAAGGTTCCTGTGTATGGAGTGGGTGCTGGTAGTAAGGTAGATGGTCAATTACTTATTATGCATGATTTATTAGGATTGTATCCTACGTTTAGACCTTATTTTTCGAAATGTTATATTCCGGATGCTTCTAAACTGTATTTTCAACATATAAATAATCATGCTACAAATATTATTATATATGGAAGAGAGACAAAAAACGATGGGTTATTATTTTTAATAACTCATGCTATAGAGCAATATGTTAAGGAAGTAAGAGAGGGTATTTTTCCAACAGAAGAATTTTGTTATCCCATAAAGAAAGAGGAATTAGATTTATTAAAAGAAAGTGATTTATGGCCAAAGTAAAAGTATCTGATTTTATAGCAGATTGGTTGTATAAGAGGGGAATAACAGATGTATTTATGCTTAGTGGTGGGGGTGCTATTCATTTAGATGAAGCCATATCAAAGCATGAGGGTATTCGAGGAGTTTGTATAAAAAATGAAGCCACAGGACCTATGATGGCAGAGGCATATGCACGTACAAAAGGCGGGTTTGGGGTTGTTTATGTAACTACTGGTCCTGGGGGTGCAAATGCTGTTACTGGTGTAACGGAATGCTATGTAGATTCCTCCCCTGTTCTTGTAATTTCGGGTCAATCTCCTATTAATCAAACAACAAAAAATGCTAATATACCTAATTTGAGGTCTTTTGGTATACAGGAGTTAAATATTATTGACGTTGTTAAGTCCATTACTAAATACGCAGTTATGATTACTATACCAGAAAGCATTCTTTATGAGTTGGAGAAAGCTATATCTGTAGCAACATCCGGAAGAATGGGACCAGTTTGGTTGGATATTCCTTTGGACATACAATCTGCATATGTGGAGGAAGATAATCTTTTTGGGTTTAGCACTAATAAAAAATTTACTGATAAGATATCTGAGGACTTAAACAATGCAAAGAGACCATTAATATTAGCTGGCCAAGGAATTAAAAACTCAGATGCTGTTTCTGAACTTAAAAGGTTAGCATCTTGTTTAGAATGCCCGATAATTTTATCAAGACTTGGGCTTGACTGTTTACCTTATTCAAATGTTAATAATATGGGTTTGGGGGGTATAAAAGGAACAAAATTTAATAAGTTAATTATGGGTGAAGCCGATGTAGTAATTGCTATAGGAACAAGTCTATCTGTGGCATTTGCTGGGTATGATCTATCTTTTTTTAATCCAAATGCAAAGATTTACATGGTGGATATTGAATTAGCTGAGATTACTAAAGTTCAACATAGGTTGTCCGGAGTAGTTATAAAAGATGCACAAGACTTTTTAAGGGGTCTCTTAAATATTTTGTATGCATTTCCTATAAGATATTCTGCAGAGCGTAAAAATTGGTTTGAACACTGTTTAAAGTATAAAGAAAAATTATCTACCAAGTTGTTTGTTAAAGAACAAAATCCTATTGATATTTATTTTGTAGCAAAAAAGATTGATGAGATGTCCAAAAAGGGGGACATTCTTGTTGATGATGCTGGTAGCAGTTATTATGTTGCGGGGCAAACTTTTTCATTTGAAAATGGAGTTAAAGAAATAACTTCAGGGGCTTATGCTTCTATGGGTCTATCTATACCCTTATCTATTGGTGCTGCAATAGCAGATCCAAAAGTTTGTATTCTTACAATGACGGGTGATGGCTCCTTAGAGACTAATATTCAAGAGTTAAAAACGCTTTCTTATTATAAACTTAATGTGAAGTTATTTATTATTAATAATGGGGGCTATATTTCCATGAGGGACCATGGGAGGCATGTTGAGGATGAAAATACTATGCTTAATATTAAAAAAGTTGCCGATGCCTATGATATACCATATTATTTAATTGATGATTATAAAAATTTTGATACTATTGCAGCCAAGTTTAAAGATGTGTATGGACCTGCTATTATTGAAATTATTTGTGATAGTGAGCAAAAATTGATACTACCCATATGTTAATAGAAAAAGCTAAGAAAATACGCAAAAGAATACTTGATATAGCTTATAAGACAGGAAAAGGTCATTTAGGAGGAACCCTTTCTTTGGTCGATATTCTTGTAGCCATTTACTATGGTGGGGTATTAAAATATGGAAACAAAGAAAAAGATTTACTTTTAATTGGTAAGGGACACGCCTGTTTGGCTTCTTATGCAATTTGGGAAGACTTGGGATTACTAAGTAAAGATTTATTAGATACTTTTGGTACTAACGGGTCCTTATTGGGCACTCAATTTGATAAAAATTTTTTAGAATCGGAATATAACACGGGATCTCTTGGACATGTTATTGGTATAGGTGCTGGGTATGCTCTTGCTTTAAAGTTGGGGGGTAATAGTCAAAAGAAAATTTTTGTGGTTGTGGGGGACGGTGAGTGTGAGGAGGGATCTATATGGGAATCTATAGATTTTATAGCTAAGAATAAAATTGCGGGCTTAACTATTATTGTGGATAGGAATAGATTATCTGTAACAGATTTTATTGAGAATGATAGATTGGTAGACAAATTCGAGGCATTTGGTTTGCGGGTAATAGAGATGGATGGGCATGATTTTTATTCCATATTAACAGCTTTCGATAGTATTGACAATGAATCTGTTATTATTATATTTAATACAATTAAGGGTAAGGGAATATCTTTTTTAGAAAATAATGTGGATAGTCATAGTGGTATACTTAATAAAGAACAATATATTCAAGCGAGTAAAGAATTAAATGGTTGATCTTAGAGATATATTATTTGATAGTCTTTATGAGTATGCACGACAGGATGATAAAATTGTGTTTCTTACTGCTGATGCGGATGCCTTTGCTCTAAAAAAATTTAAAAGGGATTTTCCTGATAGATTTTTTAATATGGGGGTTGCAGAACAAAATGCAATTCTTGTAGCCACAGGTCTTGCTATTGGTGGATTTAAACCTTATATTTATTCAATTACCTCATTTATGACTATGAGATGTTATGAGCAGATAAAGGTTAATATATGCAGTATGAATTTGCCAATAACGTTAATTGGGCTGGGTGCGGGGTTTAGTTTTAGTTTTGATGGGCCAACGCACCATGCTATAAATGACATAGCTATTATGAGAACTTTACCAGAAATGACTATATTAAATACAAGTGATGCTTTTACAACCAAGGAATGTGTTAAGCTATCATATAATTTAAAAGCTCCTGCATTTATTAGGTTGGATAAAGGAATTTATCCTGACTATGATTTTACATTACATCTTGATGGATTTAATGTTATAAAAAATTTATCAAAAGTTAATGTTATTTCTACCGGAACAATGGTTCATTCTTGTGTGGAAGCTTTAGAGGGTTTAAAAATAGGTTTAGTTGACATGTATAAAATAAAACCCTATTCTAAAGGTATTTTATCTGATATTATAAATTTGTCTAATAAAATAGTTGTTGTAGAAGAAAATGTTAAATATGGTGCTCTATCTACTACTATTTTGGAGTATATGTCAGAGATAGGTGTATTTAAACCTATAATTAAAATTGCTTTGGAGGATAAACAATTTTTTGGTTACGCTGATAGGAAGTGGTTACATGAAAAATATGGTTTAGATATAAATTCTCTTAGAGAAAAATTTATTAATGTATTATCGGAGGTTTAGATGGGTGAATTTGATATAAAAACATATACAAGTGAGAATGAAAAAGCAGCAAGAAATAATTTAGTAAAACTTTTTAAAAATAGTCCTTTGCCGGATGATCAAATACTATCAAATTTGGGTTTATATTTAAATTCAAAAACACTGTCAAGAATATTATTTATGAACCATTTGTATAGTAATATAGTAAATTTGCAGGGGGTTGCAATAGAGTTTGGTTGCCATTGGGGGCAAAATCTTTCTTTATTTTCTGCTTTGCGTGGTATTTATGAACCTTTTAATAGGCATCGCAAGATTATTGGATTTGATACCTTTACTGGGTTTTCTTCTATAGATTTAAAGGATGGTGGCTCTGATCTTATGAGGGAGGGGAACTTATTACTTCCTTCAGAATATGATGACTATCTTAGAGAAATTTTAAAAGCCCAAGAGGCAGATAACCCCCTATCGCACATACCTAAGTTTGAAGTAATTAAGGGGGATGCATCCATTACATTTAATAAGTATTTAGAGGATCATCCTGAGACTATTATTGCTTTAGCATATTTTGATTTTGATATTTATAAACCAACTAGAGATTGTTTAAGAATGATTAAAAGCAGATTAGTTAGGGGTAGTGTAGTCGGATTTGATGAATTAAATGATCCAGATTCCCCAGGGGAGACTGTTGCATTAATGGAAGAAATTGGACTTAATAAGATTAAGCTAATGAGATTTCCTATTACTTCGAGAACTTCTTATTTTATTTATGAGGGTAATTAGTATATGGATAGTGATATTATAATAAAGCCAGTTTTGAGTTTGTTTGGACCTAGCATTCGTCCGCACCTATGGATGCATCTTTATGAAAGTGTTTCACAAGCCACTACACTGCCATTTGAGATAATTTTTTGTGGACCCATAGCCCCTACATTTGATTTGCCCCATAATTTAATTTATATAAAAACTGCTAATATTAAATTAATTCAGTGCTGGCAGATTGGGGCAATGCATACTAAGGGAGATGTAATCAGTCTTGTGGCGGATGATCTTATATTTAGTCCAGGGGCTTTAGACGAGGCATATTCTATATACACTCAAAAGAATGATTATAAAGCTATAATTGCTTTGAGAATGTTTTTACGGGGGGCAGATCAAACGCACACCTGCAAAATTCCTAGATACGTAGATACTAATAAACGAACTATGCTAATACCTGGGGGACTTTCCCTTATTAGTAGAAAGTTTTTTATGGAATTGGGTGGTTTTGATAAAAGTTTTATATATTGTGATGCTAATTTTGACTTATTTATAAGAGCTTTCTATGCTGGTGGATCTTATTTTTGGTGTAAGGAGGGTCATTCAGATGAAGATGTAGGTTGGGCTGCAAAAACTTACAATACAACTTGGGGTCATTGGGGGCATCAAGACACAAATTTACTAAAATCATTGTGGTCTGATAATGATAATTTACGGGAAACAAGATCAATGCCTTTTGAATCTTTTGTAATGGATGAGTCTATTTATCAAGTTTCTCAGGGAAATAATGTACCAAATAAGTGGGTTTAGGAGAGCATGTGTATGGGACTTACAAAGCAGCGAGAGATAAATATTACAAAACAAGAGCTTATAGATTTTGAGTCTGATATTGCTAAAAGATGGGAGGGAGGTCAGATAAAAGCCCCGGTACACTTGTCTTTTAATAATGAGGAGTATCTTATTGATTTTTTTCAATATATAAATTCTGAGGATTGGGTATTTTCTACATGGCGTAATCATTACCATTCTATTTTGCATGGAGTACCCAAAGAAGTATTATTGGAAGAAATTTTATTGGGGAACAGCATATCCTTTCAATCCCCAAAACATCACATTTATACATCTGCGATTGTGGGGGGTATTTTACCTATAGCTGTAGGAACTGCTTTAGGTTTAAAATATAATAATTCAGACGGGAGAGTTTTTTGTTTTGTGGGAGACATGGCAGCAGAAAGTGGTGTTTTTTATGAGGCAGTAAAGTATTCAGTAAATAAAAAACTTCCCATTCATTTTATAATTGAGGATAATAATTTATCCACCAATTCCCCTACGGATGAAACTTGGGGTGGTAAAGTAGCATGTGATTATTTTAAGAATGGAAATTTAAAAGATTATGTAACTTATTTTAATTATAAACGAGAAGTCTATCCACATGTTGGAATTGGAAAATTTGTTCATTTTTGAGAGGGGTTTATGGCGGATTATTTTGATGAACTTATAAGAGTTATGACATACTTAGGTGAAAATCCAAAAGTTAAATTTATAGGGCAGTCAGTAGAATTTGATGGCCATGCATTATACAAAAGTATGAAAAATGTACCCATGGAGTCTAGATTAGAGTTACCGGTGTTTGAAGATTTTCAGATGGGCATGAGCATAGGTCTGGCTTTGGGGGGTTGGATACCTGTCAGTATTTATCCTAGAATGGATTTTTTAATTGTAGCTGCTAATCAGATTACAAATCATTTGGCGAATATTAAAAAAGTATCTAAAGGGGGTTATAATCCTCGGGTTATTATACGCACTAGTGTAGGGGCTAAAGAACCTTTAAATCCGGGGCCTCAGCATTGTCAGGATCATACGGAGGCTTTAAAACTATTGTGTAGGGGGGAGATAAATGTAGTGCAATTGCTAGATAAGAATCAAATTTTTGATGAATATAAACTTGCATTAAATAGAGAGGATGGTAAGTCAACTATTCTTATAGAATATGGTGATTTATACCACAAAGGATAAATATGGAACAAAAGAATATTTTAGTTACTGGTTCTACAGGAATGATTGGGAGAGAACTGGTTGAACAACTAAAGATAAAGGAACCTAAAGCAATTATTAGATATGCTGATTTGAGTTTGGGCATTGATTTACGTTATTATAATACTTGTTTGGATGTAATGGAGGGTATAGATGAGGTTTTTTCACTTATGGGGATTACGGGGTCTCCTAAGATGACTAGTGAAAGACCTATTGATTTTTTTGTTCCCATGATTCAATGTGGAACCAACATTTTGGAAGCCGCGCGACTACAAGGGGTTAAGAAATTTTTATACACCTCTTCTGTTGCAGTATTGAATCCAGATACAGATAAATATCCTGCTGCAGCAAAACAAATGGGGGAGTTTCAAATTGAGGCCTATAAAATACAATACCCAGAATTTGGTAATAATTGTTGCGTAATACGCCCTTCAAATGTTTACGGAAGGTATGGAAATTTTAAAAATATTGATGCCATGGTAATTACTAGTCTTATTAGGAAAGCACTAACATGTGATACTATAGAGGTGTGGGGGGATGGTTCAGAAACCAGGGAATTTATCAATGCTAAAGATGTTGCTAGAGGAATGATATTAGCTATGGATCAAATGCCCAATAAACCTATTAACTTAGGTTCTGGAAAATTACACAGTATAAAGCAAGCAGCGGAAATACTAAGTAGACTTTCAGGAAAAGAAATCGTGTATATACCTAAAGAAAAAAGAGGGGGCCAAACAAGAGTGGTGTTTGAGGACCCCGATCAAGGAGATATAGGATTTAAAGCAATTACATCGTTAGAAGAGGGTATAACAGAAGCATATAATTATGCGAAAGGAACGTTATGATTATTCATGATACTAAATTTGAAAAAGCAAAACTATTAGAAATCCCCATATTTAGAGATTTTAGAGGTGATTATGTAGAAACATTTAATAATAATATTTATAAATCTTTAGATGTAAATGTTCCTTTTGTTCAGGATAGTTTTTCTACATCTAGAAAAGATGTGTTAAGGGGATTTCATGGCGATAATGAAACATGGAAGCTTATTCAAGTAGTTTCGGGTGAGGTTTATGAAGTAATTGTTGATTTAAATATGGACTCTCCTACATATTTAGAGTGGCAGGCATTTCATATTAGTGAAAGAAACAGGTATCAATTATTAATTCCTCCTGGATTTGGTAATGCTATGCTAGCTTTAACAGATAATGTTGTTTATTATTATAAACAGACTACTTTTTATGATAGAAGTAAGCAATTTACAATTCCCTGGGATGACCCCACATTAAAAGTTTATTGGCCCATTAGTAAGCCTATATTATCAATGAGAGATGCTACTGCACAGTGTTTAAAACGTAAATAATTGAAACAAACTTTTAAAAGTCTAATATGAATAACCTAGTATTTGAACAGTATACAAAATCCCTATCTCATCCACGATACACCCCTTTAAAGCGTGAGGAAGAGCGAGAGCTGATGTTTCAAGTTGCTTCAGGTTCAGCAAAAGCCTTTGAAAGGGTAGTAAATTCTCATTTACGCTTTGTCATATACTATTTAAGAAATTTTACTATACCCAATCATGTTGATGTTATGGATGTGATACAGGAGGCTAATGAGGGTCTTATGGAGGGTGTTAAAAAGTATAATGTAGATAAATACAATGTAAGAGTCTTTAGTTATTGTTTTTTTCATATTAGGGCCAGTATTAACCAATATTTAAGAGAGGTTGCGGATATAAAAAATCATATAAATTATCGGGGCTTTGAGGGGGGCTATTTTACTACAACAGATGAGGATCAAGATGCTTTTATAAATGAGCATACTGCAGAAGAAATTGTTAATTTATATTTAAAAGATCTTACAGAAAAAGAACGCTTTACAATATCACTTCTATTTGGTTTAACCCCACCTTATGAACCTAAAACTCTTAGAGATGTAGCTACTATGATGCATACAACAGCAGAGTGTATACGGCTGCAAAAAGAAAAGATTTTAGATAAAATAAAAATAAATAAAGATGTATTTTAAATTTGTTTTTGTTTAAAAAAATACCTATTATAATGCAGTAGAACATTGGGGTATTAATTGGTGTTTGGAGGGGGTATTGATATGAACATTAAATTAAAAACATTATTTGATTATGCAAGAAGGGAGCTATACGATGAAAATATTATAGCGAACTATAAAGATATAATAAACGTATTTGAGGACGGGATAGAGGATTTAATAAAACAAACTGAGAAATTGGGCGGGCAATTAAGTTTAAGTAACTTGTTGCGCCGTTTAAAAGTTATTGAGGAACTTGCCAAAAGAAAGTGTGAGTCTGAGGAGCCTGTAAAATGTGATGCATCAGATTCCTGTCGAGTGTGTAGTGCTGCAGAATGGGTAAATCATATCGAACAGGTTGTAATAGAAGCAGAAAAAGATTTAGGGGTCTAATTATGAACTTTAAACAAGGTAATTTGTGGGTCTGGCATAAGTTAGGTTCTACCATAGTAATACCTACAAACGAGGGCTGGAAACATGATGGTAGTAACGTTATGGGTGCGGGTTTAGCAAAAGAAGCCCGTGAGGTATACACAGAATTGCCTAAAATTTATGGTAGAGATTGTCAGTTACTAACTTCTAGAGTTTATTACCCAGATTATAGACTTATTTTGGTGCCTTCAAAACCCCTTAATGTAAAGAGCCCCCATCTTAGTTGGCAGGGTAATGCAAATATTAATACAGTTACAAAATCTCTTAAATGGCTACAAGATATAAGTGAAAGTTTACCAGAAAAGGTTTATGTTCCTTTAATAGGTGCTGGAAATGGCCAATTAGATCCAGAGCTTATTAAAGAGCTGATGGATAAAATTTTGATATCCGAAAAGTTTATTGGGGTAACATTTTAATATATTTTGAGGTTACAATTATTAAAGCAGAAGCATATTTTTCTAATCCAATTTTTTCTCACAGTTTTTTAGATTACCCCACGATAGATGAATGCATTAGTGTTTATTTGGTCGGGTGTGGCCATTATTGTTTAGGCTGTTCTAACCTTCAATTAATAGAGCCTACAAAGGATTCTATAAAATTGACTGTAGATGATTTTATCTTACAATTAAAAGATTATTCAACAAGGTTAAGAACAAATAATATATCATTTCTTGGTGGTGATCCGTTATACAAAGATAATTTGGATTTTATGAATGCCCTTATTAAGGAAATAAAGGAACAATATAATATATGCATATATACTGGGTACAATATTAATTATGTAATAAATTTTGTAGAGGGAGGGTTTAAGTTTGTAAAGTGCGGCAAGTATGACATTGATCTAAAACAAGTTTCTGAAAAGAAAGATACATATATAAAATTAGCATCCACAAATCAGAATTTTTATGATGCTAATTATAAACAAATTAGTGACAAAGGTGTTTTATATTTTGAAAGGTAGTATTATGTCTGATAGCAATAAACCATATGAAGAAGATGAATTTACATTTTCATCAAATATGTTTGAAGAGGCGGATACAGCAAGAACTATTAAAAATATAAAAAGAACTTTGATCCGCAGTTTAAAGAATAAATTTGAATTGGATGATGCCAATGTAGTAGATTCTTTTTTAAAATTGCAGGGTATTCATTTAGACAATTTTGATTTTGTTAAAAATATAGAGAGCATAATTAATGCAAAGCTAAACGATGTGAGTATAGATGATAATTCTAATAAAAATGAAAAGACAGTTTCTGGGATAATGCAAGAGGCTAAAATAGCCGTAGATAAGCTTGTGGGTTTTGATTATTTATATAGAGTATGTAAGGAGCTTTACGGTAAGCAAGAAGCTAAGAAATTAATGGGTAGTATATATGATTATAGTTTGGGTTTACATGATTCTGCAAAAATATTGACCCCCTATTGTTTTGCAATAGATGCTTCTAAGATTGTTTTAGAGGGCAGAAGTTTTGGTGTGTTACCCTCTAAACCTGTTAAAAGACTTTCTTCTTATATATCAGCATTGTGTGAAACCATACATCAACTATCTAATCATGTAGCTGGGGCCATAGCTATAGGGACATTCTTTTTAGACATAACACATATACTTATATATAAACAGGGGGTTGACTATAAGACGCTTAAAGAAGATAAAGTGCTGCAGAAAAAAATTGAAAATGAATTTCAACAATTTACGCATTCAGTCAACCACTTAAGTAGAAGTTCTATAGAATCTCCGTTTTCCAATTTATCCATATTTGATAGAACAAAGTTAAAGGCATTTATAAGTGATGATAATATGGCATGGTATTTTCCTTTTGATAAGTCTCTTAGGGATGCTTTTAAAGAAAATGATTTAACTAAGGAAACATATAGAGATTCTGTTGTAGAATATATAATGTTTTTGCAAATGCTTTTTTTAGATTTTTATGATAAGGGGGATCCCCTTAATGATGGAAGACAGTACCGCTTTCCGATTTGTACCCTGTCAGTTTCTAAACAAAAGAACGAAAAAGAGGGGTGGGAAATAATTGATAAACAGTTTTTGAAGGATATAGTAAAATATGAAATTTATAGGTATAATATTTTTTCAAGCGAGGGTATGAAGGTTGCTAGCTGTTGTCGATTAATCAATAATGTTGATCTTATGCAATTCGGAGCGCAGTCAAATTCATTTGGTGGAACCGCGATATCTTTAGGTTCTCATAGAGTAGTAACTATTAATTACAATAGAATAGCTCTGCAATCAAAATCTTTGGATGAGTATTATAAATTATTGGACAAGCGTTTAATAGAGTCTGTTAAAATTCTTAAGGCCCATAAAACTTTACTTAGTCAATTAGAAAAAAAAGGTTTGCAGCCGTTTATTACAAATGGGTGGCTTCCATTATGTAAAATGTTTTCAACATTTGGTGTGTTGGGTCTTGTTGAAGCCATAGAGGTTTTAAAAAAGAAATTTAAGGGTGAAATTCAAGATAAAGATTTAATGGCAGATATTTTAATTTATGTAAATAAAAGGGTAGAAGAACTATGCAAGGAGTATGATTTAGCAGGTAATATTGAACAAATACCCGGGGAGTCTTTTGCTGTAAGGTTAGCCAAAGCAGATAAGCTTATTTTTGGAGCTAAAGAGGTTACTCAAACTCTGTATTCGAATCAATTTATACCCTTATGGAAGGATGTTACTATTTATGAGAGAATGGATATAGATGGTAAATATAATCAGCTTTATACTGGTGGAGGCATAGTTCATTTTACTCTTTCAGAAAAGGTTACAGGAAAACAGGCAGAAAAATTAATTATATATGCTATTAAGTCTGGTTGTGAACATTTTGCACTTAATGCAGTTTATAGTGAGTGTGAGGCCGGGCATAATAGTTTTGGTAAATTAGAAATTTGTCCTGTTTGCAGTAAAAAAATTGTTGAGTATTACACAAGAGTAGTTGGATTTTTTACACCCGTGAGTTCCTGGAATAAAGAGCGGGGTGAGTGGGAGTTTCCGAAGCGTGTATTAAAGAATATAGATTAATATTAAGGATGACTATGAATATAGCACGAATTGATAACATTAAAATACCCATGACCTATTCAAAAAGGGGTAAGGGGCATACAGATGTTATAGTCTCAATATCTGTGGAGGTTGCTGGTTCAGTAGATGCTATAGAAATTAGTGATAAAATTTATCCTTATGGAGGATCTGTTTGTTCTATAGATTGTATTGAGAAACTTCTTGATACACTGAAATTGCAATATTCTGTAAGGAAATTCTACTTTCAATTTGACCTTATGATGGAAAGAATAACTACAAAGCATACTAAAAGCTATTTTCCCATGCTTTGCAGTTACATATATGATAGGTCTTTGGGGCCTAAATCTTATATAGGTGTAGATATGCCTATTCGGATATCGGAGTTATCTGGAACTCAGTCTAACTTGCGTTTGATGTTAAAAATCACTACATTAGAATCATTCGAAGATATGTTAGATTGGGTACAAAAATTAACTAAATTTGATATGTTTCCTCAGGCAGCTTTTTGGCAAGATAAAGAAACTGATGTAGTAAGTTTACAGGATGTTTTTAGCAGGGTTAAAAAATACTTTAAACAAAAGAAGATTAAGGGTTATGTAGAGTTAAGTGGTAGGGATGCATTAAACAATAGAGTAGTGAACATTCAAACAACTTTTTAATGGAGGTTTTTATGATAAATATTCAAGATTTACAAAAAGAATTATCCCTCAGATTGGATAACGCATTAGTAACAATGGATCGAAACCCATTAAGTGAGTCCTTTCTTAATGAGGTTTTAGGGGCTATAGATTCCCTTGGTTTTACTATTATACCTGTTCCGGAATCTCCATCTGCTACGGCTTTGGATGGTTTAGCAAATTCTGTAGCTCGAAACACTTCACCAATGTCTGCTGAAGGTTCTGTAGATGTTGAGCCTACAGATATAAATGTATCTCAAATCTTATTTGAATTAAAAAATGTGGGTTGGATTCTTTTTCCACCTAAAATATAGGGGCTGGTTATGGGCTGGAAGAAATATGAGGGTCAGGATCTAAAGGTAAATAATATTGTGGCTTTAAAGGGCGGAGAGACTGCTATAGTTGTTAGCCACTCTATTCATGGGAATATTGCGGAGGGTTTGGATGCTCTACCTCCAGCAAGTTGGTCCTGTAACTTTGTAGTGGATAAAATATTAAATAAAAAATCTGGTCTTCAGAAATCTGGTTGGGTTTATAATGTTTACGGTGAACCTATTCATAAAATTACGCACGTGTTTACCTTACCCAAGTTAAAAAAATGAAAACAATTATTGCGGGATCCAGAGACATTGTGGATTATATGTTAGTTTGCGATGCCATTCAACAAAGCGGATTTGAAATTACAGAAGTAATTTCTGGTGCTGCTCGGGGAGTGGATCGAGCGGGTGAAATCTGGGCAAAAGAAAATCATGTACCATTAAAACAGTTTTTTGCACAGTGGGAGGAGCGGGGTAAATCTGCAGGGTATATTAGGAATGCAGAGATGGTGGATTATGCAGAGGCGTTAATAGCAGTAACAAATGGTAGCAAAGGAACTGCACATACCATAGATTTAGCAAATAAAAAAGGTATAAAAGTTTTTGTTTTAAATGTTGACAAGTAAATATAATTTGTTTATATTAAAGTGGGGTTAGAACTGTGTAGCTAATTTATCAGTCTGATTTCACTTTTTTTATTAAGGAATAAGTTATTTTTATGCCAGTTATAAACTTTGAGCAATCTGAAGAAGAAATTCTTGAGAATAAAAATCAACAGTTTAATTTAGCAGTAGATATTCAATTCTATTCTGTTTGGTGTAGTTTTCTTACAGAGCTACCCCCAGAATTGGAAGCAATAATATATTCAGAACTCTCCTTTTTTGCAGAAAATTATTTCTTTTCACCTAAGTTTCAAAATCATCAGTGGGATGGGCAGTATCATCTATACCATCCCAAGTCTAAATCATTTCGTATAGGCCTTCTTAATCGTGTTATTGATATTTTACAGAGGCATGGTTGTACAATTAATGTTATTGGGAAATCGGAGCCTACACAATTTGTTCAAAGATCTAATACCTATCAATTAAGACCTTATCAGCTATTAGCTGTTCAAAATTGTTTAATAAAGCGTTTTGGCATACTCAGAGCTCCGATGAGGTCCGGTAAGACCATGCTATTTATTGCTATGGTAGATTCTGAACGTAAATTTCCTGTAGTTTTTTTATGTAGAAGTCTCGATCTAGCATATCAAACTATGGATCGTGTTAAGCAATTTTTGCCAGATGTTTCTGTGGGTATAGTGGGGGATGGTAAGGTAGATATTCAAGATGTAACTATTATTACAGTTCAAAGTGCTTTTGCAGCATATAGCGAGGAATTAAAAGAAAAGGATTTAGATAAGGAACTTCCAATTGAGAAGAAGCAAAAGATCCAAATTCAGATTTTGTTGAAAAAGGCTAAATTAGTGTTTCTAGACGAGTGCCATCATGGGGGTTCAAATACAGCCAAATTTATTTTAGCAAAGTGTACTGCTGCAGAATTGAAAATAGGTCTTACAGCTACACCATTTGCTGAAAAGGATGAGGATATGCTGGTAGAGGAAAGTGTTGGGGATGTTATTCATTCTGTTTCCTATTCAGAGTTGATAAGAGAGGGATTCTTGTTAAGACCTACCATTTATTTCTATAAATTGCCTAAATTTGATATTGATGCCGCCTATCCTACTGTATATAAGCAGGCTGTGGTAGAGAATAAATTTTTTATAGGTTTAATTGATCTTATAGTCAAATCTTTAAATAATAAAGGAAAGTCTGTAATAATTCAAACAGATACAATATATCATGCTAATGTTTTACATAAGGCTATTAAAGATTCTGTAATGTTGACAGGAAAAGATAAAACAGATAGACGTATAGATGTTATTCAAAAGATAAGGGATAAAGAGGTTATGTGTTGTGTTTCTACATTGTTCGAGGAGGGGATTGATCTGGTTTCTTTGGATTTTACAATAAATGCTGCCGGGGGTCTTAGTAATATATCCACTTTACAGCGTATGCGATCAATTACTGCTGCAGAGGGAAAAATATCCTGTGGTATTATTGACTTTTATCATGATGTTAGGTATCTTTCAAAGCACTCAAAAAGAAGATTGCAGATATATGAGTCGGAACCTGAATTTGAATTAATTAAACGTGATGTAAGTAAAAATACAATAGAAGAATTAGCGAGGGAGTTAGAAGAATGAAATTAATGTCTGAATTGAAATTTCTAGAACTTATTAAAGAGTTCGAACTTGCTGTTAAAGCTCAACATTATGATCCTTATTGTGATATGTACCAACAAAGAATAACGGGTGAAAGTATTGATCAGCTTCGTAATGAAATTTGCAATAGATATAATAAACTTATTAAGAGGTATGTAGTATGTTAATGCGAACTAAGATTACTTTAAAAGATGATACAGTATTATATGGCCATGTAAACGGTTTTCAAGGAGATGAAATTTTATCTTTGCTGGTTACAACAGAGGACGGCAGGGAGATAACCGGGGCCGATAAGCATCAGGATATTAAACTGTCACAATGTAAGAAAATTAGTATGACCAATATTGAAAGACCAAAATGTTAGTAAAGCTGATAGAAAAAGAACAGAAGCCTTTAGATCAGTGGAGCAATAAAGACTTTCTTTTATACTTTTCTGATAGTCTTAAGGGGGCTGGGAATGGGGGGCTACTTATACCTCCACTGGCTTGGAGAGCTTATTTATCACGAATAAAGGGGTTTAGATTAAAGCTTAGGGTATCAAATCAAGAGTATAAGTGCTTTATAGATACATTGTTTTCTAAGGCTTTTCTTAAAAATAAATTTGTTCCTGTATTTGGTAGTATTGTAAGTGAGAGAGTTTATAATATGTATCAAAAATCTCCGGAGCTGTCTAACGAATATTTTGTAGCCCAGCGGGATGAACTATATAATAGTAATGACTTTTTTAAAAGCTTATGAGGGTTTTTGATATGAAAAGCTTAATACAAAAACTTAAAATTTGTATAGATATTTTTAGATCTAAAGAAATTAGAGACCAATATAATGTTTATAGGGGGATGTTTAATGAAGAAATTCAAACGAATGATCTTATAGACTGGCTTCGTAAAAGTGAGCATTTCATTTGTTTGGGTATATATTCTGATGGCAGACCTTGGGTGCAACTTGATGATAATAAACCTGAGCATACTAAAATTATGTTTGAGGCCTTAAAAGAACATATTAAAAGTATGCCACATTATATAATTGTAAACAATGCTTTAAATGAGAAAATTGCTAATCAAGCTTTAATTCCAAAGGAGTAAATATGAGTATCTTTCCAGAAACAAGAGGCATTTCATTTATTTACAAGTTGCAAAATTGGTGGGACTGGTTGAAAGCCTGGAGATATCCAAGTAATATAATATTTTTAGACATATCCCCTACTTGGTGTGATAAGGATGAACTTATTAGGTTGGCAGTATTTAAACTATTGGTAGATTTTGTTGAAAAGGAAGAGCCATTTAAATATACTGATTGGACTACTGATGAGGGTATTATTAAGGCTGCAGAAGCCATAAAGGAGTCTTATAAATGGATTACTAAGGATCGAGCTGTGGCTAAAAAGAAGTATGAACATAATTTACATAAGTGGGCAGAAACTAAGTCTAAGAAATACTGGAATAAACTTTTGCCCTCAGAAGAGTTTGTGGAAAAGAGAGACCAAGAAATTTTACTTAAAATTATTGAAATTAGGGGGTATTTATGGGTTTAAACGATTGGGAAAAGGTTTTTAATGTTCATTGGCAAGAAAATGCTAAAACTTTTGCAGTTAATGAGTATCCGAATGGTTTATTGGTGTTGGATTATAAAATGGCTAAAGAGGTAGTTAGGAGATGCTTTCAACAAGCTACTTATCAGGGTGAGCGAAAGGTTATTACTGATAAATCAAATTATTTAAGGGTGCCTTCGGAGACATTTCGATTGCTTAAAAGAACAGATAAATATTACCCCTCAGATATGCCTTCTGCAAAGTGTAAATGTTTGTATGATAAAGAAAAAGATTTATATTTTTATGTTTTTATTGAAGATTTTATTTAGGGGTTTATAAAAAATGAATTCACATCAGCGTAGAAAAAGGAACAGGTTATTAGATAAAATTCAAAAGAAGCTTGAGGATGGAAGATATCCTAAAGGTCGAGATGGAGAATATATAGCTCGTAGTAGGAAGTTGCGTAAAAAATACGGATTAAAGATATGAAATTGAAATATTTATTATGTAAACTATTTGGTCATAAACCCAAAACATATGATGCAGAGTTTAGATATTGGGTTGGGGGTAAAAAGAAAATTGAAATGGTTACTAGAAAGGTAATTTGGTGTGAAAGATGTGGTGCTCCGGAAATAGATATTATAATGGACAAAATGAGGTGAATAGTGACATATGAATTTCGTATTATAGCAGATACTAATAAGGGTACAACTAAGTTACAGGTTAGACAAAGAGAAGAAGTACCTTTTGGTGTAAAGATATTTTGGGGTAAATGGTATGAAGTTCCCATAGTCGATATTAAGGACGTAAAAGATGAGGATTCAGATTAATGGATCGACAAAGAATTTGGCTTACGACAGATCAGGTAAATGAGGTTAGGTCCAGTACTATAGGTCATGACTGTGGGTGTGACGGTTCCGGAGGCATCTTACAGGATAGTAACATACTAGATTGTAAGTGTATGGAAAAGTTTAAGTGGACTATAAAAATGCTCAATGCTGGAATACCTAAGCGTTATTGGGAGTTTGATCTTGAAAAAGATTTAGTAAAGAAATTTAAGGATGAAAATGATAAGTCTATTAAAATACTTAATAGATATGGTAAAGATATAAAAAACATGGTGCAGCAAGGTTTGGGACTTTACATTCAGGGTGTGGGAGGTACTGCCAAGTCTGCCTCAGCGTATTGGATTATGAAGGAGGCTATAAAACAAGATATTATATGCTATTCTACAAGAATGTCTAGTATTTCAAACTTACTAAGGGGAAGTATAGATACTAAGGATAGTGAGGACATAATTACTTGGATGGAGGAGAAAGTAGAACTTTTAATGGTGGATGAGATCGAGAAAGATAATAAAGCTGCAGATATGCACTCTATTACAGGAACTTGGGTTAATGAATTTTTTAATAACCTGTATAATAGGAACATATCACTTATAATTGTTTCTAATGTGGATAAAAAGCATTTAGAAGAGTCCCAGGCTAAAAATGTGGTGGATAGATTTAATGAGTTAGTTCCTGTTACTATGGTGGGCGAAAGTTATAGATCGGCCACAAAAGCGCAGAAAATGTTATTATCAGGCAATAACTATGAAAAATAGGGATGGGTTAGTAAATAACGATAATTGGGAGACACCGGATTGGTTATACAAGCAATTAGATAATGAATTTCATTTTGATTTTGATCCCTGTCCTTTAAATGCTGATTTTGATGGTCTCTCTCTCGAGTGGGGAAAATCCAATTTTGTGAATCCACCCTATAATAGGAAAGATAAGCCGAAGTTTATTCAGAAAGCTTATGAGCAATGGAAGAAAGGAAAAACTTGCGTATTATTAATTCCCGCAGCAACAGGAACAAAGCAATTTCATGAGTTGATTCTACCAAATGCAGAAATAAGATTTTTAAAGGGTAGAGTAGCATTTAAAGGGTATAATACTAAGGGTGAATACACTACAAAGAATAAAGGTAAACATGATAGCATGATTGTAATATTTCATAGTAATAAATCCATAAAGTAATAAACAATAGAAAGATTTATGAATCAAGAGTTTCGAGATTATGCAACAGAGTGTTATGTTTTAGCGGCATGTTTAAAGGGTCCCAATTTTTGGAGAAATATACCCATTTCTTGGCTTGATCATGAGATCACTATAAAAGCCTACCAAGAATTTTCTAATTTTTTAAAGCCCCCCTACTCTGTTTATCCTACAGTCAATATTGTTGTAGATAAGTCTGAAGATCCTGATGTTAAATTATTTATTAAAGAGATTGAGCATGTGGAGCCAGATTTATCGGAGTTGCGTGTAAGGTTACAAGATTTATTTACAATGTATACAAGAAGAAAATTAGTAGAGGTTGCAGAAAATGTTAGGGCGGGTATTAAGAGTTCTAATATAGGTGAGATTGTCAGACAGAATATTACATCTTTATCAGGTTTAGTAAGTCCTTTAGAGGCAGGACATCGTGAGCGTAGGTGGATTTATGAGTCGGCTAGAGAACGCTGGGAGTATTATCGTGAGATGGAAAGAGATCCTGGAAAAATACCTGGAATACCTTACAATATGGAGGGGCTTGACAAATATACTAATGGGGGATTACGTCCCGGACATATAGTGCTATTATATGCTGGATCGGGATCATATAAAACCATGACAAAACTGAATATGGCATATAATTTTGCTTTTTTAGAGAAAAAAGATACTACAGTATTTACTCTTGAGGTTGCCATAGATGATTATGAGCATATGCTTGATGCTAGGCATGCCAGATTAAGTTTTGATAATATGATTAAAGGTAACTTAGGTCAAGAGGGTTTAGAGTATAGGTCATCTTTAATTGATATAGCAGAAAAGCAGTATCCTTTAAGAATTATAGATATACCTGATAAATCCACCTCTGCTGATATAATAGGTGAATTTGAACTTCATAGAGCTCAGTATGGTAAGTTTCCGGACGTAGCTATAATCGATTATATTAATGAGATGGAGCCTTTAACACCCTGGGGAAATACCAGTGAGAAATTTAAAAATTTAGGCGTAGAATTAAGACGTATTGCCCGATCTTACGGGGTACCTATTATTGGAAGTATGCAGGAAAATAGAGAGGGTAAAAAATTAAAAGATAAGGAGAAGATGGGTACTGAACATATTGGAGAATCCCATTATTTTCAAAATGTGTGTCATTTGGTTTGTCATCTTTGGCAGGATGATAGTGAGTTTGATGCTGGAAGTAATAATTTGAATGTATCAATTAAAAAGAATAGGTATGGTCCTAAGAACAAAACATTCTCATTATATATAAATAATGAATGGAAGTATGTTGGGGATAGAAATATGAAGACAATTCCAAGAGATAGTCAAGAGCCAAAACAAATAACTGGGGGCGGGTAATAATGCATTCCTTATTAGAGATTATGGACCATTATGGTATAGAAATGCAGGATATCCAGGTTGCGGGGGAGACTTTATTTTTATGTCCTTTCCATGATGACCAGAACTTTGGATCGGCATCCTTTAATGAAGAGGGTTTGTGGAATTGCTTTTCTTGCAATTTTGGGGGTAATGCTGTTCAATTTGTAGCTAGAAAGGAAGGCATTAATACTCATGATGCTTATATTCTTGTAGAGAATAATTTTCAGGATCAGATTAATAAAAACTATGATGAGTTTCTAGAAAAGTGTAATGTTAGTTTAGATTTAAAGACAAAATATACTTTGTTAGAATATAAGAAGTTATGTGAGGCTTTTGAGAGAAGGATACTAAGTGTCTTATTAGAGCATAGGGGTAGTATAGATGTTTATGCTGATTGGATAGCAATTTGTAGTTGGGCCTTTATTATAGACAAACAAATTGTAGATGAAAAGTATGAAACCTTATTAAATCTTTATTCTGAGTTTACATCTATTTTTATGTAAGCTGTGGAAGAAGAAAACGCAGTATTACTAACTAATCAAAAGCAAAATGCATTTAGGCTAATTTCGTCAGCTTAAGTGCGTATTGGGGTGCAAGCCGCCCAAAGGAGAAACATTATGCATTATAGGAATGGTAGAATTGTGTTTAATGGAGACAAGGTTATTCAGCTTGATTTTGCAGGAAAGGTGATGGCGTTTGGAGTGTTGCACAGTGCAACGGCAGGAAACGATTATTGTAATGGTGTGATTGCCCCAATTCAACAACCAGTAACAAGTGCTTGCCTTGTTGATTGTCTGCACATTGAAGACATTGAGAAGATGATTGCGGAAAAAAAACTGGACAAGAGACCTGTAGGTAAATAATGTAAGGGTGGTAGGTCAGGAGGCTTGCCACCCACCTTGATTTTAGTAATTAAATTTTATATATTGGAATTGTTATGAATGAGGCTGATAAAAAACAACTTATTGATTCTATTAATTTAGCAGCCTGTAATTGCTGTAAACCCTTGAGTGTTCCCGAGACTTTAGAGGGAGGTATTACAATAAAATTTGTCGTGATGGGTGCTGAATTTATATTTTTGTGGGGCTTAGTTCAGCCCTATATATTAGTATCTATAAGAAGCTTTAGAAAGACTAATTATAAGATCAGCAATAGAATTCCTGAAGAGGATATGGTTTCAGATATAAAAGAGTATTGCTATAAATACTTTACTATGTATGGACCCAGTAGTAATTTTGCAATAAATTTTACATATCTGATTAAAAATTATTTTTATGATTTAAAAACCTTCAATTTTAATCCCCCATCAAAAAGAACAATATTTTATTGTGATGATATAGATAATATATCCGGATCCTCAGAATTAATAAGCAAATTGCATCTTTTTGAAGATTGCACCAAAGAAATAGATTTTTGGAGTAGCATACCAACACATCTTTTGCATATAGTTAAGCAGATTGTTTTGGGTGGTGTAAAGCTTAGTAGTATTGCAAGGCAAGAGAATGTAAGTGGCAAGGTATTATGGAAAAAGCTTTACAAAGATCTTAGTGATGTGGGTGTAATCAATGAAGATCTTTCGTTAAAAAGTAATGGTGTCTGGAAATTTAGATTTTTGGCTGAATCTTCGGATAACAAATCTAAGGTTAAGCGAGATGAGTTTGTAAAACATTTTAATATAAATTCAAATAAGATTATAGATATAGTTGTAATACCCAAAAGAAATCTCACAAAAATACTACAGAAGTTAGGAATTACCCGACAATATTTTTATGATCATGCATATAGAACCTCAAGCTCTAATTTAAAAACATTACCTAAAGGGTTTGGGGCTTGGTATAAAGTAGATGATGGTGATTGGACTGAACTAATTAACACTAAAAACATATCAAAGGAGATTTAAAATGCCGGACACAATATCAGATTTTTTATGGAAAAATACATTAAATTGTACAACTTTTATCGGCAGTATAGGCGAACTACTTAAACCTGCAAGAAAGTTGGGCTATAAATACATAGTTTGGAACTCAAGAGTTTATGAGGTAACTGCGGACAAATTTAATGATACGGGGGCTTTTGAATCCGACTTGAGGTGAGGTGAATATGGACAAGGATACCAGATCTTGTGAAGATATGACGGAAATCTGTTTTCCTCGTAAGATTAGCTTGCTTGAATTTTTAGAGGAGATTGAAAATAGTATAAAACCCTTTAAAGAAAATATGAAACACTGTGGTGAGGTAGACGATAAATTTGTAGAGGATTGGATGAGAATATTTTGTGCTTGGAATGAGATGATCTAAAGTGAGGTGAATATGAATATTGCAAAGTGGTATAGAGATAGATTTATAATTTGTTTTGTTTTATCATTAGTGTTTGTATCATTGATAATTGCTCAAGTGGGGCATGAACTATTGATGTGGAGATTATTACTTTGCTATGCTATGTCACAAATATTTGGAGCTTTAGCTGCTGGGTACTTACAAGGTTATTTAATGTTTAAGGATGTTTGGGGTTTGTATAATTTAATAGGGCATCAACTTGATTTTGTAAACGGAGATAAACCTGAATGGCAATGATTAACTCCCAACATATAAATAATTGTCAAAGTTGTTCTTTATGTAAGAACGGAGTTAGAGTGGTTCATTCTGTTTTGCCAGATAGTGCCAAAATGCTTATAATAGGCGAGGCTCCGTCATCCAATGATCTGCAGAGTGGTCCTATTTCAGGGCTTGCAGGACAAATGCTCGGAGAGGCTTTAGAACAGTCTGGATTGGCTAGAGATCGTGTAGCTATGACTAATATGTGTTGCTGTAAGCCTGCAAATGGTAAGAAACCATCTAAAGACGATATTAAAAGCTGCTTTCAGTATTTAGAAAAAGAAATAGAATTACTGAAGCCAGAGATAATAGTATTATTAGGTAATACACCTGTATCAACATTTTTACCCAATTTGGGAACTATTACAAAGATGCGAGGTAGAAGGTTCGAAAGTCAGAAGTATAATTGTGCTTTGTTTGCTACTTGGAGTCCTTCAGCTATTCAATATGATGCTACTAAGAAGCCTCAATTTTTTAGTGATATGAGAAATGCTGTGAATTTGCTGAAGTCGGGCAATGTGATTCAGCAAACCCAGCCCAGGAGTTATTATACAATTGAAAGCAGGCTTCAATTTGATTGGCTTATTAAGAATCTTAATGAGCAACCTGAATGGGCTTTTGACTGTGAAACTACAGGTACGGACTTTCTTAAAGATACTGTTTTTATTATGACGTTTAGTTGGGAGGAGAGAACTGCAGTTTTGTTGGATCTTAGAAATGATTTTTGTGTGCAGAATAATGAATATGTATGGGCTCAGATTAAGTCTGTTATGGAGAATGAGCAAAAGAAGATAATGCAAAATGGATCCTTTGATATTAAGATGTTAATGCAGTATGACATCAAAGTTAGGGGTTTCTATGCCGATACTTTGTTAATGTCGTATTTGTTAGATGAAAATACAGCCCATAACTTAGGAGCCTTGGCCTGGGAGTATACAGATGTTGGGGGGTATGAGACTGAATTAGAACAATATGTTAATACAATAAAAATAGCAAAGAAAAAAGAAAAGGATGATAAAAAGAAAGAATTAAAGGATAAAATTAAAGATTTGAAAGATAAAAAATCTGAGGGTGAGGACAAGTTACAAAAACTTAAGGATGAATTTTATTCTATTGATGAAACTACGGATGATGCTAACAAGGCCTATGTTTTAGAATCACAAGAGCAAAATTCATTAGATGAATTAAATAGTATAGAGGAGGAGCTTGAGGAGGATGAGGTAAGTATAAATGATTCTCAAGATTTATTAGCTAGGTTATTAGTAAAAGAAAAGATACAAATATCCTATTCTGACATACCTAATAATCTTATTTACCCATATTCTAGCTGTGATGCCGATGTGACATTTAGGGCTTATAAGGCTATGCTACCCCTAATTCAGCAGGATGGTTTAGAATTTACTTTATTTGATATAATGATGCCTGCTCAGATAATGTTAATTATGACAGAGGTTTGGGGTGTAAGGGTTGATAAGCAGCATCTAGAAAATTTACAGAAGAGCTATGGAGAGAAAATAGTTGACTTGAGAAATTCATTAAATTCCGATCCCTCGGTTATAGGTTTTATAAATTCTCAAAATGCTCAAAAGAGATCGGAATATTTAATTAAATATGGTGAGAATGAAAAATTAAGAAAGCGTTATCCCAGGTTTGAAGGTTATTTTGAGAGTATTTCTGCTAAGAAGAAATTTTTGGTATTTAATCCAAAGTCTCCTGTGCAGCTTAGGAACTTTCTTTTTGTTTATTTAGGGTTGCCTGTCATTGATTTTACGAAGGGTAAGGATAAAAAACCCACAACAACTCCCAGCACTAATTCTGCAGTGTTAGAGCAGTTGTCAGAACGTAATGATGCCTGTAATATTATATCTACAACTCGGAAGTTAATGCAATTAAAGTCTACATTTGTGGATGGGTTATTAAATCATATAGATTTTAATGACAGAATTCATACTCAGTATTTTTTAACTGGAACAAAAACAGGAAGACCATCTTCAAGGGTCCCTAACCTAAATAATATACCCCGTAAAGCTACTGCAACGGATATAAAAAATACTTTTATAGCTGAAGAAGGGTGTTATTTATTAGAGTTAGATGGTAAGGCTATGGAGTTTAGGGTATGGGCTTCAATGAGTCAAGACGAGCGCATGATCAGAGATATAGAATTTGGTCTTGATATACACAAGGTTATGGCTGGAGTAGTTTATTACAATCGTATTTTACCTTCAAAGGATGATATAACACCTGAAATGTTTGCTGATCTAACTAAAGATGTTACTAAGGAGCAGCGTCAGGATGCTAAAACCGAAGTAGTTTTTGGTCCTATTTATGGTAGAACAGCTCCGGCTATAGCAAAGTCATTAAACATACCTTTGAGGGAGGCTGAGAGAGTTTTAGAAAGTATTAGAAAGCGTTATAGAAAGGGTTTTGGGTTTCTTAACAAACTACATTTAGATTGTAGGCGGGATGGTTATGTAAGTTGTATTCATGGGCGTAGAAGGCACATTCCAGAGCTTAAGCTTAGAAACGATATTGGACTTGAAAGGCAAAGTAAAAATTCCCCAGTACAAGGCTCTGCATCAGATTTGACTTTGATGGCAGGAGTTCGTATATTATCAAAGTTATGGCAACAGAAAATTCCAGTAAAATTAAATTTAACAGTATATGATTCCTTAGTATTTAATACTCCAAAAGAGCATTTAAAATATGTTATACAAATTGCATTTCAGGAATTCGATTTACCTTTACCCGAACTTCATGTAAAGATTGAGGCTGAGGCTAAGATTGGTAAGCGTTGGGGGGATATGGTGGAGATTGATAATAAGAAAGATTTGGATGAACAGTTAATAGGTATATTCGAGAAATTTGAGTTAGTTGAGATGGCTGATAAATTATGATTATCAATAATTACGAAAAACTAAGTACTTTGCTAGATTTTCCTTCTGAAGATATTTTCTATCATTTGCAGATTCTTCAGAGAAAGAAAGATCATCCGGAGCTATTAAAAGATACACATGTTATAAAAGTGTATTATATTAAGTCTTTAAATGACCTGTCCGATCATTGGGATGAGATTAAGAATTTATGCAGGATGTTTCGGGCTCGAGCAATGTTAAATATTAATGCCAGATCCTTTAGAAAATGCACATTGGAATCTTTAAAAATATTAGCAGATTACATTTCAAACGTAGACTTTAAGAAGAGTGCTAGGGTGTTTGATCATGCTTGTGGAGTAACTACAGCAGGATTAGATCATAGGTGGGTAATAGATATTGATTATCCTCTAATAAGACCTGTTGTTGATATAAAAGATTTTATTTATAAATGTAGGCCAGAGGGGGATAAAATTATAACTGAAATACCTACAGCTATTGGTATGCATTTGATAACCAGACCTTTTGATAGAAAACAGTTTGGAGATGAGTTTAAAAATTTGTATAATATTCATACAAACAATCCAACATTACTTTATTTTGAAAGGGATTAAACATGGTTGATCGCGACCAATATATAGAAGAACTTGAAAGTGCATTGTTAGACTTGCTTGATGGTAAATGCTCTTATCTTGTTAGAGATGCTAATACAGATTTATCTATAACAAGATGTGTAGAGATTGAAGATTTGTACAAAGAAGTAAAAGAAAAGTATAATAAAAAACATAACATAATTGAATAATTTATATAAGGATAAAGCACATGGAATCAAGAATTTTGTTATATGATACAGAAGCCCGAGAACGATTAAAAAAGGGTGTAGATGCACTGGCTAAGATGGTAAAAGTAACACTAGGTCCAAAGGGTAGAAATGTTATTTTGGATAAGAAGTATGGGGGACCCTTGATTACAAAGGATGGTGTTACTGTAGCAAAAGAAGTTTTTATGAAGGACGTTGTAGAGAACATGGGGGCTCAGTTGATTAAGCAAGTGGCATCTAAGACAGCAGAAACTGCAGGCGACGGGACCACTTCAGCAACGGTTTTGGCTCAGGCTATTATTCATGAGGGTATAAAGAGATTAACTGCTGGATCCAATCCAGTAGAGATTAAACGAGGGATAGATCTTACTGTTACCGAAGTTGTAAAAGAATTAAAAAAATTGTCAAAAAAGGTTTCTACCAAAGAAGAGATTATTCAGGTGGGAACCATTTCAGCTAATAATGATCCTGCTATTGGTAATCTTATAGCTGATGCTATGGAAAAGGTAGGCAATGATGGCGTTATTACTGTAGAGACTTCTGATAATTTTGAAACTTATGTAGATTTTGTAGAGGGTATGGTTCTTGATCGGGGTTATTTATCACATTATTTTATAAATCGACTAACCACGTTTGATACTGTATTGGAAAAATGCAGGGTTCTATTTTATGATGGGAACTTGGTCAATCCTGCAGATTTAGTAGGAATACTAAACGCAGTTTTACAAGTAAACCAGTCTATACTTATTATAGCTGAGGATGTTGCTGGGGATGCTCTTAAAACCCTTATAGTAAATCGTATGAAAATGAATCTGCCTATTTGTGCTATTAAGGCTCCGGGTTTTGGTGATCGCCGTAAGGACATTCTTCAGGATATTGCTACTTTAACTGGAGGAGTGGTTTTTAATGATGACTATGGAACAAAACTGAAGAACGCTACTCTGCAGGATCTTGGTACAGTTGAAAAAGCCATTATAACTAAGGATAGCACAACTTTAGTTGGGGGTGCGGGTAGTCAAGAGGCTTTAAAGGAAAGAATCCAGCAGATACGAAATCTGATTGATAAGGGGCCTTCTGAGTTCGATAAGCAGAAACTTGAGGAACGTTTGGCTAAATTGGCCGGAGGAGTAGCTATTTTAAGAGTTGGGGCTGCTTCTGAGGCTGAGATCAATGAAAAGAAGGCTCGTATTGAGGATGCTTTGCATGCTACCCGGGCAGCAGTTGAGGAGGGCATTGTTCCTGGGGGAGGAGTAGCATATTTACGAGTATCTGGTGAATTATTTAGCAGAACAGATATTGGAAATAATAGTGAACAACGATTAGGAGTTGATATTATTTTAAAAGCCCTGTTATCTCCCATAGATACTATTGTACAAAATGCTGGTATTAATGGAGAGGTAGTTCGAAGCACAATTTTGAGAGATTCGCAGGGTAATGTGAATTTTGGTTACAATGCATTGACAGATAAATTTGAGGATCTTATGCTTTCAGGTGTTATTGATCCTACAAAAGTAGTAAGATGTGCTTTGGAAAATGCAGCAAGCGTGGCGGGGCTATTCCTAACTACAGAGGGTGTTGTTGCGGAGTCACCTGAAGAGAAGGCAGAGTTTGAAAAGTTAATGGCATCTCAACAGGGATAAATAATAAAGGTGGGGTCATGGCGCGATAGCCTGAGGTGGCTACGATGTGAAGCGGGCAGCCTTGCAGATCAACTGCTGACCCCATAATTATAATTTAAGGGTTATAAAATATGTCTACTGAAACTATAATTAGGTTAGTGGGTCATGATGCTGGGAGCCCACCAGAAAGCAAAGGTGGGCTTAGTTTAAATTCTATGGGGATATGGTATAAAGTTGATGATGGTGAGTGGCGAATATGTAAAAGAAAAACTTTGTTTGGGACTTTACAGGATATCAAGATAGCAATAGATGGGGATTATAATAATTAGGATAAAAAGAATATGAAATTCATTAATGAAGAAAAAGCCCTTGTAATAAAAAGTTGGTGTGATAATCCAGAAGAATCTGCCGTAGATCAGGCTAGGAATCTTGCTAGACTTCCTTTTGCATTTAAACAAATTTGTCTTATGCCTGACACACATATGGGCTACGGCATGCCTATTGGTGGAGTTTTAGCTACAGAGGATATTATAATTCCAAATGCTATAGGTTTGGATATAGGGTGTGGAATGTGTAGTATAAAAACAAGTTTGACCGAAATTGATAAAGAAGTATTAAGGAAAATAATGGGAGAGATAAGAAAAAGAATTCCTGTAGGATTTTCTCATCAGCAACAGAAGCAGAGTATTAGTAACATGCCAACACGTTCTGATAAGAATGATTTACCAATCATTGATAGGGAATTTGAAAAAGCTTTAACTCAAATAGGGACACTTGGGGGTGGTAATCATTTTATTGAAATTCAAAAGGGGAGTGATGGAAATATATGGATTATGCTTCATTCTGGCAGTCGTAATATAGGCCTTCAAGTAGCCCAACATTATAATAAAATAGCTATAGATATGAATGCTGAATACTTTAGTAGTGTTCCTAAAAATTGGGATTTGGCTTTTTTACCAACTTGTGAAGCACTTGGATCTATGTATTGGTCTGAGATGAATTATTGTGTTGAATTTGCTTTAGCTAATCGTAAGCTTATGATGGACAGGATATGTCAGATTATTGGAACAGAAACTAATGCTGCCTTTTTTCCAATGATTAATATAGCTCACAATTATGCACGAAGAGAGAATCATTTTGGAAAGAATGTTATAGTTCATCGTAAAGGGGCTACTTCTGCTCGAGAGGGGGAAATGGGTATTATTCCTGGTTCTCAAGGTACTTCTAGCTATATTGTAAAGGGTAGAGGTAATGTAGAAAGTTTTCAATCTTGTTCACACGGAGCCGGTCGGAAGATGGGACGTAAAGAAGCACAGCGCACATTAAATTTAGAGGAAGAAAAGAAACAGATGGAAGATAGGGGCATTTTACATGCTATCCGTGGGAGAGATGATTTAGATGAGGCTCCAGGAAGTTATAAAGATATTGACGTAGTTATGAAAGAACAAGAAGATTTAGTAGAAGTTATAGTAAAACTTGAACCATTGGCCTGTATAAAGGGTTAAAAAGATGAAAAAATTCTGGCTATGGTTGACATTTAGAAAAGATTGCCCAGAGTGTGGAGGGACTGGTGATATATGGTCGGAAGAATCAGCTAAGTATGATGATTGTGGAGATACCTGTCTTAGATGCTTTGGTAATGGGTATGTTCAGAGAGATATTATTAAAAAATTGTATAAATGGTTAAATCATTTTATAGCTATTTTGATTAGGTGGACTGAAAAATGATAGTAAAATTTCAACCAAAGCCTGAACAAAAAACAGATCTATTGCTGATCGATGCTGAGAACTTAGTTTATAGGTCTTACTTTGCATTTTCTAGGCCAGGCAATGTATTAAAAACTTCAACAGGAATGATGAGTGGAGCATTTTATGGGTTCTTCTCTTATTTATCTAGATACTTAGATCAATATGGGGCAGAGAATAATATAGTTTGTTGGGGCAGTCATCGTAAAGAGCTTAAGCGCTTAGAAATTCTGCCAACATATAAGCAGGATAGGAAAGAAACCCCTATTGAGTTAAGGAGACAAGAAGAGGATATTAAGAAGGCTTTATATTCTATGCAGTTTCCTCAATATACTTCTGTGGGGTATGAGTCTGATGACGTTATTGCACATTTTATTCAGACAACAGCACTTTTGCATCCTAATCGAAAGGCTTTTATAATTACGGGGGACAAGGATTTGAGGCAGCTTATTACAAAGGATGTTAAAGTAGTGGCTCCGGGTAAAGGTAAAGACACTGTGCATACTATTGATAAAGTTGTGGAGGACTTTGGTGTAGGTCCAGAACTATTAGCTGATTATTTAACTTTAGTGGGGGACACTTCTGATGGTATAGAAGGAGTTCCATCTATTGGTGAAAAGACCGCTACAAAGCTTTTACAGGATAATGGACCAATTAAAGATTGGTTTAATGATATTTATAGCATTATAGCCACAGAAAAAATAAAACAAGTGTTGCAAGATAACCAAGAAAAGCTTATTATTAATAAGAGGGTGATTTCATTAGTTAGTTGTGTTAATATTCCGGTTACAAGATTAGTGGGTTTTAAAGATGTTAATCCAGATACAGTAGATGTTATATTTGATAATTATGAAATGAAAAAAATTCGTCCTGAGCAATTTTTTAAGTACAGGTAATAATATGCGAAAAGTAATTATATTGCGTGGGATTCCTGCCAGTGGTAAAACGACCAAAGCTCGTGAGCTGGTGCTAAATAATCCCAGAACAAAAAGGATCAATAGGGATGATTTAAGAAAGATGCTGGATTTTGGGGAATACTCTATTGAGAATGAAGATATAATAAAACTTTTGCAAATGCGTATTGTTGAGGAGTTATTAGTTCAGGATTATTCTGTAGTAATTGATGATACTAATATAAAGGATATAACTGTTGATTGGTGGACCATATTTATTAAATCCGTTAGGTCTGATATTGAGATAGAAGTGTTTTGGATAGATACCCCCTTACAGGAGTGTATAGAAAGAGATGCGAAAAGAAAAGATTCAGTGGGAGAAAATGTAATAAAAGCCTTGTATGAGCAAAAGCAGTTTAATAATTCCAATTCTTAATAGAGCCAAAGAGTTCTATACGGCTATGGATAAGTTTTCAAAATTATCTAAAGATGCTTTATATGATTCAGAAAAAGCCCTTCAATATGTGGCTCAAAGGGATCTGCAGCAGGAGAGTATTGCTGAATTTGGTGTGGGGTACATCCCATTTGATGTTGATACTTTTGTTAGATCTTTAGAAACAAAGACAAAAGAAGATTTAATACAGCTTGGTGTCCTATTTATACATAAACATAATTTATGCAGTATACTGAATGATCGTGTTGTATTTCCTATTTATAATATAGCGGGAAATATAGTATCATTTAGTGGAAGGGCTCTGCCAGGAGCTGATCCAGAAACTCCTAAGTACATTAATACTCGTAATAGTTATATTTTTAAAAAATCATTATCTTTATTTGGTTTTGCTCAGGCTATGGAGACTATTGTATCTCAGGATTGCTGTATTGTAGTAGAGGGTAATGTGGATGTAATTTCTTTGTGGCAGGCAGGAATAAAGAACGTTATAGCCCCTTGTGGAACTGCCTTGACTTTGCAGCAATTAACTATTTTAAGGCGTGTTTGTAATAGAGTTGTGTTGTGGTTTGATCAGGATGCTGCGGGGCAAAGAGCCAAAGAAAAATCTTATCCTATAGCAAAGGAATTGGGATTTGAAGTCGGGGTTATGTCGGCGCAGCAGTGGAAGGATCCAGATGAGGTTTTAAAAAATAAAAGTGTTGATGAAATACTTGTTGACATTAATAAAAGTTTTAACTATGTTGAATTAGTTAAATAGGAGGTTTTTATGGAGTGGCCTTGGTCTTATAAAGAACAAATAGTCCAATGTGGGTTCTCGTTTCAAAGGTATTGTGCTGCCTGTGAAAAATATTCGCCCCATGCTAATAAGGAGGGTAGTAAAAATGATATATGTCCTAATTGTGGTGAATATACTACGGAATGTAGGGTGGCTTTAATTTATAGGGAAAAAATAAATTGCTGGACGGGTTTAATATGCACATCTAAATATGTAGGATTAAGAGAGAGAGTAAATAACGGATTTAAGAATGTAGACGCAAGTTCTCTAATAGGGTTTGAGTAAAAAATTAAAGGAGTCTTATGGCAAAAGAAAAGTTAATAAAATTAGAAAAACAAGAGGCAAGTTTAGAGAAGAAAATTGCTCTTCAGAATGCTTTAGCAAATATTGAAAAAAATATTGGTAAGGGATCTGTAATGCGTTTGGGGGATAAACCAATAGATAAAGTTCCTGTCATAACTACTGGATGCTTGTCATTGGATTATGCTTTAGTTGTAGGGGGTTTGCCTAGAGGCAGGATTGTGGAGATATATGGCCCAGAGTCAGGGGGAAAGAGCTCCCTTGCTATGCAAATAGTAGCTCAGGCTCAGAAATTGGGGGGTACTTGTGCCTACGTGGATGCAGAACAGGCTATGGATTTAAATTATGCCAATAGTATTGGGGTGGATGTATCTAATCTTTATTTGTCACAGCCAGATTCTGGAGAAGATGCATTATCCATTGTAGAAGAGTTGGTAAGCAGTGGTGCTATTGACATTATTGTGGTTGATTCTGTGGCAGCTTTGACCCCCAAATCTGAAATTGAGGGGGAAATGGGAGCAGCTACTATGGGTGTTCAGGCTCGTCTTATGGGGCAGGCATTAAGAAAATTAGTATCTGTTGTAGGAAAAACAAAAACTATATTGATATTTATTAATCAACTAAGACAAAAATTGATGGTTACTTGGGGTAGTAATGAAATAACTCCAGGAGGCAATGCATTAAAATTCTATTCATCTGTTAGGTTGGATATTAGGCGGATAGAATCAATAAAGGATAAGGATTCCTTGGTAGTTGGTAATAAAGTTAAAATTAAAGTAGTAAAGAATAAGGTTGGCCCACCTTTCCGAGAAGTTGTTGTGGATATTATATTTGGTAAGGGTATTGATTTTGTCGCGGATCTTGTTAATATTGCAGTTGAAAAAAATGTTATACAGAAATCGGGTAGTTGGTATAGCTATAAAGATGAAAAAATTGGTCAGGGTATTGATTCTGTTGTAGAATTTTTGTATAATAAACCAGAAGTAAAAAAAGAAATACATCAAGAAGTATCAAAACTTCTATTTAATTAAGGAGATCTGTTATGCCATCAGGAAAAGGTAAAAGTTCAGGAAACCCTAATGGGGTAAGACGCAGAGTTGGAGGAGAAATTTTGGCTCCTAAAAGCCTTAGAAATAAAAAAGCCTTTGAACGGGATTGCACAGATGAAGAGCTTAAAAAAGCAAAAGTGAAGAGAGAAGGTGAATCTAACAATGGCTAAATTAAAACAAGAGTATGATATTACAATTACAGTTTCTGGAAAAGCAGGTAAAGGCAAAACTACAATATCCAAGGCCATTTCTGTTTGGTTGGATTTAATTGGGTACAAAGTGGTTATTTCAAAGGAAATGGTTCCAAAGGTTTATCCTGAATCTGTTTGTATTTCAAAAATAAGGGAACGATTAAAAGAATGCCCTGTAACTGTTCTTTTTCAAGAGAAGCAATCAAAACGATAGGGATTAGGTATGATAATTAAACTTATTGAGGGTGTAGGTACAGGGATTGAAATTGAACCTGAGGCAGTAGTTTTGTTTCAGGAGGACATAGCTAAGCTTATTATAGAAATATCTGAACAATCTTTTAATTTTAATGCTCAAATGGATGAGCTTGAAGCTATGCAGGTAAAGTTAGATGCTTACCCGGAAGAAGATGTAGCGGGGATGAATCAGCTTTATTCCGTAGTTCAGGCACATTTAAGCAGGGCTAGTAATATTCATATATCAATTTTAAGAGAAAGGGCAAAATGGCAAAGATATAGTAGCAGATTAAAAAGAATGTATAAGCAAAAAGAAGTAGAGATGCTTTCTGGAGATGATAAAGTTAAGGCTTTGAAGAATAAAGAGCTACAGGCTGCAGCAGTTCAACAAACAATGCCTGAGGTAGTAAAATTAATGAGTATTGTGGATGGTATATTAATAGATTTAGAGGCTTTGATCGACATTACTAAGGAAAAGCAGGAGTCTCTAATGAATGTGAATGTTAATTTATCTAGGCAGCAGCGCAACGTGGAGTCTCTCATTGGTTTGCGTTATCCGGTTAAACCCTCTAAGAATTTTAAACAGGAGTAAGTTATGAAAAAGCTTAAGAAATTTTTAAATATTTTATGTTGGGTATTCGTTGCATTGTTTGGAGTATATGATCCAGAGGGATTTAAAGAAACGTATCGTTCAATTAAATAACATATAACAAAATAAAAGGAGAAGCATCATGATAGCAGTATTTAAGAAAACAGAATTTAAACCCCTGCCTGCAGACATATATCGGTTTGTAGTTACTGATTGTGCTTTGTGCAAAAGCACACAGGGTTGGGATGATTTTTACAGTTTTAAAGTGCAGGTGAATGATGAGAGTGAGCAAGATGGTTTAAGTACTTCTTATATTAATACTGCGGGTAGCTGGAATGATTTGTTTGCTAGTTTCCTAACTGCTTGTGGTTTGGATATAAGCGGAGTTGATCCTAAGAAGGGTGTAGAGTTTGATACTGATGTTCTTTTGGGATGTGAATTTGTTGCAGAGGTTAAGGTAGAGAAGTTTAAAAAAAGCGATAAATTATTTAATAAATTTGTGTGGTTTAAATCTGCCGAAGATTATCAGAAACAGATTGCACAGGTTTCACAGAAATTATCACGACCCTCTAAACCTTTGGCAAATGCACAGCCAGAGTTACAGCCAGAGACGCAGCCAGAGTCAGAACCTGTGGTGGTGCATGAGCAAGTAAAACCTTTACAGAAGCTGGTTCCTAATAAGTCAGTTAGTAAGCCAGCAGCAATAGCCTCTACAGGAAAGAAATTGGATTTTCCAGCTTAAACATACACGATATTGTCTCTCACCTAGACTGGCAGTGGGGCTGAACGTTAATTCAGCATTCGGAGACTGGTCGGGTGAGAGATATTGTTATTAATTTGTTAGGAGTTTCATGGCAAAAGAAAAGAAAATAACAAAAGCCTATCTTAAGAAGTTAGCTAAAAGAGATTCTAATAAGAGGTATAAGGAGTGGGGGAACTCTGTTAAGGATCGTGATGGAAGAGCTTGTGTTATTTGTAAAGAAACTAAATTATTAAATGCTCATCACATTATCCCAAGGGAAATACCAGAATTTAGGTGGGATGTGGATAATGGGGTATCTTTGTGTCCCAAGCATCATAAATTTAATTTTAAATTCTCTGCACATAGAAATCCACTTGCTTTTTTGTTATGGTTTTTGTATAATAGAACAGCACAACATGATAGATTAGTAGAAAAGTGGTTAAATTATTATAATAATATTGAAGGGCTGAAAAATGTTAATACGGAAATCGTTTAGAATAGTATTGTCTGGTGCTTATCAATCCTATGAATTTCAAACCTCAATTGAGGAAGAATTTGATATTAAATCGGGCAATGCTGAGGCAGTTGCTGAGGCTTCGGATGCTTTATTAGTTCTTGCAATGGATTCTGTAAAACGAGATATAGAAACCTGCAAAATGGATGATGATAAATTTAAGATTGTTTGTGATGTTAGGGCAGACCAATTAGTTAAGGCTGTAAAATCGGCAAAACAATAATAGGAGTGAAATATGTTATATATAAATTTGTTAATATTCAATATTGTCATATTATATATTTTATCTTTTACAAGAATATTTTGGTGGGGCCTTATAAATAACGTGCAATTGGCTTATCCTATTGTGATTCGAAAGAGTTTAGGTAGCTGGCTATTGCTTTCCTTAAATGATGTTACTATTCCCTCAAGGCAGTGGAGATTAATCAATACTGGAATAAAAGTAGAGATGCCTTTATTTAGGGAGGGGCTTAAAATAAATTTGGTTGCAGAAAGATCTGAGCGGTTTGGTTGGGACTTATTGAATTATGGATTTTCTAAAGAGAATGAGCTTTATGTCATTGTATTTAATAACCACCCCCGCTATCCCACCCGCATTCATCCTGGTGATCCTTTTTTGACTGTTTCTTTTGGAGGCATTTTGCTGGCTGGAAACCTGCGAAAGAAAGTTAAAGTTGTAACAGATAATGATATTGTGAAAGAGATATTTAACAATGTTTAAGCCCCATGTTTTTAGGGATTCTTCTATGTCTAACTTTAACCGATTTAACTAAATAAATCTTCTTCCTTTAGGTGGGGGTTACAGATAGTGCTTTTAGATAACAGGACCAAAATACCTATGGAACGTAGGAAATTAACGCTTGGTGAGAATAGAGGAAGTAATCTCATTCGTTTGACCCAAGAAGCCTTTGCCTTTAGGCAGGGGTAGTTCACTAAGCAAAGAGATTGCATATTATATTTACAGCAATTTGTTCCTAAAGAATTTTTGGAAGATTATAATATTAGAGTAAATGACATAAATGTTGTTTTGAATGAGTGTAAAGAATTGGATGAAAAAATAAGAAATAAATAGGAGTTAATTTATGTATAGTGAAATGAAATTTGCAGAATATATTCAACCAGTAAGAACTCGTGTCATTAATGATGCTATTAATGTTGCTAAGGATTTGACAGTTAAGCCAGTTAAGACTACATTTGAAAAGTTATCAATCAATTCAGATGGAAATCTAATTTCTGATGTGTATCCTGAGGGAAAGATAATGTCAAGGTATGCATTTGAAAAGCTTTATAAAATATTAGGTATTTCTGGATCTTTTGCATTAAAAATTCCTTTGGATTTACTATTAACTAACATACACAGGCTTTTAGGTGAAAATAGTTCAGATGCTATTGTTATGTTAGAGCGTCCGGACGGGTCTGTAGCAGGATTTGTTAAGAAGGAGTATGAAGAGGCTTCTTATTTGGATATACTATCTTGCTTTTCTGATAGGGAGGCTATTCAATATATTGACATTGGTGAGGTAATGCTGACTATTTGTTTGGGATTTCAAAAGACCAAATTTAAAGATCCTAAAAGCATATCTGAAAATGATTTTTTAATGGCTGGATCACATGTTTATGGATCTATTCTAAAAGAAACACAACTTAAGTTAGAATCAATTCTGTATAGAACCTATTGTACCAATAGCTTTGTAATGCCCTTCTTTGGAAAGATTCGAGCAGATTACAGATTGGAACCAGAGCCCAGATTATTGGAGTTCTCTAAAAATGTTGAGCATTATGATGAGGAGCTTTTAAAAGCCATTACGATTAACTCTGATGGAATTGAGGAGAGGCGTTTATTCGAATTTGAAGTCGCAAGTTTATTTAGGAAACTTCAGAAATATGTAGGGAGCAGCACTACAGATACTCTTATTGGCACAAACGAAGAGGAAAGAAAGCTTATACTTCAAAGAGTAGATATTTGGAGAGAAGAAAATAAGCGTAATAAGATGTTTGGATTAGCAATAAATGAACCCAGTATGACTAATTTTATGGCCTATGATGTATTAAACAAAGTTACAAATTATGCAGCAAGTGTGCATGAGTCTACAAAAAGATCTATTGAGGTAGTGGCCGGAACAGCATTGGGCAATATTCTTTTGGGAGTCAATAATTAAAGGGAGTTTTATGCGAATTGGTTTTGATATTGATGGAGTTCTTTCTAATTTTACTATAGCTTTTACGACAATTTTAAATGAAATAAATCCCAATTGTCCTGTTTTATCGGATAATACAAAAGTTTTTGATTGGGATTATACTAAATTCTTACCCGTAACAAATCAACAAATTAATCAAGCTTGGGGGGTTATAAAAAATAACCCTTATTTTTGGTCATCTTTAGAAACTATTGGAAACCTAAACCCTGTAATAGAGTTTGTAAATAAAAATAGTTATAAACATGATTTTTATTTTATTACAAATCGACCAAATACTGGTGGAATATCATCAATCTATCAAACTATAAATTGGTTAAGATCTAGAAGAATTCAAGACCCTCAAGTTATAGAAACAAATAAAAAGGGAACTGCAGCTAAGTTGTTAAGACTGGACTATTACATAGACGATAAGGTTGAAAATTGTAATGACGTTGCTATAGATAATCCCAAATGTAAGGTGTATTGTGTAGATTATCCTTTTAATAAACATACATCTTGGGATATTATTCGTGTAGCCTCTGTAATAGATTATGTAGAGCAAATTAAAAAGGAACTTGAAAGATGATCAATTATTGGACCCCGCAACATAGAGCTATGTTGTATAATGATTACTTTGGTAGCAAGTGGCCAGATAGTAGGTTTATGATTTCTGATAGGTGGATATCTGCTACGTGGTTTATTGGGAACAATTACAAAAGCGAGAGTAAGCGTAATGTTAATGATGAGCCGTTTTTTGGTGCATACGCTAGGGGCTACCTTAAGAGAGTTTCTTGTATGTTTCCTGATGCAGTTAACATTTTGCATCTTTTTAGTGGTTCACTTACTGAGGAACAGGTACATAAAGATTTGCTAAAGCATCAGCTTGCTTTTAGGGTGGATGGTGACCATATTAACATGCCTGATGCAGTGTGTGAGGCTGAAAAAGTATCGAATATAATAATACCGGGAAGCTATGATTTAATATTTGCAGACCCTCCTTATTCTGTTGAGGATGCTGAACATTATGGTAAATGTCTTGTAAATAAGCAGAAAGTTTTACAAGAATGTCATAAGATTTTGAAGCCTGGGGGATCATTACTTTGGATGGATCAATCTCCTCCAATATATGCTAAGAAAGATTGGAATTTTTACGGAACTATATCTATTTATAGATCAACAAATAATCGCATTCGGGGTGTTTTAATGTATGAGAAAGTTTAAATAAATTAAGGAGTAATTTATATGAAGACTGTGGATGTAAAACGCATTAAAGAATTACAAAGAACAAAAAGTGAATATAAAAATGAGATTAATATTATAAATAAAGAGATTGAAAGAATAGGTCGTGAAGAGAAACTCAAAGAACTTAAATCTTATGTAGGAAAATATTATAAACATGTAGAAACAAATCAATTATTTCATGTTTTTGGGGTTGATGAAAAACAATTAGATTGCTGGGTAGAGATAATTGGAATAATAGGCAGGGGCAAAGATGCTTGGCTAAGTTTTGAAGTTCAAAAAAATATATATAGTATGAATGCGTTGAAGCCTATTAGTAAGAATATATTTGAGGCTGCAATGAATAAAATAAAAACGTTTATTGATACAAATCATGTTTAAAAGTATTCGATTACAAAATTTTCAATCTCATATGGATACCACAATATCCTTTGCAAAGCATGTTACTGCTATTGTGGGATTGAACAATAATGGTAAGAGTGCTATATTCAGAGCATGTAGGAAGGTTTTGCGAGATTACCCTGAAGGAGTTTTATTCATTAGAGAGAAGCAAAAGTTTTCTAGTATAGAGCTTACCACAGATTCTGGTGTTATTGAGAGAATAGTTAGAAATGATAAATCTGCAGAAAATAATGTATATAAGGTAGATGGGTTGCAATTTACAAAGTTTGGTAAGACTGGCATACCTATTGAAGTGCTGGAAAAGATGGAGGCATCTCCTTTGCAGCAATTTGGGGATGTTGAGTTTGATATAAATTTTCAGCAACAATTAGACCCCTTATTTTTGATATCTGGGGATGGTTTAGCCTCTGTTCGGGGAAAGGTTTTAGGTAGGGTTAGTGGTGTAGACTACGCTGAAAGAGCTGTGCAAATGGCTTCTGCAGAAATAAAGTCCTTATCAAGAGATATTGAACAAAATATTAAAGATACAAAGCAAAATGAGGAAAAGTTAAGCCAGTATGAGACTGTTCCGGAACTTATAGAAACTTTATGTTTGATTGACTCTTTACAAGAGAAACAGGATGATGTTGATAGGGAGATAGAACACTTATCTGTAATTCATAAGGATCTTGCTAATATTGTTTCAGAGGTAGTAAAAATAAATAGTATTACTAAAGCATTAGATGTTGATGTGTATTCTATCTATCAAGAAATTAACCAACTTGGTAATATTGTAAAGACCCTTGAGTATTGTATAGATATTAACAAGCAGTTACAAATATCTGAGCAAATTGCTATATTTTCAATTCCTAAATTAAATGACATAGAGGCTTATAAAAAGAGTATTTTATTATTAGAAGCAGCTATAGAGACTAGAGATAATTTAGAAAGATTAGATCATGTAAATGAAATTATTTTACCCAATATTAAGGTATTGGAAGATGCAAGTAATAAGTTAGAATCATTAAAGAAATTAAAGTTAGGGATTGAATTAAGTTTATCAACATATAATACAACTGTTGGTATTGTCAAGTCTATTGAAGAACAATTAGCAAAAGAAGAGCAACAATTTGAACAGTTAAAACAAGAGCTGGGTGTCTGTCCTATGTGTGATAGACCTTTTGACCATGAGCATTAGGAGCTAATATGATATTAAAAGGTGAAGATATAATTATAATGAGTAGGGATGATGCAAATAAGTTATATCAACTTATTTGGCCTATTTATACAAGAAATAGAAAGAAATTAGAAAAACTTCAAAGGGATGGACTTCTAACTATCTTAGATGATCTTAGAATCGCTGTAAAAGAGGAGATAGCAGACTAATGACTGAAATGAAATTAGGGTTTTTTACTGATGTTCATGCTAGAGCAACTTCCCCGGAGGGTAGAACAGATAGTTTTAGGGAGTCTATATTTAAGAAGATGTATGCTATTGGTGAGATATGGAAACAAAGTAACGTGGATTATGTCATCTGTGGAGGGGATTTATTTGATAGTCCTGAACCTCCAAATAGTGTTCTTTATGAGATGATCGATGTATTGAAAAGCTGGAATAAAGAAATTTATAGTGCTATCGGTAGTCATGATTATTTTGGTTATCAACTAAAGAGTTTTGATCGAACTGCGTTAGGTATACTTCATTGTGCGGGTGTTTTGAGGGTTATGGGTCTTGAGGGAGAATCTAATGAGGTAAGGTTAGATGTAAAGAAGCGTGATAAGATGTATCCTCATGTAGACTTGGTATTTAATAATCATACTTATTGGTTAGAACAGAACCCTAAAGAATTAGAGCTGCCGGATAGATTTCCTGAATTAGTTATTCAAGTTATACATGGTTCAGTGGTAATGAAGCCAGTACCTTTTCCTCATATTTTAGCTCCAACATTAAATACACATGCAAATTTAGTGCTTTCTGGACATATTCATCAGGGTTGGGGGGTAAAAAAAGTTGCTAATGGGGTAACATTTTGTAATCCCGGTTCAGTAGGGAGATTAGAAAATACGGGTGAGCAAAGAACTCCTCAGGTAGTTATAGTAACTATTATTAAAGATGATGATTCACATGATCTTATACAAAAAATAGAGTTGATTGATATTCCTGGAGCCTTGGGGCATCCCTTTAATGATAAGGTAGATAAGAAAATTAATCCCCAGGTTCAGGATGTAGCAAGATTTCTTCAGATGGTTCAGAAAACAAATATAGAGGCTGTAGATCTTAAGCAGCAAATTCCTTTAATAGCAGAAAAGTTAGGTTATGGGAGTGAAGTAATTGAAACAGCATTTAAACTTATTGAGGGGGCTAAAACATAATGGAAAAAACTAATGATATGACTGTAGAAATATATAGAGTCGGGGATACTGGAGGAGAGACTATTTATTGTTACGATGCCAATCCTTTAGAGGGGTGGCTAAACATTGTTAAGGTTTCAGAAGATAAGAAATTTTTAGTTACTATCTTAATACCTCAGAGTGGTATAGAAAAAGTAGTTATTACAGATCCAGGGGATATATTATGAAAAACTTGCTCAGCAAAAATGGAATTGATTTTAATAAGCCACCCACAATATTATTTACTTGTAAAAAAGAGGGTTGTAATGTTCTTTTTGAAAGTGATGAATACAGGGTAGAGGGTGAAGAGGGCTGGGAGACTCCTGTAGACACTTGCCCTATATGTGGTAGTATTGTAAAAGAAAAACTTCAAAGCGACCTTGACTCTTTGTAGTAAATTAATTATACTTAGGTAGGTAGTTTAAGGAGATAAAATGGCAGTAAAAGTAATTAATCCAGATACGTGTAGTGCTCAGACTGATGTGGGTGTGGGCATTATTAAAGAGAGTTTGATGCCTAAGCTTGATGCGGAATATAAAAAGCTTATGGGAGACTTGGAAAATGACACATTAAAATTACTTGGGATGAAGCTCGGGGATTTGAAGGCAGATTTTAGTGGGATATGTGAACTTGCAGAAAAGAATGGATCACCATGTTTAAAGAAGTTGGCTAAAGAATTAATTATAAAATGGAAACTTAAGTAAGGATAAAAATATGGCGACACTAAATGCAACAAATGATTTACTGGATTTAAAAGCCAGAATTGAAAAATTAGATAAAGAGAAGAATGGGGCTATAGCTCGACGAGATGTATTAAAGCATACCTATGATCAGAAGATTGAAGAGCTGCAGCAGGCTGGAGTGTCTACAGAAAACTTGGAGCTAACTCTTGTGGAGCTGCAGCAAAAGCGGGATGAGTTAAAACAAAGTGTAGAGCAGGAAGTAATTACAATGGAAGCAAAATTAAAAGAATTAAAAGGAGTTTAAGATGAAGGAAGAGGAATTATTTTCCAGTTGGGGTGCAGCTTGTAAAAAATTAGAAATGTTAAAATGTTTTGTTCAGATTCCTTTTGATGACATGTTAAGGGATGGTTTGGTAACAAAACAAGATATTAAAGCATCATTGGACGAGTTTATAACTTTATATGATGAATATCAAAGAAGTATACTTAGAGTTTATAATGGTATAGTTGTTTTATTGAATGAAAAGTCGAAGGAGATTTGATATGTGGATTGGTATAACAGGGGCGGCTCGTTCAGGTAAAGATACAGTTTATCAAATTCTTAAAGAACATTTTGGTGAGGATTGTCAGAGATTTGGATTTGCAGATAAATTAAAAGATTCTGCCTGTGCTTTACTTAATATTAATAGGGAGCAGTTAGAGGGTTTGAAAATTTTTGATAGCGTTAAATTTAGACTTATTTTAGATGAAGATTGGGGCGGTCCTGTTGACTATTGTTTTCCAGATGATGATATAATGGTAGAACCCTTTACCATGAGAGCCCTTCTTCAGCGTTATGGAACAGAGGCTCATAGAGACATATTTGGTAAAGATTTTTGGGTAGAGCAATTGTTTAATGGGGTAAATCATACAATGTTACATAACAAGATATGTGTTATTACTGATGTAAGATTTGATAATGAAGCCCAAGCTATAAAAGTAAGAGGGGGACTGGTTATAAGATTAGTTCGTTCAGGAACGGGTGAAATGCAACATGCAAGTGAAGTTCCCATAAATCATAAGTTAGTAGACTATGTAATTTTTAATAATGGATCTTTTGATGATCTTAAGAAAAAAGTAATTGCTTTGGTAGATAGAGGCTTGATATCTAATGCATGAACGAATTAAAAATATTCATTCTGAGTTGATGCAGCAGAAGGGCGTTGCTGATATGTTGAAGTCTGATATAATAAGACTTAATCAGAGGCAGTTAAAATTTGAAGAGAAGCAGAAATTGCTGCAAGAGGTTCATACCCTGCTTAGTACATTGGTGTTAGGAACAGAGCGTGGGATCACTGAGTATCTCTCACCTATCGTAACAGAGGCACTACACTATGTATTTGAGCAGGATTTAAGATTTTGTATAGAATTTATAAATAGGCGTAATCAGGTAGAGGTGGACTTTTTTATTCTAAGAAGCAAAGAGGATGAGGATCGATTTCATAAGTATCTTGAAGAGCCGGGTAAATATGAAAGGCAGATACAGGACTTAGTAAAAGAGCATAAAGACATTAACTTTATGTATGGGGGAGCAGTTAATCAGGTTATTGCATTAGTATTAAGGCTTGTAATGGCCGAGTTTCTTAAGATTCAAGGCCCCATATTTCTTGATGAACCCAGTAGTGCTGCGGGGGATTTGTATACAGAGAAACTAGGAAAGCTTTTAGCATCTCTTTCTGAAAGATTTAATAGGCAGATTGTATTAATTACTCATAGTCAACGACTTGCAAGTTACGCAGAAAAGCAATACCTTGTATATAAGGAAGGGGGTTATAGCAAAGTTAAAGATTTGACAAGTGCATGAACTATTCAATGAATAAATTATTAAATTTTACAAGAATAGAACCATCGCAAAGGAGTTTATCATGTGTACTTATTCTATAGCTTTTAAAATAACGGGATTGTCTGATACAGTTTACACAGAGGATTATGATACATCCCTACCTTTAATGAATGATGACCTTGAGATATTTAAGATGGGGGTTTATAAAAATCTTAAATGTTCTGATGATAAAAATTTGTGTATAAATGTGCTATCATTTGCTAGGAGATTAGATGAATCCAGTAATAACAGCAAAAGACCTCAAACCTTTCGAGGGCCATTACATAAAAAACTTCAAGTGTTATAGACAGCAGCAAGATTGGAGCTGTGGGCCTGCTTCTATAAGATCTATTATGAACTTTTATGGTTATAAAGTTTCTGAAAAGGAGCTTATACATGATGGTGACGTTGAAGAAGAGGGCACATCATTTGAGCAGATCAGAGCTATTGCAAAGATTCACAATTTTACATTAAGAACCCGTCAACACGGAAGTTTTAATGCAATAAAAAAGTTATTGAAAAAGAATATACCAGTTTTGGTAGACTATCAATCAGGGTCAAACACTGGTCAAGACGGTCATTATACAGTGGTTGTTGGATTGGACTTATTTTATATATGGTTAGCAGATTCATCAAATTATGTAGAGGGAGATTTAAAAAGTAAGTTTGTGCCTATAAATAGAATGAGAAAGACAACCTTTTTAGAGCATTGGTGGGATACAGATGCAGATCTTCCAACAGGTAAGGTTATTGGTTGGTATGGTGTGTTAAAACCAATGGAAATATAAGGTAAATGAAGAATTTTTTATGTCATATAGGCATTCACCCTTTTCGTGAAATAGTGCAGTGTTGCGATGCTAAAGGAAGAAACAAAGTATTTTATAAAGAGTGCGTTTGGTGTTTGAAATTAATTTATGTTTTAACTAAACCTAAAAAATATCATCCCGCTAAATGGGTATGGGAGAAAACAAATGGCAGACCTTGATTTAGATGTAAGGTTTGTATCTTTTCAAAGAAGCCCAGATGTAATAAAAATAACTATTAATGGCAAGCGTTATGAGGGTCATGCCACCCCCTTTCAATCAGCAAAGTTTAGGCAACTCTTAAAATATTCTGACGGTAAAGCTTTAACATTTATAAGAAAGTATTGTATATTAGAACATAATAAAGATATATAATAATGTTATGAACCTATTTTAAGCTTGACTTATTTGGTGGACTATTCAACAACTAAAATATTAAATTTCACAAGACTAGAACTATTGAGATAGGTAGGGTCTTGTAGGCTCGTTCCAAGCCTTAAAATATTAAGTGCTGCATTTAAATCTCTATCTAAAGTAAGTTTACAATGAGGGCAAGAGTGGATTCTAACAGACAAATCTTTG
>Ga0172381_10000285_pt1 | contig 62662 bp, 51 predicted proteins | sample Leawel6488metaG_FD_119754 | JGI IMG/M metagenome (GOLD analysis project Ga0172381, IMG submission 119754) | Leachate microbial communities from a municipal landfill in Southern Ontario, Canada - Leachate well 64-88 metaG | ecosystem: Engineered > Solid waste > Landfill > Unclassified | place... | reverse complement strand
TTGTTAAGCTTGTAGGTATAAATCACGTTGGATTGGGCTCAGATTTTGACGGAATAGAAGTTACGCCAGAGGGTTTGGAAAGTGTAGATAAATTGCCTGTTATTACAAAAGAGCTGGTATTGAGGGGGTACTCCGAGAGTGATATAAAACAAATTCTTGGAGCAAATTTCTTAAGAGTAATGGAATTAAATTTTTAATTATATATGTCAAAAATTGCATTGATAACAGGTGCAACGTCGGGAATAGGAGAGGCGGTCGCAAATTCTTTAGCAAACGAGGGTTATGATTTGATTGTTACCGGACGAAGAACTTCTCTTCTTACCTCTATTGCAACAAAATTGGAAAAAAATTACCAGATAAAGGTTTTACCCTTAAGCTTTGATGTCAGAGATATGGCTCAGGTAGAGCATTATTTGGGAAACTTATCAAAACCTTGGTGTGAAATAGATCTTCTTATAAATAACGCTGGTCTTGCAGTAGGTCTGCATCCAATTAACAATGGCATTATTGATGATTGGGAGAGAATGATAGATACAAATATCAAGGGCCTTTTATATGTAAGTAAAATTGTGTCTAATATAATGATTGACAGGGGAGTGGGTCATATTGTAAATATCGGATCCATTGCAGGGAAATCTGTTTATCCCAATGGAAACGTATATTGTGCAACAAAACACGCAGTTGATGCTCTTTCAAAGGGTATGATGATGGATCTTCACTCATACAACATAAGAGTCTCACAGGTATGTCCCGGAGCAGTAGAGACAGAGTTTTCACAGGTCCGGTTCAAGGGCGACCTGGAAAAGGCGGCAAATGTTTATAAGGGTTTTACCCCTCTTAATGCCAAAGATATTGCAGATGTGATTCTCTTTATTGTAAAGGCGCCCGCACACGTAAACATTAGTGATGTGGTGGTAATGCCTACAGCACAAGCTTCAGTTTCTATATTTAACAAGAAGCTCTAAGTATTTATAGAAGATTACTTTAACCAGCCGGAACTCTTGAATATTGTGTCCAGCTTACTGGCTGTTAATTCTCTGTCCCGGTCATTCCGGTTAGAAAAGAATAGGTAGAGTATACCTTGTTCGGGATACCTGCCGGCGTAAATCTGGAATCCGCCATTATCTCCCGTATGGTAAATCTTGACAGGGAAATTGGGTTTCTCTTCTATGAACCAGCCATATCCATACGAAGTGTAAGGAATATCGGAGATCTTTATCTTTGGAGTATGAGCCTCTGTTTTTGAAGCCTCGCTTATAAGTTTATTCTCTCTCAGTGCCTTTTCCCATTGAACAAATTCTCTAACAGAGGTATACAGGCCACCATCTGCTTTAGTAGCAAAAAAGGATTCCTCTCCGTAGTCAAACTCATTAAATTTCTGTGTGAGACTGTCATACAGATAACCGTGAGCCATCCTTGGAATGTTTTTACCTGCTTCGAAGTAGGTAGATTCAGTCATTCCAGAAGGAAGAAAAATCTTTTCTCTCATAAATTGATCAAACGAGATTCCCGATGCCTTCCCGATTATTGTATACATCAACTGGAATGTAGGATTCATATATTCATACGAACTGCCTGGCTCAAAGTTTAGAGTATCCAGATTTTCCAGGTATGAATAGGACTCAACGTCCGTTGAGTATAAAACAAAATTTCTGTCACCTCTGTCTCTTGAGTCCGGGATTCCGGATGAGTGTGACAACAGATGCCTTATTGTAATATGGTTGAAGAAATCTGCCTTGAACTCAGGAAACCACTTTTTGACAGGATCGTTAAGAGATAGCTTTTCCTCCTCTGCCAGCATCATTATTGCCACACTGGAAAATTGTTTAGATACAGATGCTATGTTAAAAAAGGTATTCTCATCGATAGGGATTAAACTATCCATATCTGCAATACCATAACCTTTTTCAAAAATTATTGAATCTCCCTTCAGAATCAGTACCTCTGCTCCGGGCTCGTTATTTGGATAGAGAGAATTAAACAGAGAGTCTATCTGTTCAAGTGCAACTTTGTCACTGTTATTTGGCTTAGGACTACACGCTTGCATGATTAAAACTATAAAAGTTAAAAAACAGGTTAAGTATTTCATAATGAGAAGTATTAATATTGTAACAATTTTATTACTCTATATAACACATAAGTTATATGTGTTGAATACCAAGTTTTAACCTTAAAAAATTGAGAGCTTCTGAAGAAAATCGATCGATGTTTCTTAATCTGTCTCCGTTAAACACAACACTCTTTGTTTCGCAAAAATCGGGTCCCGAAACTGCAATCCATAGCATCCCGACCGGCTTTCCGGGAGAGCCTCCTCCCGGGCCTGCAATTCCGGAAGTAGCTATTGCATAATCCGAATTCATAACCCTTTTGACTCCTTCTGCCATTGCCTCAACACACTCCCTGCTGACCGTACCATACTTTCTGATAATGTCTTCATCTACATTTAAAAGATGGAATTTAATGTCGTTGTGGTATGCAATAACCGACCCTTTGTAAATATCGGATGAGTGAGGAAGAGATGTGATTAATGTAGCAATTTTACCACCTGTACAGGATTCTGCCGTAGATAATGTAGCCGAACTCTTTCTTAAGAAGTCGGAAATCACCGATTCTAACGAATCTTCATCCTCTCCGTAAATAGAATCTCCTAATAATTCTTTGAGTTCATCTATCAGTGGTTTTGCAATTTGAACTGAATGTTCCCGGGATCCTCCGTAAATTGATAATCTCAACCTGACTCCTGCCAGGGGATTAGGTAAATAGGCAAGTTTAACTTCATAGGGAAGAGCATTTTCCCAGCTTTCGATCTGCTTTGCAAGAACCGACTCGGGTATTCCAAAGGTTGAGATGGTTTTATGATAAATGCTTTCGGTTTTAAAATTTGCCACTATTTGCTCCATCACTTTGGGCATAAGGCCAATCATCTCAAAAGGTACACCGGGAAGTGAAAAAACAAGAGATATTGTATTTTTTGTTGTATCTGCAATTGTAAACAACATACCCGGTGCTGTTCCCAAACTGTTTGGCAGAACTTTGCAACTATCGGGAACAAAAGCTTGGTATCTGTTAAGTTCAGATAATTCGATGCCTCTTTTAGAGCATATATCCTTTATTATATCTAATTGTTTTTCATCAAAATGAAAACTATTGCAATTGCTCAATTTTGCCAGTGCGGCTTTTGTAATATCATCCCTGGTAGGGCCCAGGCCTCCGGTAACGACAACAATATCCGAACCATTGATGCATCTCTTTAAGTTCGAAATAATCTCATCTTGGTCATCGGCTATCGATATCATTTGTTTTACCTTAATTCCAAGACGGTTAAGTTCCTTAGATATAAACGATGAGTTTGTATCAACAATCTGACCGATGAGAATTTCGTCACCGATAGTACAAATGGTTGCATTTATCATTTAAACAGCTATTTTGAAATATGTTTAAGTATTTTTCTTACGAACCCAGGGCCATTGTATATAAAGCCTGTATATACCTCTACAAGTGACGCCCCAGCATCCAACATCTCCCGTGCCTGGGCAGGAGACATAACACCTCCGACACCTATGATCGGTAATTGGCCCTCTGTTTTTCCGGAGATGTATTTAATAATTTCCAGAGACCTTTTATACAGAGGGGCACCACTCAACCCTCCATCACCGATCGAATCGACCATCTCCTTTGAACTCTTAAGATTCTCTCTTTTGGTAGTTGTATTTGTAGCCACAATTCCATCAAGTCCGGAAACCAGTATCAGATCAATTATTTCGTCTAATTGCCCGAAGGTGAGATCTGGCGATATTTTTAGCAGGATTGGCCTGTATTCGTCATAGTATTTCCTTAAGGTCGTCAGTCTGTCTACGATTTCAGATAAAGAGGAGATGTCCTGTAATTTAGTAATACCTTTGACGTTAGGGCATGAAACATTAATTACAAAGTAGTCGACAAAGTCATAAAGCTGAGCAAAAGATTTTTCATAATCCACCGGAGCCATCTCATTGGGACAAGAGGTACTTTTGCTGATGTTTCCTCCGATAATTACCTTTGGTCTGTTTTTTTCGATAGATTTTACTGCAAATTTAATCCCCCGGTTATTGATACCCATACGGTTGATGATAGCAGAATCTTTTACCAACCTGAAACAACGTGGTTTAGGGTTTCCTGACTGTTCATTGGGAGTTAGCGAACCAATCTCCACAAATCCGAATCCAAAGTTTACCATATCGTTATAAACGTCACCATTTTTATCAAAACCGGCAGCAAGACCTATTGGATTTGCGAATTTGATACCAAGCACCTCTCGTTCAAGATTTTCTCTTTTATATGTGTAAAAAAATCTAAGTATTGCACCGGAAAACGGGACATATCGTAGAATCAGTAAAAGTTTTAAGATAATTTTATGCGCAGTCTCGGGAGAAAATTGAAAAAGGATAGGTTTAATAAGTCTGAACATTGCACACTAAATAAATTTCAGCAAAGTTATAAATTAATCTTCACTTATCGATTTAATCTTTAGATGGGAAATATTCAACGAATGTACCGTCTGAATAGATGAAAATCATCTTCTTGAGAACACGTTTTTTACCATCTTCTGTACATATTTTGTCTTTTATAAGATTCTCAGCCGTTTCAGGAGCTTGAATATCCTCACTAAATAACGTTTTATCAGGGATCTGGACAGGGTTGTCAGCAGGTGAGAGTTCTTTGTACATTTTCCCTTTTCCGGTTATAAGCCATTCAGCATTGATCGCCGGGAATTTCAGAAGCAACCTCTGTATAAACTCAAAACCGGGTTTATTTCTTCCCGACAATATATGCGATAATCCGGAGCGCTGCACTCCGAGTATCTCAGACAAACGGGCCGGAGATAGCTGCTCGAGAGTCAAAAATTGCTGTAAACGATCATTCATAATTGTAAACTGTTAATGATACAAATGTAAGCATAAATAATGTTACATATGTAATTAATTACATTTTACATTTGTAACCTGGTTTCCAGGATAAGATATGGATATCGATCAGTTGTAAAGGAATTATATTATATATTGAACACCAATCTCCAAATCTAAAGTAGTACTTCAGAATATATATATAAATATTTGGTAAACAGAAGCTAAACATATATTTATTACTATAATCACAGTGGAATAGAGATTATTACTAGTTTTTGGCGGTTTTTAGATGTTTATAACTTTAATTAAACATTTTAAATTACTGGGAATAAGATATTTATATACGTAATTGTATTGTAAAATTTACAGTTTAAATATCTAAACAAACAGCAAGGATGATTTCTGTAACAATGGAGCGATATGTATACATATGTAAATGTTGTGGCGGAGATTTGTAAACTACATTTGTAAACGAGTTTTTTAATTTTAATTATTTTTCACTAAGGGTATAATTGTATAGTTTTGTAAAAAATAATTGATTGTGGAGCCTAAAATTAGAATTCGTGATTTTTCCTATAATTTGCCCGAAGAAAGAATCGCAAAGTATCCTCTTCCAAACAGAGATGATTCAAAAATTTTAATATTTGAGAACGAACAAATAAGTGAGTCAAAATTTTCAAATCTCGTTGAGTTACTACCCCATGATTCTTTGATTGTATTCAACAATACCAAGGTTGTACCTGCGCGTTTGATTTTTAGCAAAGAGAGCGGAGCCTCTATTGAGATTTTTTGCATAGAACCCCATGTTCCTGAGGAGTATAACAAATCATTTGCTTCCAATGAAACTTGCAGCTGGGTCTGTATAGTGGGAAACAGTAAGAGATGGAAGAGGGGTTATATTGGCTTTAACAGTCACGGGGATAAGAAGCTTGAAGAGTATCAGTTTAAAGCAAAAATGCTGAAAAAAATTGATGATAAATTCATTATCGAATTCTCCTGGTCTTCCGGTATTCCATTTTCCCAACTAATGGAAGAGTGTGGAAAAGTTCCTATTCCACCATATTTAAAAAGAGAGGCAGAAGATTCAGATACAGAAAGATATCAGACTCTTTATGCGCAACACAGAGGGTCGGTGGCAGCACCTACGGCAGGGCTTCACTTTACCAAGACTGTTATTGAAAAAATTGAACGGAAGGGAATTGTCAGAACGGAGTTGTGCCTTCACGTGGGGGCCGGAACCTTTTTACCAGTTAAATCTGAGTTCATTAAAGATCACAATATGCACTCAGAACCCTTTTCCGTATCACGGGATCTTATAATTAAACTTTTGAATCCCGGCAACAAAAAGGTGATTTCAGTAGGGACAACCTCTACAAGATGTTTAGAGTCATTATATTATCTGGGCGTACAGTGCATAGAAACCGGCGTTCCCTCCTTTGTGAGTCAATGGGAGCCATACGGAAAGCTCTATGAATATACTCTCAGAGAGTCACTTGAAGCTTTATTAAAATGGATGGATAGTAGCGGAAGTGAAAACCTTGTTACAAAGACCAGTATAATAATTGTCCCCTCATTCAAGTTTAGGGTTGTTGATGTTTTGATTACCAATTTTCATCAACCTCAAAGCACACTTCTGCTGTTGATTTCTGCATTTATCGGAGAAGAGTGGAGAAAGGTATATGACTACGCTTTAAACAATAAATTCAGATTCCTGAGTTATGGTGACAGTTCAGTTCTATTCAGACCGGCTGATATTTAAATTGATAAATTTCAAAATTTTGTGTGCCCAGCTGGATAGCATTGGTCCTGAGGAGAGCAGGTTGGGAATGATATTGTTAATTTGCTGTTCTGCAATTTTCAAGTATTCCTCATTACCGGTTATCTCATAAAAAGAGAGCAGGTTTCCAGTCATTATTGAGTTTGCGGAGGGTCTTATTACATCAATAATTGATTCCCTTTTAAAAGGTATAGTCTCAACCCGCAGATTTTTTTCAGACTTACTGAACATTCCGTTTTCCGGTTTGTAGAAATTTTCCATTACTATATCCAGATATTTCAAGGCTGTATTGAGATATTCCCTGTTCCCCTTTGCCTTGAAGAGTTCAAGTGAGGCATCAATAAAATTGGAGTAGTCTGAAAGGTACCCTAAAAGTGTCCTCTGTTGGCAACAAGTATATCTGTATAATTTCCCCAGATTATTTCTGTTGTTTACCAATAAATAATCGAGTCCATCAACTGCCTCAAGGTACATCTGATCATTATCCAAAAGTTTAGATGACATAGTCAAGGCTTTAATAAATTGAGAATTATGTGAAGTAATTTCTCTCTTATCTATGTAGTAACCCCTGTGCTCATCTCTTCGGGTGCGTAACAAAGCCCGCTCTTCTTCCGTAATAATATCGAAGTAATCTACCCTTCTCACAGGAACCTGCTTTTTAAGCTTATTTTTAGTAATGTCCAGTCCAAGGGCAATTGTTATATCTGCATACCTTTCCGGAAACAAAATCGAGAGTTCGTTAATTGAAAATAGGTAATAGGAGGAATCATCGACAGGAGTCATTAAGGTAGAACTGTTGTAATAACCTCCCTTTTTGTTGGAAAGTTCATTTTTTACAAACTCATAAGTAAGGATCGCTGTCTTTCTGTAGGATTCTTTGTTAAAATACTTATATGCAGTAGTATACAACATCATAAACTGACTGTTCTCCTCAAGGGTTTTCTCGTATTGGGCCTCCTGGCAGGAGTAATCTTTTGCCTGTCTGAAAAAACCACCATCAACAGGGTCAAAAATTGCGGAAGACTGCAGGTGGTCCAGCATGCATTCAACTTTTAAAGAGATGGTCTCATTTGGAAAATATTTGAGATACTCAATTATTGTAAGAATACTGCTGGGATTTGGAGTAAAAGGCTTAAGCTTGGAAATAAAGTCATTTTCAAACGTACTTTTATACCACATTTGAACATATTTGGATAGGAGTGCCGAATCAAGCGCTGCCTCACACCTTTTTTCCGTAATTATACCAGTATTGACTGCCCTTTTTGAGAGTTCTTCGGAAAGCTTGATCAACAGCTCCTTTTTCTCCTTTTTTGCCAGAATAATGCTGTTGGTTAAATCCATAAAATGTCCGATTTCGCAATCAGAAAAGCAGATAATAGGTTTTCTGTTAGGCATAATAAACATATTCATAGGACCATAAGAAAAATCCTGATTCAGGAACAACAGGTCCAGAGCAAGTAGAAATGATTCCGGTTTATCCTCTTTATCCTCTGCAATGCATATAAAATTGTCGTTTAAAACCTTTATGATTTTAGGATCGCTGAATAGCTTGACCGATTCCTCTCGGATATACATATTGCTCACATATCCTATGTGTTGAAAGATTAATTTGTCTTCCTTTATTGCTCTTTCAACAAGTTCTTCGGTAAGTGAGGCGTTCCAGTCGATACCCTTACCGGTTAATAATTTTAAATATGGGGAACACGTATTGAACATTTATTTGATTAAATTTGCTTTACTAAAACCTAAAAAATGAAAAGAACACTAATTGATCTTTTTGAAGAATCAGTTTCCAAATACTCCGGCTATACTTTTTTACTTGAAAAAGAGAGCGACGAATATAAACCTACTTCCTACGCTCAAACCAAATTATTAGCAGAACAATTTGGCGCGGGGCTTTGTTCACTCGGATTTGAAAAAAGATCAAATGCCTCCATACTTTCCGAAGGTCGTAACATTTGGATTATCGGAGAGCTGGCAATTTTTTATGCTGCCGGCGTAAATGTTCCTCTTTCTATAAAATTGGAGGAGGGGTCGGATCTACTATTCAGGCTTATACATGCAGATGTGACTCTGTTGATGGTTTCCGAAAGGCAACTTGCTAAAATCAGGGCAATTAAGGATAAACTTCCGTTGATAAAACATATTGTGGTTTTCGACAAGCTTAAGGAGTATCAGGATAGAGAGATTTTCTACGGTGATGTTCTGGAAATGGGGAAACAATATATGAAAAACAACAGGGAGTGTTTTTTAGAGCTAAGCAGGTCAATTCAAAACGACGATTACGCCACAATTACATATACCTCCGGCACAACGGCAGATCCAAAAGGTGTGATTCTTACCCACAGAAATTATACTGCAAATGTGGAACAGGCGCTTACCTGCATGGATATACCTCCTAAATTCAGAAATCTCATTATTTTACCTCTGGATCACTGCTTTGCCCATGTGGTAGGGTTTTATATCATGATCTCCCAGGGAGCTATTGTGGCGACCGTACAGACTGGAAAAACCGGTATTGAAACCCTTAAGAAAATTCCGATAAACATTCAGGAGGTAAAACCAAACCTTTTGCTCTCTGTACCTGCATTGGCCAAGAGTTTTAAAAAGAGTATAGAACAGTCTGTAAAATCAAAAGGCAGGTTTACTGAATCACTATTCAATTTTGCCATTAATATCTCAATTACGTACAATAAAGATGGTTGGAACAGGGGTTCGGGATGGACTTTTCTTCTTGCACCTCTAAGATTCATGTTTGACAAGATTTTGTTTTCCAAAGTGAGGATGGCAATGGGAGGAGAGCTTAAATTTTTCGTGGGAGGAGGGGCCCTTTTGGACAAGGAGCTTCAGAAGTTTTACTATGCAATCGGGATTCCTATGTTTCAGGGCTATGGTCTTTCGGAAGCCACTCCGGTAATTTCTACCAATACTCCTGCAAGACATAAGCTTGGTTCTTCCGGAATCTTAGTCAAACCTTTGAAGATAAAAATATTGGATAACGACGGCAAAGAGTTGAACATTGGGAAAACGGGGGAGATTGTAATAAAAGGTGAGAACGTTATGGCTGGTTACTGGAAAAATCCAAAGGCAACAGCGGAAACGATTAAGGATGGATGGTTATACACCGGAGATTTAGGTTATATGGATAAAGATGGTTTCCTGTACGTGCAGGGGCGTTTTAAATCTCTTCTGATTGGTAGTGACGGTGAAAAGTATTCGCCTGAAGAGATAGAGGAAACGATTGTAACGCAATCAAAATTGATTCAGCAGATTATGCTTTATAACAATCAGTCTCCATATACAATTGCAATAATAGTAGTTGACAAAAACACCTCTGTTGGAAAAGAGGAGCTTATCAAAGCAGTAGCGACAGAAATTGATAAGTACAAAGCAAAGGGCGAATATGCCGATCTCTTCCCTGAAAGGTGGCTGCCTGCAACTTTTATTCTTTCTCAGGATCCTTTTACAGAACAGAATAGAATGGTTAATTCAACAATGAAATTGGTTCGTTCAAAGGTTGAGGAGAGCTACAAGGAGAGAATTGATTACGCTTACACTCCCGAAGGGAAAAATATCTTTAACAAATTCAATATTGGAAACTGATGTCAAGATATAGATTATCGATAACTATCGCTTTAACAGTAGTTGCTTTTGCATTAAGTTACCAATCAACGCCATTTGTCAAACAGAGAGATTCCGATAATCAATTTTCTGCTTGCAAAGTAGCCGGAGATATTAAGATAATCAGCGCAGAGCCTCATTCGATTGAGCATCCGGAGGCTAGGGCAAAAATGAGGGACTACCTTGCCAAAAGATTGAATCAGATGCAGGTCTCTTCTATCTGCTATTCCTATGACTCTGTTCCATCCAGATTAAAGATCCCAATAAAGATCACGAATTTATATGCCAAGATAGATCCGTTTAATGGGGAGGCCTCTGGCTATCTTTTACTTGTTGCACATCTCGATTCCAGGTTTAAAACGAAAGTCCTTGACAAAGAGGTATATTCTTTTGGAGCAGCCGATGACGGATATGGACTTGGTGTTATTCTTGAGTCTGTCAGGTTGGCGATGGGGTACAGGAAGAGTTGGAGACAGGGAATTAAAATTCTGTTTACGGACTCAGAAGAGTCTGACTTAGAGGGTATGAAGTATGCTTTAAGTGAAAACCCGGAAATCTTTGAGAATATTGGATTGGTAATAAATGTAGAGGCAAGAGGTGTAAAGGGTCCTGCTTTGCTGTTTGAAACGTCAAAAGGGAATGAAAATATAATTGAACTCTATAAATCTGCAAAATATCCAGTGGCATACTCATTGACATCTGCTGTTTACAATTTTTTACCCAATTCGACCGATTACTCTCTATTGAAGGACTCTTTCCCCGGAATGAATTTTTCTGTTATTGACAATATTAACTATTACCACACAGATCTGGATAATTTCAACAATATCTCTCTTTCATCTATTCAGCATTATGGAGAACAAATAACACCTGTAATTAATAAGTACTTGACTAATCTCACCTATAGCAACAGTACAAGTCTTATTTCAGAAAAAGAATCTCTCTTTTTTACTGTACCACTATTTGGGTTGATAGTATTTTCCAGAAGCGGTTTTTGGATATTTAATATTCTTATTTTGTTGCTTTTCATTGGGGTCTCCCTTCTATTGCTTAAAAAGAAAAAAATCGGGGTAAAGGGAGTTTTGAAAAATGTGGCAATAATTTCAATATATGCCCTCGTCTCTTCACTCGCCGGCTTTTGTATTGCTTTGCTCTGTGCTGCCGTAACCAAACAAAAGTACAATTTGATAAATCTGCCCTATGTTGGGCACGAGTGGTTAATTATTGGTGCATTATTTATCTTATTCTCGTCGTTATACTCAATCTCATATTTGAGAGGCATCCGAAAAATGCGCTTTAATCCCTTAGAATCGATAATTGGAAATACGTCAATTCAAATTATCATATCCATAGCCCTTTATCTATTTTTAGGTGAGAATTTCTTTGTACTGATACCTGTTTTTTTGGCAATTTCTGCTTCATTGCTAGGTGTAATTACTAAATCCGGCTCTTTTTTCATAGTTGCATATTTTCTCATAATATTGTTGTTACTGCCTTTTTATTATGCTCTTGCTGTGTCTCTTACAATCGGTTCGTTGCCGATTATCATGGCGCTGTCTACATTGTTTGTGTCTCTTTTAATCCCTTTAAATGATTGCTTTAACAGAAAACTTGCTTAATCGGATTTATATTTTTTAACTTTACCCCCCAATAAAAGATTTGTTAATGGTTAATGATAAATTTCAGGATATAAGACCATATATAGAAGATGAAGTTGGTCCGGCACTCCGGAGAATAGCTAAGCATCCATTGCTTTCTCCAATTTGTGCTTACATTTTCCCGGACAAAAACCCGGAGGATGTTAGACGCTTTATTGGTTCTCTGGAAAGTGTGGATGATTTTCAGGGAAAGGTTATGCTGCACGCTATAAACAAGATAATTGCAGACACTGCCCTAACTCTTTCGTACGCTGGTATAGATCAACTGAAAACTAATAAAAAACATCTCTTCATCTCGAATCACAGGGATATACTGCTCGATTGCGGTATTATTCAGACTATTTTTTACATGAACGGAGTCCAGACATCTGAAATGGCCGTGGGTGATAACCTTATCACAGATTCCTTTATAGCAGATATTGCCAGATCCAACAAAATGATAACAGTTGCAAGAAACAAAAATCCGAGGGAGCTTTACAACTCTTCCCTCATTTTGTCTCAGTATATAAGACAGATTATTACTCAAGGTAAAAGTTCTGCCTGGATTGCTCAAAGGAATGGCCGCACAAAGGATGGGGTTGATCTTACTGAGCAAGGCCTGCTTAAAATGTTTGAAATGAGCGGAGAGGGGGATTTTGTCAAGGATTTTAACGAGTTGTCCATTATTCCGGTCTCCATATCTTACGAATTTGAACCATGCGATCTTTTAAAGACGAAAGAGCTTTATATCTCTCGCAGGAAAAAATATGTCAAAAATCCCGGAGAAGACCTGAATAGTATTCTTACAGGGATAATGCAGTTTAAAGGAAACATTCATCTGAATTTTTGCAAGCCTCTCACTTTGGATGTGATTCGGTCAAGTTCACTTCTGGAAAAGAATGAAAGGTTCAAATCTCTGGCAGATGTTATAGACCAGAAGATAATTGAATCTTACCAGCTCTGGAAGAACAATTACATTGCATATGATATTCTTTACTCAACCGATAAGTATAGCAGCCACTATTCTAATACAGAAAAACAATCTTTTGTCAGCTATCTTAAATATAAACTATCAGATGTAGACGGTAACCCGAAAGAGATGGAGGAGATATTTCTTTCTATTTACGCGAACCCTGTTCGTAGCAAGGAAAAGCCTGATTATTAATTCAATACCCTTATTGTATTATTATTAATATGTGGTATTTTAGTTTAAATTACTAAATTTACCAATTATATTTGTTTAACATAGAATAATCTTTTGAATAATGAACAAAATTATCTCCCTTAAAGATGCTGTTAATAAGGTACAAGACGGCATGACATTAATGGTTGGAGGGTTTCTTACCTCTGGTGGTCCCAATAACATTATGGATGCATTGGCCGAATCAGGAGTTAAAGATTTGACTCTGATTTGTAATGATGCCGCCTATCCGGATAAAGGACTCGGGAGATTAATTGCGAATCGTCAGGTTAAAAAATTGATATCGTCTTATGTTGGTTCAAACCCTGTAGCAATCGATCAAATGAACGCCGGAGAGATGGAGATTGAATTTTGCCCTCAAGGTTCTTTAGCTGAAAGAATCAGAGCTTATGGTGCCGGTCTGGGAGGAGTATTGACTCAAACTGGTCTGGGAACCGTCGTCGCACAAAATAAGGAGGTTATAAAAATAGACGGAAAGGAATTCCTGCTGGAAAAACCGTTAAAAGCAGATGTCGCTATTATAGGAGCATCTGTTTCCGACAAAATGGGAAACCTTTATTACAAAGGAACTACAAAGAATTTTAATCCGCTTATGGCTATGGCGGCAAATACAGTTATAGCAGAGGTGGAAGAGGTTGTGGAAAACGGTTCTATTAAACCGGAAGATGTCCATACTCCTGCAATTTTGATAGATTATATATTCATTAAATAAATTAACTATGTCTAAAACTGCTTTAATCCGGGTTCGTATGAGTTCACAAGATGCTCACTATGGTGGAAACCTTGTAGACGGTGCAAAAATGCTGCAACTTTTCGGAGATGTTGCAACAGAATTGTTGATTCAGAATGATGGTGACGAAGGGCTCTTTAAAGCCTATGATAATATTGAATTTATGGCTCCTGTATATGCCGGTGACTACATCGAGGCAACAGGTGAAATAGTATCTTTGGGCAACAGCTCTCGAAAAATGACATTTGTGGCAAAGAAGGTAATCGTACCAAGACCGGATATATCTCCGTCGGCTGCCGATATTCTCGATGAGCCGGTTATTGTCTGTAAAGCAAGTGGTACTTGCGTAACCCCAAAGTCTTGCCAAAGAAAACAAAAGAATTAATGCCATGGAAAAACTTATAATTACTGCCGCAATTTGTGGCGCAGAGGTACTGAAAGAGCACAATCCGGCTGTTCCTTACACAGTTGAGGAGTGCGCCAGGGAGGCAAAATCTGCTTATGATGCAGGTGCAAGTATCATCCACCTGCATGTTCGTTGCGATGATGGTACCCCTACTCAGGATAAAAAGAGATTTAAGGAGGTGATGGATGCCATTTATAAAGTTTGCCCGGATGTTATTATCCAGCCCTCTACAGGAGGTGCTGTCGGGATGTCCAACGACGAGAGGCTGCAACCTACCGAACTTAATCCGGAAATGGCCACATTAGATTGCGGAACTCTGAATTTTGGTGGAGACGATATTTTTGAAAATACAGAAAATACAATTAAATACTTTGGCCAGAAGATGATAGATCGGAAAATTAAACCTGAACTTGAGATCTTTGACAAGAGCATGATTGATATGGCCCTTAGGCTTCACAAAAAGGGTTTCATACAGAAACCTATGCATTTCGATTTTGTGTTAGGGGTAAACGGAGGCATTTCGGGAGAATTGCGTGACTTTACCTTTATCAGGGGAAGTATTCCTTCGGATGCAACCTACACCGTAGCCGGTGTGGGAAGATATGAATTTCCTCTTGCCGCCGCCGCAATAATTGACGGAGGACATGTAAGGGTGGGATTTGAAGATAATGTGTTCCTTTCTAAAGGTATTCTTGCAAAATCCAACGGAGAGCTTGTTGCCAAGGTTGTCAGATTGGCCAAGGAGTTAGGACGTGAGATTGCGACGCCTGGGGAGGCCCGGCAAATTCTGGGTCTTAACCCCAGAGGTTAACCTTTAAACAAACAGATTATTTTTAAACAACAACAAAACTTACATTACACAATGAAAAAAGGAAATAAATACGGTATTCACAGAGTTATTGAACCAAAAGGGGTGCTTCCACAGCCGGCAAACAAGATTGACAACAACATGGATGAAATCTACGATAACGAGATTTTGATCGATGTACAGACACTAAACATTGACTCTGCAAGTTTTACTCAGATAGAGGAACAGGCAAAAGGCGATAAGGCGAAGATTGCAGAGATAATGCTGGGTATTGTTGCCAAACAAGGTAAACACAGAAATCCTGTTACTGGTTCAGGTGGAATGCTTTTAGGTACTGTCGAGAAAATCGGCGATGCTATAATTGGTAAGACCGATCTTAAAGTAGGAGACAAAATCGCAACATTAGTATCTCTTTCATTGACACCTCTAAGAATTGACAAGATAAAGGATATCCGTTCAGATATTGATCAGGTGGACATAGATGGCAAGGCCATTCTTTTTGAAAGTGGTATTTATGCAAAAATTCCGGACGATATGCCGGCCAATCTGGCTCTGTCTGCATTGGACGTTGCCGGTGCACCTGCCCAGACAGCAAAACTGGTTAAACCTGGCGACACTGTTCTTATTATCGGTGCCGGCGGTAAATCCGGCATGCTTTGTTGCTATGAGGCAAAAAAACGTGCAGGTGTAACAGGCAAGGTGATTGGACTTTGCCATAGCGAAAAGAGTACACAGAGAATGCGGGATCTTGGTTTCTGCGACTATGTATTTGCAGCTGATGCAACTCAGCCGGTTCCTATACTGGAGAAGATTGAGGAGCTTACCAATGGAAAAATGTGTGATGTTACAATTAACAACGTTAACATTACAGACACAGAGATGACCAGTATACTTTGCACAAAAGATACCGGAATCGTTTACTTCTTCTCTATGGCAACCAGCTTTACCAAGGCTGCTTTGGGAGCAGAAGGTGTCGGAAGTGACGTTACCATGATTGTAGGTAACGGTTATACCAAAGGACACGCAGAAATTACACTTCAGCTTCTTCGTGAAAGTGAAAAGCTAAGAAAAGTATTCACAGAACTTTATGCATAGTTAAAGAGCTATATGACAAAAGCTTGCAGATACGGCACCCACAGAGTGATCTCACCAAAAGGCACATTACCTCAACCTGCTCAAAAACTGGATAATACAATGACCATTTTTGACAATGAGGTGCTGATTGATGTTACTACGCTCAATATCGATTCTGCCTCATACACGCAGATAAAAAAAGCATGTAATTCAGATGCCGGGAAGATGGAGGAGATGATCTTATCTATTGTGGAAGAGAGAGGGAAAATGCAAAATCCTGTGACTGGCTCCGGAGGAATGCTCATCGGCACTGTAAGAGAGATAGGGCCAAACTTTCCAAAGAATAAACTGAAAATAGGGGACAGGATTGCTACTCTTGTCTCCCTCTCTCTCACACCGCTTAAGATAAAATCGATAAAAAAACTCACTCCTTTATCAGATCAGGTAGATGTTGATGCTCAAGCCATTCTTTTCGAAAGTGGCTTGTTTGCAATTCTTCCAGACGATATCCCTGAAAAGCTGGCTCTTGCAGCACTTGATGTTGCCGGTGCCCCTGCTCAGGTAGACAGGTTGGTTACAGAGGGCGATATTGTCTGTATTATAGGAGGTGGCGGAAAATCGGGAATTCTTTGTTGTTATCAGGCAATGCAGAATGCAGGACCGTCAGGCAAAGTCATAGTGGTTGAATACTCGAAAGAAAATGCTCAGCGTATAGTGGATATGAACCTTGCGACTGACGTAATAGTTGCTGATGCTACCAATGTCATGGATGTTTATGGTAAAGTAATGGCAATAACAGGTGGAAGAGGGTGTGATGTCACTGTCAATAATGTAAATGTACCCTCTACAGAGATGACCTCAATATTGATAACAAAGGGACAGGGTTGTGTCTACTTTTTCTCTATGGCCACCAGCTTTACAAAAGCGGCTTTAGGCGCAGAGGGTGTGGGCAAGGATATTAACCTGATTGTTGGAAATGGATATGCAAAAGGCCATGCTAACCTGACCCTCAATATTATTCGGGAGTCTAAACCAATCAGAGAGCTTTTTGAAAAATTATATGTTTAACAAATATGTCAGAAAACAGAAGAAAAATATTATTTCCCGAGGTTACAGACGAGCAGTGGAACGACTGGAAGTGGCAGGTTAAGAACCGTATTGAGACACTTGACCAGTTAAAAAAATATATCAAGTTGACTCCGGAAGAGGAGGAGGGTGTGAGAAAATCCCTGGCAACACTCAGAATGGCTATTACGCCTTACTACCTCACTCTGATCGATCCAGACAATCCCAATTGTCCGGTCAGGAAGCAGGCTATTCCCACAGGTGCGGAGACATATCAATCTGCAGCGGATCTGCTTGACCCACTGCACGAAGACGAAGACTCTCCGGTTCCGGGACTAACACACCGCTATCCCGACAGGGTACTTATGCTGATAACAGATATGTGTTCAATGTATTGCCGTCATTGTACAAGAAGAAGATTCGCAGGACAAAAGGACGATGAATCTCCTGTTGACAATATTCAGAAGGCAATAGATTATATTGCAAGGACACCCCAGGTAAGAGATGTTCTTCTCTCAGGCGGTGATGCTTTGATGGTTTCTGATGCAAAGCTGGAATCAATTATCAAGAGGTTGAGGGCAATCCCTCATGTGGAGATTATCAGGATCGGTACCAGAACTCCTGTAGTGTGTCCACAAAGAATTACAGACCACTTGGTTGATATGCTTAAACAGTATCATCCAATCTGGCTGAACACACACTTTAACCACCCAAACGAAGTTACTCCAGAGTCGATTGCGGCTTGCGAAAAAATGGCAAATGCCGGAATTCCGCTTGGTAATCAATCTGTTCTGCTCAGAGGTGTTAACGATTGTGTGAACATTATGAGAAGGTTGGTTCATTTGTTGGTTAAGATGAGAGTTAGACCTTATTACATTTACCAATGTGATCTCTCTATGGGCCTGGAACATTTCAGAACACCTGTTTCTAAAGGTATTGAGATTATAGAGGGGCTAAGAGGTCATACATCGGGATATGCCGTTCCTACATTTGTCGTAGATGCGCCCGGCGGAGGCGGAAAAACCCCGGTAATGCCTAATTATGTTATATCTCAGTCACCTGGAAGGGTAGTTCTAAGAAATTTTGAAGGTGTAATAACAACTTATACAGAGCCTACAGACTATCATAATAATTGTGACTGTCCCGATTGCAGGGAAAATAAGAAAGTAGAAGGGGTTGCGTCCTTGCTGCAAGGTCAGAGACTGTCAATTGAGCCTGAAGTTTTAATGCGGAAATTGAGATCGCATAGCAAATAGATCTTTTAAAATGCCTTTTATTCAAAATCTTCTTAATTATAGCAGCGTTTCAATAGTAGGACTGGAAAAGAATACAGGAAAGACAGAATGTCTGAATTACCTTATAAAAAGAGTCCCGCTGGAGAAAGTTAGGGTTGCAATCAGTTCCATTGGTATTGATGGTGAGCGGATTGACCAAGTGACACGGACTGCCAAGCCGGAAATTATTGTAAGAGAGGGGATGTTGTTTGCTACCAGTGAAAAGCATTACAAAAAAAGGGAGTTGTTATCTGAAATTCTTGACATTAGTGAAGAGTCAACTTCATTGGGAAGAATAATTACTGCAAGGGCGCTTACCCGGGGTAAGGTGTTGCTCTCCGGGCCCTCATCAACGGCCGGACTAAAAAGATGGATGGATGGCGTTTTCTATAAATACAGGGTTAATCTGTGTATAATCGACGGGGCATTGTCCCGTATGAGCCTGGCCTCACCGGCTGTAAGCAGGTCCATGATACTCACAACAGGCGCGGCACTATCGGCAAATATAAAGACATTGGTAAACAAAAGTGCGTACATTGTGGAGCTTATTAATTTACCTTTAACTAAAAATATTGCTGGTGAAAAGCTTAATACTATTGAAAGAGGATTGTGGAGAGTTGGCATAAATGGTGAGTTATCTGAATTGAACATATCTTCTGCTTTGGAAATAAAGAAGTTAGATATGAACATTCTGAAAGAGGCTAAGGCTCTATACATTTCCGGCGCATTGACTGATAGATTTCTAAACCTTGTCAAAGAGGAAGCAATTGCAAACGGCACTGAAATAATTGTAAGAGATTTTTCTAAAATATTTGTATCTCAGAGTGCTATGGGTGTGTTTACCAGAGGAGGGGGAAGAATAGGGGTTTTACAACGCAGCAATCTTATTGCTGTTTGTGTCAATCCATTGGCTCCTAACGGGGTTTTGCTGAACTCCGATAAACTTTGTTATGAGCTGAGTAGTACCATAGGATTACCTGTTTATGACATAATTAAGAATAGTTATGAGGCTTAAATCAATCATAGATACTCCTTGCGGATTTCGCTTTTTATTTGAAAAGCTTATTCTTAAATCTTCTGTTGCCCGAAATGTATTGATGGAATCTTCCATGCTCCAGTCTGCCAAAGAGATAACAAATTATTACCGGGAGCTGGAGGAGTTTTACAAGATTTTCGTCTCAGAAGGGAGGTTTACAAATACATTGCTAAGCATTCAGACTAAGCTCTCGTTGTTAAGAGATATACGCGGTACCATCTCAAGACTGGAAGATGAAGCAGTTCTGGATGATATCGAACTATTTGAAATAAAGGGTTTATCACTTTTATATGAAGATATCCGGACTCTTTTTGAGGGTACGTTCATAAAATCAGTCTGCTTTGACGATCTTTCAAGCATTGTGAAACTTCTGGATCCAGAGGGACATAAGATCACCTCCTTTTACATTTATGACTGCTACTCGGAAGAGCTTAAGGAGCTGAGGATTCAGATCAGAAAAGAGATAAAATACAACAACGAGCTTAACTATAAAACATCAATTATTGAGGACGGAATCAGGAAAGAGCTAAGCAACAAGTTGGTACCGTTTACCTTAGTTTTAAGAAATGCTATAAGTTCTCTTTCTAAAATTGACATTCTAATTGCCAAATCATTACAGATAAAAGAATTAGATCTTTGCATTCCTGTATTGGGAAAGGAGAGGACGTCATATCGCAGTCTCTTCAATCCGGAGGTAAAAGATATAATTTCTAAAGAAGGAAGATTATTTCAGAATGTGGATATAAGTTTTGAGCCATCGGAACCCCTCCTGATAACCGGAGCCAATATGGGGGGAAAAACAGTCGTTTTAAAGACTCTGGCTCTTTCTCAATATCTATTTCAATTTGGATTCGGAATACCCTCAAAAGAGGCAGAAATAGCCTCTGTGAGCGAAATTCATTTCTGTATAGGAGACCAGCAGAGCATTTCAACGGGATTGTCGTCGTTTGCTGCAGAGATGCAGAGGATAGACAGAGTTATAAAATCTGTAAGAGGTGGCAAGGAGATAATTGCCCTCATTGATGAACCGGCCAGGACTACCAACCCTACAGAAGGGACTGCACTGGTTAAGGCTTTGATTAAGATCCTTGCCGGAAAACATTTCCGGATGGTACTGACTTCTCACTATAACATCGATTCGGTCTCATGTAAGAGATTGAGGGTAAAAGGGTATGAAAACGGAGCAATGAACTATAGTCTGATTGAAGATAGTAATACACAGGCACCCCAGGAGGCACTTCAAATTGCCAGAGCTATTGGAATTGATAATGAGTGGATCGAAGAAGCAGAAGCTTTAGTCGATAAAGTAAATTATAATAAAAATTGAGTTAAATGCAAAGTAAGTTAGGTTTGGATTTCAAAAGAGTTGAACACGCAAGGCTTTTATCTAAAAATATCGCCGGTGATGTTCAGAATTTTGTTGTCAATTATACTACAGTTGCTGTAGAGAGAACACTGTGCCGTCTTATGGGTATAGATGGAGTGGATGTCAACCAGGTACCGTTGCCAAATGTAGTTGTGGACGAACTTAAAGATAAGGGGGTATTGAGTCATGGCTCTCTGTTTTATATTGCGAATGCAATGGTGGACACAGGATTATCACCCCAGCAGATTGCAGAAAAGATCTCGGAAGGCTCACTGGATATCACAAAATTGCCAATCTCATCAAAGGCAGATATAGACTCAAAACTTAATCCTGTTATAGAAGAGAGCATAAACAGAATAAGAGCCAGAAGGGAGAGAAGGGAGAGCTATCTTAAAAATATAGGGGAGGGACCTAAACCTTACCTTTATGTGATAGTCGCTACAGGCAATATTTATGAGGATGTTGTACAGGCCGAGGCAGCTGCCCGCCAGGGGGCAGATGTCATTGCTGTTATAAGGACGACCGGTCAATCGCTTCTTGACTATGTACCATTCGGTGCTACAACAGAAGGATTCGGCGGGACATTCGCAACTCAGGAGAATTTCAGGATAATGCGCTCCGCACTTGACAAAGTTGGAGAGGAAGTAGGCAGATACATAAGGCTATGTAATTATTGTTCTGGTCTTTGTATGCCGGAAATTGCAGTAATGGGAGCTTTCGAGGGGTTGGACGTTATGCTTAACGATGCATTATACGGAATACTTTTCAGGGATATCAACATGCAGAGAACTCTTATAGACCAGTTCTTCTCAAGGGTGATAAATGGTTTTGCAGGTGTAATAATCAATACAGGTGAGGACAACTATCTCACTACTGCTGACGCTTTTGATGAGGCACATACTGTACTGGCTTCAGATCTTATTAACGAGCAGTTGGCTCTTCTTGCAGGACTCAAAGAAGAGCAGATGGGACTGGGTCATGCCTTTGAGATGAATCCGGAAATGGAAAACGGGTTCCTTTATGAACTTGCTCAGGCTCAGATGACGAGGGAGATATTTCCAAGGGCTACGTTAAAGTATATGCCACCTACAAAGTTTATGACTGGAAATATTTTTAAGGGTCATATTCAGGATGCTCTCTTCAATATTATCGGAATCTGGACCAACCAGGGTATTCAACTTTTGGGCATGCCTACTGAGGCCATTCACACTCCTTTTATGTCTGATCGGTTTCTATCCATTGAGAATGCAAAATACATATTCGGAAACATGAAAGGAATCGGGGATGAGATTGAATACAAAGATGGAGGAATAATAAAGACCAGAGCCAAAGAGGTTGTGGAAAAGGCAATTTCCCTACTCGAAAAAATAGATTCCGAAGGACTTTTTTCAGCATTGGAAAAGGGGATTTTCGGGGATGTCAAGCGAGCCAAAAACGGCGGGAAAGGTCTTGAAGGGGTTGTGTTGAAGGGCAATAATTATATGAATCCATTTATAGGGTTAATGATAGGAGCAAAATAGTATGAGCGGAGGTCTTTATTCTATGCAGTCAAAGGATTTTGACAAAACATTGGACTTTACCAAGGTAAAGCCTTATGGTGACACAATGAACGACGGTAAGGTACAACTTAGTTTTACATTACCGGTTCCCATTGGTGCCGAGGCAGTGGAAGCTGCCAAACAACTGCTAAAGAAGATGGGTTTTGAGAATCCTCAGGTGGTGTTTTACAAGGAATTAACACCTGGTTACACATTTTTTAACTGTTACGGAAACGCCGTGCATACTGTAGATTACTCTACAATATATGTTCCCAAAGTGGAGTCCGATGTAATGGATATGCACCAGACAGACGAGTACATAAAAGAGAATATCGGCAGGCACATTGTTGTGATAGGAGCCAGCACCGGAACAGATGCCCATACTGTGGGAATAGACGCAATAATGAATATGAAGGGATATGCAGGTCATTATGGTTTGGAGAGGTATGAGATGATAGATGCGTACAACCTGGGCTCTCAGGTTCCCAATGAAGAGTTTATTGCAAAAGCAATCGAACTTAATGCTGATGCTCTGTTGGTTTCACAAACAGTAACACAAAAAGATGTTCATATCAGTAATCTCGTGGAACTTGTAGAACTTCTCGAAGCGGAGGGGCTGAGGGATAAAATTATATTAGCTTGCGGCGGGCCGCGAATTACTCACGAACTTGCCAAGGAGTTAGGATATGACGCAGGGTTCGGAATGAATACATATGCAGACGATGTTGCCTCTTTTATTGCGCAGGAGTTGTGTAAAAAAAACTCAATTAAATAGTTACGAATTCAATCAAAACATTTTTATATGGATAAGAATCAAATTAGAGAGGTAATCGCCAGAAGGGCAGCTCTCGAGCTGAAAGACGGGGATGTTGTGAACTTAGGCATTGGCCTTCCAACCCTAATTCCAAACTACTTGCCAAAAGGTGTAAAAGTCACACTTCAATCTGAGAACGGGCTTCTGGGAATGGGACCGGAACCTGCACAGGGAGAAGAGGATAAAAATTATACTAACGCCGGTGGCGGTTTCATCTCCTATTTTCCCGGTGCCTGCTGCTTTGACTCTTCTTTCTCCTTCTCAATAATAAGAGGTGGTCATGTAGATGTTACAATCCTGGGCGCGTTGGAGGTTGACGAAAAGGGCAATCTGGCAAACTGGATGATTCCCGGGAAGAAAACTCCCGGAATGGGTGGTGCTATGGACCTTTTAGTAGGTGCCCGCAGGGTGGTTCTTGCAATGGAACATACAGCAAAAGGAGCCCACAAAATACTAAAAAAGTGTAATTTACCTCTTACAGCAGCAGGACAGGTAAATATGATAATAACAGAGATGGGTGTTATGGAGATAACTTCAAAAGGGATTCTCCTGACTGAAATTCATCCTGAATTTACCGTTGAGCAGGTTCAGGAGGCAACTGGTGCAAAATTAGTAGTGTCCGAAAATTTAATAAAAATGAGGTCATCGTTATGAAAAAGGTTTTTATAGTTGCAGCGAAGAGAACTGCTATCGGCAAATTTATGGGATCACTCGCTTCATTCAATCCTGGCGAACTTGGTGCATTGGTAATCAGGGAACTGATAAACGAAACAGGTATTAATCCGGAAAAAATTGACTCTGTAATTGTGGGAAACGTTCTCTCTGCAGGGCAAATGCAAGGGGTGGCCCGTCAAGCTGCAATAAAGGCAGGCATCCCTCATGAAGTACCTGCATATTCGATAAATATGGTTTGTGGTTCGGGTATGAAAGCGGTAATGAATGGTTATGCAGACATACTCTCAGGTGCGGCAAATGTAGTTGTCGCGGGGGGGACAGAGTGTATGTCCAATGCCGGTTTTATACTTCACGGATCTGTGAGAAATGGCATTAAAATGGGTAATATACAAGCTGTTGACCATATGGTTTGTGATGGCTTAACCGATGCATTCAATAACTATCATATGGGAATTACTGCAGAGAATGTTGCCGAAAAGTGTGGGATATCAAGAGAAGAACAGGATGAATTTGCATATATAACACAGCAGAAAGCAATTAAAGCTGTTGATTCGGGTGCCTTTTCCAAAGAGATAGTTCCTATATCCATTGTTACTAAAAAGGAGACCATTATTTTTGACAAGGATGAGTTTCCTAACAGAACCAGTACTCCGGAAAAACTATCTGCACTGAAACCCGCCTTCAAAGAGGGTGGTACAGTTACTGCAGGAAACTCATCCGGAGTAAATGACGGAGCCTCCTTTGTAATGCTTGCAAGTGAAGATACTGTCAAAAAATACGGATTAAAACCTATGGTAGAGATAGTGTCAATCGGGCAAGGTGGAGTAAATCCTAATATAATGGGGTTAGGGCCGGTGTCTGCAATAAGAATGGCACTTAAAAATGTCGGCATGAAGTTATCCGAAATTGATCTGATAGAACTTAATGAGGCATTTGCCGCTCAGTCATTGGGAGTTATCAAAGAACTAATTGAAGAACACGGTGTAAGTCGTGAATGGTTCGATGAGAGATGTAATATTAATGGAGGTGCAATTGCACTGGGTCACCCTATAGGAGCCTCAGGAAACAGGATAATTGTAAGTTTAATCTATGAATTGAAAGCAACCGGCAAAAAGACCGGGCTGGCTTCCCTCTGTATAGGTGGTGGAATGGGAACAGCAATTATCATTAAGTCTGTATAATACGAATATTTTTTGAAATGGATTTTGAACTGAACAAGACACAACAACTGTTTCAGCAGATGATACGTGAGTTTTCCGAAAAAGAGGTAAAACCACTCGCTGCCGAAATTGATGAACAGGAGAGATTTCCTGTAGAGACAGTTGAAAAAATGGCAAAACTGGGGATTTTAGGAATTCCCGTACCGGTTGCTTATGGTGGTGCCGGTGGGGATAATATTATGTATTCCATAGCAATAGAAGAGCTGTCAAGAGTATGTGGTACCACCGGTGTTATAGTTTCTGCACATACGTCACTCTGCGTTGTTCCGATATTGGAATTTGGCAGTGAGGAACAGAGACAGAAATATCTCCCGAAATTGTGTAGAGGCGAATGGCTTGGCGCTTTTGGCCTGACAGAACCCAATGCGGGTACCGATGCCTCTTCACAACAGACAATGGCGGTTCCGGATGGCGACGAGTATATACTGAACGGCAGTAAAATTTTTATAACCAATGCCGGTTACGCACAAGTCTATATAATTTTTGCAATGACCGACAAGTCTGTAGGGGTGAAGGGTATAACTGCTTTTATTGTAGAGGCCGGAACTCCCGGGTTTTCCGTCGGGAAGAAGGAGTTAAAGCTTGGCATAAGAGGTTCTGCAACCTGCGAATTGATATTTGAAAACTGCAGAATACCCAAATCAAACATATTAGGTAAAATTGGAGGGGGGTTCTCTATTGCAATGAAAACTCTTGACGGTGGCAGGATCGGAATTGCATCACAAGCCTTGGGTATTGCTCAAGGTGCAATGGATGAAACAATTAAATATGCCAAAGAACGTAAACAATTTGGAAAATCAATTTCGGCTTTTCAGAATACTCAATTCCAAATGGCAGAGCTCCACACAAAGGTGGAGGCATCTCGTCTTCTTGTACGTTCTGCTGCTTTAAAAAAGGATTCCGGCCAGCCATATTCGGCAGAAGCGGCGATGGCCAAATTATTTGCAGCGGAGACCTCAATGGAGGTTACAACTAAAGCTGTGCAGTTTCATGGAGGGTATGGCTATACCAGAGAGTATCCTGTAGAGAGAATGATGCGTGACGCCAAAATTACAGAGATCTACGAAGGTACTTCGGAGGTTCAGAAGATGGTTATCGCTGCCCAAATTTTTAAATAGCATTTTATGATGAAAATAGTAGTTTGTATAAAGCAAGTTCCTGATACGAATGAAATTAAGATAAACCAGGTTACCGGGACACTAATCAGGGAGGGAGTTCCAAGCATAATGAACCCTGACGATAAAGGTGGACTTGAGATGGCTCTGAGTTTAAAGGATAAATATAATGCCCATGTAACTGTAATAACAATGGGGCCGCCACAGGCAGATTCCATCTTAAGAGAGGCATTGGCATTGGGGGCAGACAGAGCAATATTGCTAACGGACAGAAAATTTGCAGGAGCAGACACATTGGCAACATCTCATGCTTTGGCGGGTGCCTTGAAAAGACTGGAGTGGGACCTGATTTTGACAGGCAGACAAGCAATTGACGGGGATACTGCGCAGGTGGGACCTCAAATTGCGGAGCATCTATCTATACCTCAAGTTACCTATGCAGAAGACCTTACATATGACGGCAACAGAGTATTTACTGTCAGAAAACAGAGTGAGGAGGGTTATCAGATTCTCGAAGTTGAATCGCCTGCGTTAATAACAGTTTTAGCCACAGCAAATAAACCCAGGTATATGTCTGTAAAGGGGATAGTAGAGGCTTTCAACAAAGAGGTTGAGATATGGGGTGCAGATAAGATTGAGATCGACGAAGAGAAACTGGGGCTCAAGGGATCTCCTACAAAAGTGTATAAAGCCTTTACAAAAGGTCTAAGAGCTGCAGGACAATTGTATGAAGTTGAATCTGAAGAGGCTGTAGGAATTATTATCTCTAAACTGAAAGAGAAGTTTATTGTTTAATCGTCAATTTGTATTATGGATATTAAATCATATAAAGATGTATTTGTTTTTGCAGAACAACGTGAAGGGGTTGTACAGCCCGTTGTTTTTGAACTGATAGGCAAAGCACGTGATCTGGCAAATTCTTTGGGAGAGAAGGTTGTGGCAATTTTGCCTGGTTACAATATCTCAGACAAAGCAAAGGATCTTATAGAATATGGAGCCGACAAGGTAATTTATATTGATACTCCGGAATTAAAAGATTATCTTACAGAACAGTATGCCCAGACAATTTATCAGGTAATCAAAGAATTCAACCCCTCAATTGTTCTTTTCGGGGCTACCACTATCGGAAGGGATCTTGGTCCGAGACTATCTGCCAGACTAGAAACCGGACTGACTGCGGATTGCACTAAACTTGATATTTCCGAGGAGAAGAACCTGTTAATGACAAGGCCGGCATTTGGTGGAAACCTTATGGCTACGATCTTATGTAAGGACCACAGGCCTCAAATGTCTACAGTCCGTCCCGGTGTTATGAAGAAGAGAAGCAGAGAGGTTGGAAGAAACGGAGAGGTCATCAAATACGTACCTCAATTTGACGCTGCACAATTTAAGGTAAAGATTATTGAGACAGTAACTGAAAAGAAAAAGCTGATTGATATTGCAGATGCCAAAATTCTTGTTTCAGGCGGCAGAGGCGTAGGAACCAGAGAGGGATTCGAAAAGCTGAAGGAGCTTGCAAAAGTGTTGAATGCAGAAGTATCTGCATCTCGTGCTATGGTTGATGCGGGGGTATTGGGACACGAAAGACAGGTTGGACAGACCGGAAAAACAGTTCGTCCCGATCTCTACTTCGCTTTGGGAATTTCCGGAGCGATACAGCATCTTGCTGGTATGGAGGAGTCAGATTTTATTGTAGCTATTAACAAAGACAAGTACGCACCAATTTTCCATGTTGCAGATTTGGGAATTGTCGGGGATGTAAATAAGATAATTCCTCTTCTTACAGAGCGTCTTGTGAAGGAGGAAAAATAATTTCTCTAAAAAAGAGATTCTACCTTTTTTAGTATTGTCTCTGTTTTTAAATTGCAGTCAATAACCATGTTTGGTTTTAACAGATAAACCTTGTTTTCTGCTTTGAATCTTTTTTCACCACCTCCAGTTATGTTAAGCATAATATTCTTTTCCCTGTCAACTTTTCCGGAATTGACGCTCTTGATCATACCGGCAAGTGCTATACCTGCAGCCGGGTGAATGTCTATGCCTTCACAAGCTTCAAAAAGCGCACATGCTCTTTCCATCTCTCCGTTATCTGCTATTTCAATATCGCCACCTGTATCCACTAATGCATCAAAAAGTCCGCCGGGGACAGAGTAGGGGGGTCTTCTGTTTGAAAGAACCTTAGCTCCAATTTGGAGAGCCCTTTCGCGGGACTCATTTTCATCTGTCTCCAATAAATCTCGGCTACCAGCTTTCCACGCATCATACATAGGTGTAAAAGGGGAGTTCTGTGATGGAATCAGTACCATTTTGTGAGTTCCCAACCTTCCGTCTTCAATCAGACGCAGATTTGCCTCCCAGGCTGCTATTGTGCCTGTTCCGCTTCCGATTGCCTGAAAATAATAATCCGGTATACGCCCTATGGTTGTTGCAGCAGAAAGAACAGTTGTTGCCATACCATCCCTTCTTGCAACATTTTTAGCTCCACCTTCCTCAAAAAAATTGGTCGACTTACACACCTTGTTTGCCAGATCTATTGCATCTAAATAGTCTGATTTAGATGGAGAACAGATCAATTTGACACATTCATTTATAGGAGAATCAAACCAAAGAGCATCTATATTATCTTCGGGGACAACAATCAAAAGTGGTATCTTGTTATCGGAACAAACCTTGGCAAATGCCCTCGCAGTATTTCCGGCAGACGCAACTACCATCACTCTGTTGGAATCAATTTTTAGCCTGGCACATACGGAATACGCTTCGGTCTCTTTAAAAGAACAGGTAGTCATTTTGGCTCCTCTCTCGGGCCAATAACCGCTGAAACTGATGTACAGATTCTCAAGATCCAGGGATTTAGCAAGTTCAACACTTTTATATGTAACGGTAGAGGCTGAGTTTTTTAATATTCTGCTTATAGGAAGCCAATCGGAATATTTGAAAAAATCCAGTGAATTTTTTTTAACTTTTAATCTTTTGTTTTCGTAAACAGTTCTGATCAGGGAAGGGTTACTATCCAGGGGGTCATTCAAAAGCCATCCTGTATCATCAAAAATCCTTCCGGAAGCAACATTTAGGAGTCTATAGTTAGTCATAAAACCTTACGATTTATATTTTTTGTTACCAATAAAGCGGGACGAATTTAGTGATTAAATCAATTGATCCGACACTACTTGAGCGATATCCTTGGTTGGTTTGCTGTTATATGTACTAAAGCTCTTCAGACAAAGAGGGCAGGCAGTTACCACTTCGTCAGGATCATTTTCCAGAAGAACTTTGAGAGATGCCTTTGTAATTTGCTCTTTATCTGTATAAGACAACGTCAAACTTCCCAAACTTCCTCCGCAGCAGATACTCTCTTTTCTCTCCTTTGAAGCCTCTTTTACCACTCCTATATTTGAGAGCAATTCTCTTGGTTGATCATAAATATTTGAACCTCTTCCAAGCTCACATGGGTCGTGAAATACATAGGAACCCAGATTTTTTTGCAGCTCAATTTTTCCACTCCTCACCAGGTCGTTTATGTATACTGAGTGGTGAACAACCTTTACACCATCCAGTTTGTACTCTTCATTAAAGATTTTGTAACATATAGGGCACGATAATAAAAGGGTGTCACACCCTGACGCTTTTATAAGTTCGCTGTTTTTCTTAATCAGGCTCCTTGCCCCATCCAGGTTTCCGGACATCATCAATGGCCTGCCGCAACATATTGATCCATTTGAATCTAAAAATGAATAATCAATTTTTGCCTTATCAAGTATTCTAAACAATGATTTATAGATAACAGGGGAGAGGTGAGTCATGCAACCGGCATAGTAGAGGACATTGCCAGAACTGTGCTGTTCGTATTCAATTGCAGATAGGTAATCAAAGTTTGTTTTGGAGGAGCCATTCTCCTCCTGTCGCTTCAAAAGTTTAAGCCTTGTGGAATCTATCCCCACAGGGCACACCTCCACACATTTATTACACATCAGGCATTTATCCGCAATTACGACAGATTCATCGGACCTTCGCCTTAGGAGACGGATAAAATATACTGACGAAAATTTAATATTCCGTTTCTGGACAGTCATCGGACAGCCGTCAATACAAATACCACATCTTGAGCAAGAGTATATTTCGCTCTCTGCGTATCCAGATCTTGAGACTGAAGACCTAATTCCGGCATTCCTCAGAAATATCAATAAAATCTCAGTGGGAATGTGCATATATCTCGAAAATGGAAGTGCAAAAAGGAAAAGTCCCAGAGCAGATGAATAGGCCCACCATACAGGTAAAATATGATCCGGGTTGGTAACAAAATTATTCAACAGGTGGTTAATGGATTTGGTAAGGAAACTGCCTCCGCTTATATTGGCTGTAAAACTTTCCGCTAAAAGCCTTAACGGAAAGATTGCCCAAAGTGAGTAGAGGGCAATTTTATCCCCAATTTTCAGTTTGGTAGTTCTTCTCATTCCGAGGAACCTTGAGTGAAATCGTTTGAATATGGCAAGGCCGATACCACTTAAAACTACCAGCAATGAGAGGTCCATTAAGAAAAAGAAGAAGGATCCTCTAAGGGTCTCGTGTGTCTCCATCACAAAATATCTGAAAAATACAGGATAGTAGAGAATTCCGGTTCTTTGCGGTATATAAATAAATACCTCAATATGGCCAATGAGAATGAGCATAAACCATCCGAGAGCGATGCTGGAATGCATATAACCAAGCAATGGATTTCTCTTGAATATTTTTACGTGGATAAGACAATCTAAAATAATATCCTTGACGGTTTTATAAAGCCTTACGGGAAGGAAAGATTTCAGTATTAATTTCCTTTCACTGTTGTCCAGAGCCAGAATAATCCTGACAGTACCAACCAGCAGGTACAGTATTATAAAAACCATACCCAGAGTAAAAGGCCATACGAACGGATCGTATCCGAAAATTAAACGCTCTTTCACTCTGTTATACCTCCTTGTAAATTTTAAAAATTGAGCGGATTATATTTCTTGTGTTTATCCCCCGAGGGCAGACAAGTGTACATTTACCGCATAGCATACATCCTTCCAGTAGTGAAACAGCCTCAGTATCGAGACCTCTGTGCAAAAGAAGTATCGCCCTGCGCAAATTTACTTTTGTATAATTGGCTGCAGAGCAAGAGGCTGCACAGGAGCCACAAGCCATGCATTTGATAAGATTGGGTTCTGTTCGGGCAAGTTTTATTAGCTTGCTTTGATCAAAATTATCCAGATTAATCCTTGAACTAGGGGAGAGTGTATAACCAAAATCAACCATATTACACTCTGTTTGATAAATAATTATGCATTGCCAGTACAGAGGCTTTAGCTTCATTGATAGATTCGGGGAGTGTCTTTGGTCCGGTGGAAGCACCGGCAAAATAAATTCCCATAGAATTCCCCTCTGTTGACCTAAGAATCGGATTGGCAGGTTCGAAAAAACCATCTTCGCCGATTCTTGTACCAAGTATATTGGATAAACTTTCGTTATCATCATTTTTAACCATTCCCGCCATCAAAACGAGAAGATCCAATGAAATCTTCAGAGGTTTGGACGAGAGTGTGTCTTCTGCCTTTACAACCAGTTTTCCGTCTTCATTTTCAGCTACCTCAGAGACTCTGCCTCTTATAAACCGGATACCGTACTTGCTTTGAGCTTCGAGGTAAAGATCTTCATAATACCGGCCGTACATCCTGAGATCCATATAAAAACAGTAGACTTCAGAAAGAGGGAATAACTCTTTAACTTCACAGGCTTGCTTGACAGCTGTAACACAACAAAGCTTTGAGCATTGTCTGTTGCAAACCTTCTCATCTCTGGACCCGACACAATGAACAAAGCCAATCTTTGATGGATTGTTTATCCGGTTGTCTGAACGTTTTATAAAATAGTTTTCGAGATCTGCATTTGTGATGACTCTGTTATATATTCCATATCCGTACTCCTCCTTCTTCTCTGCACGAAATAGCGTAAAACCCGTTGCCACAATAATAGAGGAGACAATGAAGGTAGTTTTGTCCGAAAGTGTGACAGTAAATAGATCATCTGTTCTTTTGACTTCAACTACTTCTGAATTGAGGAAAACTTTAATACCGGCAATAGGTTTCAATAGCTTCTCCAAAGTCTCCTTAGCCGAGATACCTTCCGGAAATAACCTGTCCCATTTGGTCAGATGTCCTCCCAATTTATCGCTTTTTTCAACCAGATATGCCTTATAACCCAGATTTTTAAGTTGCTTGACAGCCTCTAAACCCGCCGGCCCGCCTCCAATAACCAATACCTCTTTGTTCATATCTTATATTTATCAGCTTTGTTATATTCAATTCCCATCTTATCCAGAAGTGGTTCCACGGCAGTCTGATGAACCTGAAGTCCCAGGTCCCAGGGGTCGTATCCCAGAACCAGCCCTGCAACCTCTTCATATGTAAAAACCGGAATTCCCTGAGAATTTTCTCCATAAGTCTTACCCTCCATCTCTGCAATTACATATTGCCATCTATCCAAAAAATAGGGACACCCGGGACAATTAGTAATTATCATATCCGGTTTGAAGGGTTCCATAGATTCAAATTTCTTGTGAGTATTTGACAAAGAGTATCCACGATTTGCCTGCACGAGGTATTGTCTGAATCCAAACCCGCAACAATGTCTCCTCTCCGGATAATCTATAATCTCTCCCCCCCAGGACTCAATCATGCCTGTAAGTACATAGGGGTACTCGGCTCCTCCTACTCCTTTTGAAGGGAACATTTTAGAGTAGTGGCATCCGATATGTTCTACAACCCTCAGAGGTTCACCAGTTTTAATATTGACTAACCTGTGTCTGGCTTTTGCTGCGATTTTGTCTCTGAGTTTGAATATTACATCGCTTGCATGAGCAAGATATTCAGGCTTGTTGAACTCCCTTTTTGTAGCCTTCCATAGATTTTCACGAATTTTAGCCTCAAGCTCGGGAAAATGTCTCCAGGTCTCTAAAGTCTCTGTATAGATCCCAAAAGAGGTAATGCAGGAGGCAACATAATTTTTATACCCACTCTCGGTCATAAGAGCGAACTGCCGGGCTATTATTGTCATAATAGTCTCCTGAGGTATGGTGTCGCTATGGTAGGCTATTCCTCCACACGTTGTATGATGTTCTGTTTCGAAAAAATCCAGGTTTAGCTTGTTCCTTACAATATCCAGAAACGTCTTCTCAGATGCAGGGAAAAAGTTCTGGCGAATACAACTCCTTACATAAAAGTAATGGTCATCGGGTATCTCCTTCTGATAATCACTCCATACTTTTTGTTTACCATTAACGATCATAGCTTTATATATGATGAATTTTTTCTGATTTTGTAAAAATATACTCCAGGTACTCCTCCTGTGAGAGACCCATCTCCCCTGCTTTGATTAAAGAAAGTTTTTCCACATACTCCAGTTTTGCAGTGGCCCCTGTAACGTCAAAAATTGTTTTAAGCTCGTCCAGATCCTCTTTAGGAATTTTCCTTAATATTCCAGGACCATCGCCATCAAGATTGGACCCTAATCTCTTATGGACTGCATCGAGATTATCTTCAATCCACTTGCCAACAGTCCCGGATTCGGGATGTGCAGAATGCTTGAAAGTACGAGGGTAAACGCAATAACCATAATTGAGAATATTTCCGCAAATTGCTTTTCCTAAAGCATATTGCTGTCTCCCTTTTTCCGATTCAATAAAGTAGCCCAAATCTACAGAAAGGTTTCTAAGAGCCATTACTATCAACCCAGGTGCGTTTTTTCTCGGGCACCGGGTAACACATGACATGCACTCCCCACAGTACCAAATAGTATCGCTCTTTAACAATGCCTCAATTTCTGCATCATCCTTTGACTGCACTGTATCTGTAATAGTTCTAGGATCGTATTTGTAAAATTCTGCAGCCGGACAAATGGCTGTACAGGTTCCACAGTTGATGCAGGCATTTAAACCCTCCTTAAAACGATAATCCTCCATCAATTTATCGAACAATTTCCCCATATATCAATTCTTTTTTTGGAATGTCACTAATAATGTTGTTTGTTGCCTGCATTGCTACCTATTGAAGCCATTGCAATGAAAGAGGTCGATCATATATGACTTGAATCTACAGTGAACCAGATTTAGAAAGACTCCGACCTTTTTATTTAGTATCATATATGATAGTATATACTTTTACTATTGCAAATATAATTGTTTTTTCATTAATTTGTAGTGTACCTACAACAATTTTCAACAATCTTTTCCTATATGAATATTTTGATAATTCTCACTTTCGGACTCGTCATAATTGTCGTTTTTTTTGTAACACTGCTGCTTTTAAAGATTGAAAACCAAAGCAAGTTTGAATCGAGACTTATAGATGACCTGCGCTATCTCAGGGAGGAGAATTTGAGGTCGTCAAAGGAGAACAGAGAAGAGCTTTCCGAGGTACTTAAACAATTCTCTGTGCAACTTACTGGCAATATCAAGACCTTTCAAGACTCCTCAGACAAAAGTCTCAATTTATTGACTGAAATTCAGAAGGATAAACTTTTCCAGATTGAGAAGAGCCTGAATGAGATGATAAAAAACACCGAAGATAAGTTAGAAAAAATCAGAGCAACTGTAGATGAAAAGCTGGAAAAAACGCTAAGTGAAAGACTTGGACAGAGTTTTGAAACTGTTGGCAAACAACTCATTGAAGTTCAAAAAGGTCTTGGTGAAATGCAGATTCTTGCACAAGATGTGGGAGGTCTTAAAAGGGTGCTGAGCAATGTAAAAATGCGTGGTGGGATAGGAGAGGTGCAATTGTCTATGCTGCTCGAACAAATTCTGGCTCCGGAGCAATATGAATCTAATGTTAAGACAAAATCCTCAGGAAAAGAATTTGTGGAATTTGCAATAAAACTTCCCGGGAAAGATGATCAAAACGGACAGGTCTGGCTGCCGATAGACGCAAAGTTTCCAAAGGAGGTTTATGAGTCACTCCAGAATGCTTATGATTCCGGCGATCCTGCCAGAATTGATCAGGAACAAAAAAATATGGACAATGCTATTAAAAAAATGGCAAAGGATATCAGCGAAAAGTATGTGGATCCTCCTTACACTACCGATTTTGCAATAATGTTTCTGCCATTTGAAGGAATTTATGCAGAGGTTGTCCGCAAAGCAGCTCTCCTGGAAGAATTGCAACATAAGTTCAAGGTAATTGTAACCGGTCCGACAACTCTGGCTGCAATCCTGAACAGTCTTCAGATGGGCTTCAGGACTTTAGCAATCGAGAAGAGAAGCAGCGAAGTATGGCAAGTTCTGGGGGCTGTAAAGACAGAATTCGAATCGTTCGGAGGTCTTCTGCAGAAAGCACAGAAGAATATACAAGGCGGGCTGGATGACATAGATAAACTTGTGGGCACAAGAACAAATGTAATCCGCAGAAAACTAAAAGGGGTGGAGGCTCTCGATAATGAAAGCTCCAGACTGATTCTGGATGAAGGAGAAAAAATGCTATCCGAGGATGAGTGAAATATATCCGGTCAGGAGTCAGGAGATATACTCATCCCAGCTTTTAATCTGAATCTCTTCAATAGGTATTGTACAGAATGCGAATATGAAGGCCGAGGCCAGCCTGGCATTTGTAATAAGCGGAATGTTAAAATCCACAGCTGTTCTTCGTATCTTATAACCATTCTCAAGCTCAACCTGGGTAAGATTTTTGGGAATATTTATCACTAAATCTATCTTCTTCTCCTGAAGTAGTTTTATTGCTTGCGGCTTCTGCGAAGACTCACTTGGCCAATATACCAATGTGGAAGGTATATTATTGTCAATAAAATATTTATGTGATCCACCAGTGGCATAAAGATTATATCCCTTCTCAGCCAACAACTTTGCGGCAGCCAAAAGATCTGCTTTTTGTCTGGCATCACCTGTAGATAACAAGATGTTTTTTTCAGGAATCGTGTATCCTACAGATAACATGGACTTTAGTACAGCTTCATTGGAATCATCCCCTATACAGCCAACTTCTCCAGTTGAGGCCATGTCCACTCCAAGCACGGGGTCTGCTTTCTGAAGCCGGGAAAATGAGAACTGAGAGGCTTTTATGCCTACGTAATCTAAATCGAAAGCGTTTTTACGGGGAGGTACAACATCTTCTCCTATCATTACCCTTGTCGCCAACTCAATAAAGTTAATTTTGAGAACTTTAGAGACAAACGGAAAACTTCTGGATGCCCTAAGGTTGCACTCTATCACCTTAATATCGTTCTCCCTGGCAAGGAATTGTATATTAAATGGTCCTGTTATATTGAGTTCTTCCGCTATCTTTCTGGAAATTTTCTTTATTCGTCTGGCAGTCTCTACATAGAGCTTTTGTGGAGGAAATTGAATCGTTGCATCACCCGAATGAACACCGGCAAACTCGATGTGTTCAGAAATCGCATAAGCTACAATATTACCCTTATTTGCTACGGCATCCAGCTCGATTTCCTTTGCATTTTGAATAAATTCGGAGACCACAACAGGGTGTCTTTTAGATACATTTGCAGCTAACTTTAAGAATTGCTCTAATTCAGTGTTATTTGAACAGACATTCATTGCAGCACCGGATAGTACATAGGAGGGTCTTACTAAAACCGGGAATCCAACAACATCCACAAAATCATTAATCTCGGAAAATGTAGACAACTCCTTCCACCTTGGCTGATCGATCATTAATCTGTCAAGCATCGAAGAGAATTTATGTCTGTCTTCTGCATTATCAATGCTTTTAGCACTTGTGCCGAGCAGGTTTACACCCTCTTTGTCTAATTTAAGGGCGAGATTGTTAGGAATTTGTCCTCCAACGGAAACAACAACCCCATGTGGTTTTTCAAGCTCGTAAATGTCTAATACTCTTTCAAAGGTAAGTTCGTCGAAATAGAGTCTGTCACACATATCGTAATCGGTTGAGACAGTCTCCGGGTTATAGTTAATCATTACACCTCTCCAACCGCAATTTCTTATAGTTTGCAGAGCATTAACGCTGCACCAGTCAAATTCAACGGAACTTCCGATCCTGTATGCTCCTGAACCTAAAACTATAATTGACTTATGATCACCAAGATAATTGACATCATTGTGAGTTCCGTTATAAGTAAGGTAGAGATAATTTGTCTGTGCAGGATATTCAGCTGCGAGGGTGTCAATCTGTTTTACAACCGGTATAATGTTCAAGCTCTTCCTGTAACTTCTTACTTTTGCCGAAGCTTCGTCTACATCTATTGAGTCTTTATATACCAACCTGCCGATTTGAAAATCTGAAAATCCTTGATTTTTAGATTTTTTTAACAAACTATAGTCTATGTCCCCCAAGCTATCAAAAGAGTATAACTCCTTGGAAGTTAAAATTATATTGTATAATTTCTCCAGAAACCACTTGTCGATTTTTGTGAGATCATGAACCTGGTCTACAGTATATCCTTTTTGAAAGGCATTGGAGATCACAAATATTCTGTTGTCTGTAGGCTGCCTTAAAGAGTGGTCGATATCTTCAACTACAATCTCTCTGTTTGCAACAAAACCATGTGCACCTTGTCCAATCATCCTCAGACCTTTCTGAATTGCCTCTTCGAAGCTCCGACCTATTGCCATCACCTCTCCAACGCTCTTCATGCTTGATCCGATTTCCCTCGAAACGCCTTGAAATTTAGATAAATCCCATCTTGGTATTTTACATACTATGTAGTCAAGAGCAGGTTCAAAAAAAGCAGGAGTAGTTTTGGTTACCGAATTTTTAAGCTCAAAAAGACCATACCCGAGACCTAACTTGGCTGCAACAAAAGCTAATGGATAACCAGTTGCCTTAGAGGCAAGTGCAGATGATCTACTCAAGCGGGCATTCACTTCAATTACCCTATAATCCTCCGATTGAGGATCAAAGGCATATTGAACATTGCACTCTCCCACAATTCCAATGTGTCTGACTATTTTTATCGCCAGCTCTCTAAGAAGGTGATATTCACTGTTAGTAAGAGTCTGAGAAGGAGCTACGACAATACTTTCACCTGTATGGATACCAAGAGGATCAAAGTTTTCCATATTGCAGACAGCGATACAATTGTCAAACTGATCCCTGACTACCTCGTACTCAATCTCTTTCCATCCCTTTAATGATTTCTCTACCAATACTTGAGGTGAATAAGAAAATGCCTTGTTGATTAATAAATTAAGTTCAGATTCGTTGTCGCAAAAACCACTGCCTAACCCGCCAAGTGCATATGCTGCCCTAAGAATAACCGGGTATCCAAGATTTTTTGCCGCCTCTCTGGCATCTTCCAGGTTTTCTACAGCTTGGCTCTTTATAGTCTTTACATAAATTTCATCAAGCTTCTTTACAAATAGCTCTCTATCCTCAGTATCCATTATTGCCTGAACCGGAGTGCCCAGAACCTGAATTTTGTACTTTTCGAATACACCTGCCCTGTATAACGCTACCCCGCAATTTAGAGCAGTCTGTCCTCCAAAAGCAAGTAAGATGCCTTGAGGTTGCTCTTTTTTGATTACCTCTTCCACAAAATGGGGGGTTACCGGCAAGAAATAAATTTTATCGGCCACACCCTCAGATGTCTGTACAGTGGCAATGTTAGGATTAATCAAAATAGTTTCAATTCCCTCCTCTTTTAATGCCTTTAATGCCTGAGATCCTGAATAATCAAATTCACCAGCCTCACCAATTTTTAATGCTCCGGAGCCAAGAAGAAGAACTTTTTTTATATTTGTATCCATAGCGTTAATTTACAGTAATTTAATAAAATCATCAAATAAGAATTCTGTGTCGGTAGGGCCGCTTGATGCCTCAGGGTGGAACTGACAAGAAAAAAATGGTTTGCTTTTGTGTTTAATCCCTTCATTGGTACCATCATTCAAATTTATGAACAATGGTTCCCACTCTTCTCCCAGGGTGTTGTTATCCACGGCATATCCGTGATTTTGAGAGGTAATGAAGCATCTTTTGGTGCCAACCATCTGAACCGGTTGATTGTGACTTCTATGGCCGTACTTCATCTTGAAGGTTTGAGCACCACCTGCTTTTGCCATCAATTGATTCCCCATACATATACCAAAAATAGGAATGTTTTGAGTGAAAGCCTTTTTAACATTATTAACGGCTGTTGTACACAAGTCCGGGTTCCCAGGCCCATTTGAGATAAAAAGCCCATCATATTCCAGCTTTGTGAAATCATAGTTCCACGGAACTCTTATCACCTCTACGTCTCTCCTTATTAAACATCTGATTATGTTGTGTTTTACCCCACAATCTACCAATACAACCTTTTTAGAACCTGTTCCGTATTTAATAATCTCCTTACAACTAACAACGTCTACCTGATTTTCGATGTTTGGATCGTAAAAACCTTCTAAAGTTAAGCCTTCAGGAATAATTTTTCCAAGCATTGAACCTCTCTCTCTCAATATTTTAGTAAGCTCCCGGGTATCAACACCGTATATTCCTGGTATCTTGAACTCTTTCAGCCAGGTATCCAGGCTTTTAGCGGCATTCCAATGGCTATAGTTGAAAGAGTAGTCAGAAATTATCAAACCTCGAATATGAATTTTTTCAGATTCGAACAGAGTGGAAAGCTTATCAATAATTGAGTCATTTGGGACTCCATAGTTGCCCACTAACGGATAAGAGACACACAAAATTTGCCCGGAATATGAAGGATCGGTCAGACTCTCAGGGTAACCTACCATCGCAGTAGAAAAAACGACCTCACCATCAATGGCTTGGTCGTATCCAAAAGAGTAACCTCTAAATTCTACCCCGCTTTCAAGGAGGAGTGTTGCCGGTTTACTATTGCCCATTATTATTTTAATTAAAAATTCTTCAAAACCGGGCAAAGGTAACAATTCTACATACTCCGTGCAAATATAATCCACAGTTCTGCTTTAAGCTCCTGCCATCTTCTCATTGTCACGGAAGCAAAGTTATTAGTGTAGTTAGTCAGAAGTTCCTGAGCCTCCCGTTTTTTTCCATCCTTTATCAATATTGTTGCCCTCTCCTCGACTTTTGGAGCCTGATCAAAAATCATATTTTCAAACTTTTTTACCTCTGGTTCAACAAAAGTTCTTGTCTTGTCCCAGTTTATAGTAGCAATTCTGTTAGTCTCCCTGAATGACCATATAGCAGCATCCTCTCTGTACCTGTGCTGTCCGCACACCCCAAAACTTTTAGGTAACCGCAATGTACCGGAATAAATAGGAATTCTTGGGCTTTGTGCCGGATTGTCGAATGCAAAATAGGCAACACCGCCAACCTCGTCTGGCAGCCAATCCCTTAATTGAATAATATGAGAGTAGGAGCACTGTATTGCTGCAATTCCTCTGATTCTTTCAGTTACTCCGGGCTTGATACTGTTAAGCAGGGCTCTCATATCGTTACCCATAAAAGTGGATATGGGCTTAACTACCTCTTTGTATTCACCTTTTACCCAGTCTCTTCTGGTAACTTCCACAGAGAGATTCCTCGTCTGGTCCCACTCTGTTCCCTCATAAGTCTGCCTGTAAAGAGCAATAATATCTCTTACCGAAACTTTATTATCCGGCTTAACCGAAAAAGGTAGCTCCTCGGAGTCAAATTTAAGGGCCAGAGATGGGGCCAAAGTGTTGAAAACAAAATATTCCCTGTAAGAAAAAGGTTTGTCTCCATTATTTATTTTCCAGAATTTAAACTCCTCTTTACCATCCCATAATCCCAATCTCTTTGTTCGCTCTTTGATGTCGGAACTATACATAAAATTATTCGGATCATTGAAATACACTAAAGAAATTCTGGGAATATTGGCCGATATTCCGATATGATCATCGGGGATTCTTTGCGCTACCCAAATAGAACTTGGTTTTCCCGAACCACCCCCGAAAATTTCGAGTTGCCACACCTCTTTTTTGTCTGCAATTGTCAGACACTCACCGGAATCGCCATAACCATACAATTCTGCAAGTTTTCCGATCAATCTGATAGCGTCCCGTGCAGTGTAACATCTCTGAAGAGCAATTCTCTCCAGCTCTTCAATCAGGAAAAGACCATTTTCATTCACCAGCACATCTTTACCGGTAATAGTTGATTCTCCGATCGCAAGTTGTTTTTCATTCAGGCAGGGGTAGGCAGTATTTAGATATGCAAAAGTTTCCGGTACTGCAGGGATACGTCCTTTTTCAATAACGTTTCTGGTATCCCAGGGCTCTTCGGTATGCAGTGTTCCCCAATATACCGGCTCTGTGTCACCAGGTTTATAACTTTTTCGCTGGGTCATCTCCACCCACGTCCTGTAGTTGGAATCACAAGTGTGAGCAGTCATTACTGAGCCGTCTGTACTTGCTTCCCTTCCCACTGTGATTGAGGTACAACTCTCTTTAAAATCCGAATCCTGGCTGAAAACAGGATTTGAGGCCAAAAGCAGACATAATGCAATTAGTAGTGTTTTGATCTTCATTTGATTATATATTTTTATTATATAGTGTTGTTTTTATTCTGGGTATCCTCTTCAATAAGTTTCAATAATTTATCTATTGCTTCACTTTCCGGTACCGATCTGTAAACAGCTGTTTTTCCTCTGTAAATGCTAACCCTGCTTCTGCCTTCCCCCACATAGCCGTAATTTGCATCTGCCATTTCTCCGGGGCCATTGACTATGCAACCCATAACAGCAATATTGTATCCGACTAAATGAGAAGTTCTCCTTTTTACCTCTTCAAAAACAGATTCCAGGTTAAATAATGTCCTTCCGCATCCCGGACAGGCTATGTATTCAGGCTTGGTAAATTTTCTTCTTGAGGCCTGAAGCAACTCATCATGAAACCTATAAATATCTTCATTTTCAAATTTTTCGTCACACTTAAGCTGAAAATCGATATCATCAATGATTCTGTCTAACAGCAGGGGACCTAAATCGCAGGAGGCAGATAGAATAAATTCAATCCAGGTTTTACAATTATATGATTTTTTGTATATTACAGGTTCGCTATCTCTTCTCACAATTAATGGATGTGAGTTATTTATACCCTTTTCCTTATAATAGTTTGCAAGAAATTTTGCGACTGGGATCTCATTTGAGGGATCCTCTGTCAAAGATACTCTGATTGTATCTCCAATACCGGCTGACAGGAGGGATGCAATTCCTACAGCAGATTTTACTCGTCCAGCCTCGCCGTTTCCAGCCTCTGTTACTCCCAGGTGCAGAGGATAAGCTATTCCGGATTTTTCAAATTCTTTGTATAAAAGCCTGTACGCCTCCACCATCACTTTTGTGTTGCTGGACTTCAAAGAGATAATCAGCTGGTCAAAGCCATTGTCCTGTGCCATTTTTATCCACTCAACTGCCGATTCTTTCATACCTTCCGGGGTATTGCCATACTTTTCAATTATCCTCTCTCCCAAAGAACCATGATTAATACCGATTCTCAGTGCTGTATTGTTCTTTTTGCATACCTCAATCAATTTTGAAAACTGCTCGGAAGCGGTATTGTGATCTTTGACCAAGTTTCCGGGGTTTATCCGGACCTTGTCTGCAACCTTTGCAGCCACTAAAGCAACTTCTGAAGAAAAGTGGACATCAGCTATAAGAGGTGTTTGGATACCCTCTTTTCTCAACCTCTCCTTAATCACTTTAAGTGACTCCACCTCTTTAATTCCTTGAGTTGTAAGCCGGATTAGTTCTGCACCGGCACCGGCAAGTTTTACACATTGTTTAAAAGAGGATTCAATATCCTGAGTAGCCGTATTGCACATAGTCTGGACTACTATATGATCATTGTCACCAATAGTGACATTGCCAACTTTAACAGCTATTTTTTTCATCATTTACAAATGGAAATATAGTCCGACACTGATCAGGAGCTGATGTGGGTATGAAAACTGTAGGTCAGTTTCACTAAATTTTTTAGGAGAGTATAAATAAGATAATGAGTACTGGTAATTTGCCTCCAAGTGAAGTTCTACGGGCTTAAATACAAAGGCTAAACCACCGCCACCAATAAATCCGTAATCTATTCTGGTATCTTTGCTTTCAAATCCTGTTGAACTCTTCATCCTGTATCCCATAAATCCTCCGGCATTTATCAAAAGCCTCATTTTCCAGAAATCAATATGGAACTGAGACACTATAGGGAGCTCGTATACGGTTAATTTTGTCTCTTCTTCATCGATTTTATATCCCTGTTCCTGATAGGAGATTGATGCCAGAAAACCGAAATAGGGCATAGTTTTCCACAAATCGTGATAATATATATATTCAATGGAGTAGTTTTTATTGGTTGTTATGTTTGCCTCATCTTTAGTTGGATTAAAATTAACGCCGCTGATATTATATGCAGTTTTTATACCTATCAAATGCTGCTTTAACTGACCATAAACAGAGTTTGATGTGAATATGAGAATAAACAATGAGCAAATCAGATATCGTTTCACTTAAATAGTTCCTTTAGGTTAATACTTTGTTCTAGCTCGAGGCCCTCCTTGAATTCTATAACAGTTGATCCGTTTGGCAATCTATAGAGTCTCACTTTTTCCGGCTGCTTTTTAAGAGTCAGGTTGCCAGTGTCCAATATGCCATTTCCATTCAAATCCTGGGTAATTCTAATATTATACTTTCCCGGCTGGATATAAGGAAATTCGACTTTGGAGTCTTTAAGAATTTTATATCCCCGGAAAACTTTATCTCTGGCTTGGTCTGTCAGCTCAAATACATAAAATCCGTCTACTCCCGTAATATTTAAAGACAGCCTTGATAATTTTTCACTATTAGGAAGCGTAACATTTGTTTCAGAAGAGTCGTTAGTAAATCCGTAAACATCTTTGAATGCTCTTTCCTGAATTTTTAATATATATTCATACCCTTGTAACAATCTGTTATTGGGTTTAATAAAGTAGATCCGGTTTTCGACAGAATCTTTGGTAAACGAGTAATTTTCCTTCCCCTGAAGCCCTTTAGGCGATTTTGAGATAATAATAACTGAATCCAGAGTAGTTCTGGCCAAAGGTGCCGGGAAAATAAGCTTGTATCCATCTTGTTCTATTTTGGATGGGTCTGCCTCAATTTTAATTTTTAACAAATCCTTTCTGAGTGGCTTTTCATCTTTGTTTACAGGCGATTTCTTAGGAGGTGTTGTATTTTTCTTTATTTTTGGAGCCACCAGTTTCAGGCTCTCTCTGGACGAAACTAAGTTATCTAAACTATCTGTTTTATAATATTTCATATCTAAAATAAGAGTGTCAGGAACCTTTAGAAGTGTATCCTTAATCCAAATAACTAGGCTATCCCGGGTTATATTGAATTGTTTGATTGTTTTTGCCGAGTCAATTCCTCTGAACCCGATGGAATCGATCTTTACGTTAGGTGCCTCAAATGTCACATAGACCATTTTTTTCTCCGGTCTCTCTTTCTCTTTAATATATTGTTTTTTGGATGTTTCCTTAAATAGATACAGTTCCAGCTGAGATGGCCTTGCAAGCGCTTTGCTTGTATCCTTCATACTTACATATTTCAACTCCTCCCGCTCTTTTTTCATAACGATGGACGGAGTGAAAAGCGAATCTATAAACGCAATCTCTTCATTTTCAGGATTGTATTGATTGTTTTGATTGCCGTCTTTGAAAGCATATACCCGGTATGGTATTTTTTTCATATTCCGTACAACAAAGTATCCCCACTTGTCGCTTTTTGCCATAGCAGAAGGGTAGGTTTTGTATACCGCAGAATCGGATAGGTTGGCATAAAAGCCTATTACAATATCTTCCAACGGAAGAAGCCTCCTGGAGTCCAGAACAATTCCCGCACACATCATAGAATCTATTATCTGACCTGTAGAAAATGAGTAAACATACGGGTAGAGAAGGTTTCCTTCATTATTGTCGACTATCGAGTTTCCGAAATGGACTGAGTAGGTAGAGGAGGAGTCTAATTGTTCAGGAAAAGTTACTATGATGCTTTTTCCGCGGATTTTTGTACCGATCTTCGTTTTCTGAGGAGGTGAAAGGAACACATTTTTAACCGGTTCCTTTAATACCACATACTCATCAAATTTTAATTCGACAGTACTCCCTTTAACTGGAAAATTCATAGAGTTTGAATCTGGGATGACCTTAACCATCGATGGCGGTATAGTATCTTTTGGCCCGCCGGATGGTGGAGTAGAGGTATTGGCACAGGAAAATAAGCCAAAAAACAATATTGCAGACAGTATCGACAGCCTTATGTTCAATCTTTTCATTTCAATCAGTTCTCTTTTATCTCAGTTCTTAAAACACTTTCAATTCCCTTTACGTGAGCGATCTGTTTGATTAATTTTTCCAAATCTTCGGTATCGTGTACATAGAGGTCTATGTATCCCTCAAAAATACCATCGTGCGTCTCAATGAAGATTTTTCTGATATTGACACTCAATACAAGTGTGATGTATTGAGTAAGCTCGTTGAGAATGCCGATCCGGTCAATTCCTCTCATACTGACTCTGGCCAAAAATGAGAGAATTGTATGTTTGCTCCATTTGGCCCTAACGATTTTTTCAGCATCTCTTGCCGCCAGCAAAATTGCCTCAGGGCAACTGTTTTTATGAACAATAACCTCTCCGTCGTCACCTATGAAACCTATTACACCATCACCCGGAATTGGTCTGCAACACATTGCTACCCGGTAAGAGAGTGTCTTTTCCAATGGATTTTCTTTTAGAAGATAGTCCTTCTTTATATCAATTTTGGCCATTTTTGTAGGTTTTGGGACCTCCACTATCTCCTTTTCCGGAATCTCATCCTCCTCATCGACACCGTTCTCATCACCACCAGAGTCACCACCTGTAAATTTTGAGAACTGTAAATTCCAATATCTCACAAATTTATTGCTTGAGTTTTTCTTTAACATCTTAGATAAATCGGAGAGATCCATAAGTCCCGCCCCAATCTTGCTGAAGAGCTCCTCCCTGTTGTTTAATCCGTATGTTTCCGATAATTTCTTGTAAACCCGGGCTTGAGGTTTAATACCTAATTCCTTGAGCTTCTTATCCAAAATAGCCTGTCCCTGCTTCAGATGGTCCTTTATCTCAGATTTCAAAGCATCCATTATTAAAGACTTCGCTTTAGGAGTCTGGATGAAATCGAGCCACTCCCTTTGAGGACGTTGTGAATCTGCGGTAATTATCTCAATTTGATCTCCATTTCTCAGGACATACGTAAGAGGTACAAGTTTGAAATTAGCCTTTGCCGCAATTGCCTTGTTTCCAACCTCCGTATGGATGGCATACGCCATATCCAGAGCAGTCGAACCCTTTGGAAGTGCCCTTGACTCACCCTTTGGAGTGAATACGTATATTTCAGAAGAGAGCAGACCTGTATGGATTTTATCAAGGAAATCCAGAGCATTGACATCAGGATTTTCAAGAACCTCTCTTACCATATTGAGCCACTTATCCATTTCATTCTCCGATGGAGATGTCCCTTTATATGTCCAGTGAGCTGCAACTCCCCTTTCTGCAAGATTATCCATTCTTGTGGTTCTTATCTGAACCTCAATCCAGTTACCTTGAGGGCCCATTACGGTACAATGCAGGGCCTCGTAGCCATTGATTTTAGGAGTGCTTACCCAATCTCTTATTCTGTCTGTTTTGGACAGATAAAGTTCTGTGATGAGCGAATAGATATGCCAGCATTGAACTCTCTCCGGCTGGTCTTCTTTTGGCTCAAATACAATTCGCACAGCATACAAGTCGTATATCTGTTCAAACGGGATAGATTTTGTAGTCATCTTTCTCCAGATGGAGTATGGGGTCTTGGTCCTTTTGGTAACAGTAAACTGAAAACCTGCCTGTTTCAGGCTTTCGGAAATTGGTTCTATAAATTGAGTAATGGCACAACCTCTTTCTGCTACTGTTTGGGCAATCTGATTCTGAATGGATTCATACTCGGCAGGCAAGGTATGCATCAGCCATATATTTTCCAGTTCAGACTTGATGCTGTAAAGCCCAAGTCTGTGTGCCAGCGGGATAAATATATACATTGTTTCACTAAGAATCTTTGCCCTTTTATGCTCAGGCATATATTCTATAGTCCGCATATTATGGAGCCTGTCGGCAAGTTTTATCAGAATAACCCTTACATCATCGTTAAGTGTCAGAAGGATTCGTTTAAAATTTTCTGCCTGACTGGAAGTGGAGCTGTCAAATGCACTTTTTATTTTTGTTAGTCCATCTACCAAAGAGGCAATTTTAGCGCCGAATAGCCTTTCGATGTCATCCAGATTGTACTCGGTATCTTCTACTACATCATGTATCAATGCCGTGACTATAGATTTATATCCCAGACCTATTTCCTGAACAACAATTTTGGCAACTGCAATAGGGTGAATAATATAAGGCTCTCCGGACCTGCGTCTTACTCCATTATGTGCAGCTCTTGCAAAATCAAAAGCTTTCAGAACGATTTCATACTCATTCTGATTTGCACACCTCTTCAAGCTTGCAAGACGTAACCCTTCAAACTCTTTCTCGATCAGTTCATTATCCTTCTCGGTAAACATAACAAATTAAAAGTGGAAATCTCTTTTGCCACTCTTTATCAACTCTATTCTTTCAGCAACTTCTGCTCTTCTTTTTTCATCCTTCATTATTGATAATTCTCTGTTTATCAAGTCGTATCCTGCTTGTTTAGTTTTTTCAGAAGAGTAATCTTCCAAATATTCAGCGAGTGTAAGCATAGCATTTGGGGTACAGAAACGACCGATAAATCCGGGAATGGCATATTCCATAAAATGTTCTCCGGTCCTTCCGACTCTATAACAAGAGGTGCAGAAGCTCGGAATAAAATCTCTGCCAATCAACCACTGTATTACTGAGTCCAACTCTCTAGAATCACCAACATGAAACTGTTCTCTGTTAAGCTGTTGTCCCTTTTCTCTGGATTCCTGGTAGCCACCTATTTCCAGCCTTGTGCCGGCATCAATCTGCGATACTCCGAATTCAATAACTGCGTCCCGGACTTCAGGAGACTCTCTGGCGGTCATTATTAATCCAGTGTAAGGTACAGCCATTCTCAATATTGCAACCAACTTTTTAAACTGTGCGTCACTTACCTGATATGGTAGGTTCATGTCCAGGCCCTGAGCAGCCTTTATTCTTGGAAAACTTATTGTGTGAGGCCCGACTCCGCAAACCTCCTGGAGATGTAAGGCGTGCTGAACAAGACCCAAAACTTCAAACCTGTAGTCGTAAAGTCCAAAAAGGGCACCAATACCCATATCATCGATTCCCCCCTCAAAAGCCCTCTCCATAGCGTTTAAACGCCACATATAATCACCTTTGACTGTATCTGAAGGGTGATATTTTGCATAGGTTTCCTTGTGGTACGTCTCCTGAAAAACCTGAAATGTTCCGATTCCTGCCGCCTTTACAGTTTTAAAACCCTCAATGCTCATTGGAGCAGCATTGATATTTACCCTTCTTATCTCCCCGTTTCCAACCTTGATATTGTAGCATGTCTTCACAGTTTCAGCAATAAATTCAGGGGTGTATTTTGGATGTTCTCCATATACCAGAATAAGTCTCTTGTGTCCCTCTTTTTCCAGTTGGGTCACTTCTGCAACAAGCTCTTGTTCTGAAAGTGTTCTTCTGACGGATGTCCTCAGGCTCTTTCTGAAACCACAGTACTTGCAGTCGTTTACACAGTAATTTCCAATGTATAATGGTGCAAACAGAACGATTCTGTTACCGTATATAGATCTTTTTAAATCTCTTGCTGTTTGGAAAAGTTCCTCCAACCCTTCTTGAGATTCAATTGCAAGGAGAGCTGCTGTTTCTTCCAGGGATAATGCCTGTTTAGATTTACTCTTGTTGAATATCTCCCTGAGCTTTGCCTTATCTTCCTTTGTATTGGCAATCAATGAATGCAGCAGGTTGTCATTAATAAAATCTGTTGCGCCTTTTGTTAATATTTTATCCATTTTGTATTTTATAATTATCTACATTCTGAAATGCATGTGAAAGTTCCGCACCGAACAGAATTAGAGTCCAACTGATATTCATCCAAACCAGAAATAGAGGGATAGCAGCAAAAACTCCGTAAACCGCATTTAACCCCGAAACCAGAATTTGTGTCTCTAAGTAAAAGAACTGGACTACTATAAAGGCAAATGCAAGTACCAACGCAGAATTAAAAGCTGCGGCAAATTTAACCTTTGTATTTGGAATTAAAAAATACATTATAGTAAAGACCAGAGTGACCAGAGCATAAAAGGAAAGCCATGTAAAAATTGATGTTAACGGGATGTACCTGTCAATCTGAAAACCAATAGATTTCAAAGCATCCGTGTAGACCAGTGCGAGAGTGAGAAAAATTAATATTACTAAGGGAGAGACAAGCAAAAGTAGAGTATAGTAAGCCAATCTTTTATGGAGTGGACGTCCACCGCTCACTTTCCAAATATTGTTGAATGATTTTTCTATGTTTAACATCAGGAAAATCACAGTCGAAATAAGAAAAAGAAAGTTGATTATTCCAAAGAGACCATCTCGGGATCTGGATATAATGTTGTTTGCAAACTTTAATAAATATTCTATGATCTGTTCGTTATCCTGAAAGTAGGTGTAGAGCAACTCCTCTAATTTGGAACCGAGCCCGAACCCGTTTGTAATAGCAAATATAAGTGCCACAAAAGGAACCACAGACATTGCTGAGAAGAAGCTGAGACTGGCAGCCTGAAGACTCACCTTATCGGTAGTAAACTCACGGATAGTGATAATAAGAACTTTTAAATATCTCACTAATCGAGCCTTCATAGCGCTTAACTCAGAAAGGTCGAGATGCCAAATATCCGTAATAAAGAATTTCAACACTCTTTGGTAGGTATGTTTTACTGCATTTCTTTTCAAGAAATTTTGTCCATATATTTAGTCGGGTTAATAATGTATCTCATGTGTGTTCCTTTTCCGATCTCTCCATGTTCATCAAAGGCTACAACTGAAAATGTCAGTTTCTTTCCTTCAATTGCAATCAGTTCTGCCTCGGCATAAACTTTGGTTCCCAGGGGAGTTGCTCGTGTATGCTTTACATTTACTTCGATTCCAACGGTATCCTGGTTTTCCGGTAAAGAAAATTTCGCCAGGAGATGGGCCGATTGTTCCATCAGTGCAATCATTGCAGGAGTGGCAAAAACATGTAGTAGTCCGGATCCGTAATAAGCTGCGGTGTCAGTTTCGGCAACAAGTTTCTCAATAATTAATTTTTTTCCTATCTCCATCATAATCAGAGTATTTTATTTGCAATTATCTGGAATCCCTCCATCTTGGTCAAAGTTGGGAAGCCCATAAGTTCTACAGGATCACTTACAAGATGCCATGACATTTTTTCGGAGAATGCCTGAAGAGATTTTAAACCTCCGCCACTCCAACTGAAAGATCCAAAAAGGGCATAATTTTTATCCTTGGGATTTACAACCTCAAGCTCGTGGCAAAGATGAGCCATCATAGGGTGCATTCCGGTATTATAGGCGCAGGAGCCGAGAATTACAGATTTGTACCTCCATATATCGCTTATGATGTATGATATATGTGTTTTTGATACGTCGTAGATTTTTATATTTTTCACACCCCTCTCTGCAATTAGCCTTGCGACATAATCAGCCATCTTTTCTGTATTGCCGTACATAGAGGCAAATGCAATTACAACCCCCTCTTCTGAGATATGTTTGCTCCAGTTATCGTAAAGATTAATTGGTTTTTGAGGATCTCTGCGCCAAACGGGTCCGTGAGAAGGGCAGATAAACCTTATTGGTATGCCCTCAAGTTTTACAAATGCTTTTTGAACCATATTGCTGTACTTTCCAACGATGTTTGAATAGTATCGTCTCATTTCGTCCAGAAAGCAGGATTCGAAACAGATCTCATCGTCAAAAATTCCACCATCCAAAGTCCCGAAACTTCCAAAAGCATCACAGGAGAAAAGAATCCGGTCTGTATTATCATATGTCATCATTGTTTCAGGCCAATGAACCCACGGTGTCAGAACAAAAGAGAGGTTATGGTAACCAAGATTGATTTTGTCTCCATCCTTAATCTCTACAAATTGTTCTTCCGTAAGGTTGTAATACGCCTGTAACATTTTGAATGTTTTATTGTTGCCCACGATTTTTAATGATGGATAACTTCGCAATATCACTCCAATCATACTTGCATGATCTGGCTCCATATGATTAACTATTATGTAATCAAGAGTTCTTCCGTTTAGAATCGAGCAGATCTCGTTGAGATAATCACTTTTTGAACCGAATTCAAGGGTATCAATAAGTGCAGATTTTTCATCTGCAATTAGATACGAGTTGTAAGCAACTCCGTTTTGGAGTGGCCAAATATTTTCAAACAGTTGTTTTTTACGGTCGTTGGTCCCCAAATAATGAACCTTATTACTTACAACGATATCTTTCATAATCAATCTAATATCTACCTTTTATAAAAGGTTAATTTTAACTTCTAAAGTTACTCTTTTTATTGAATGTTGCCAAAATATCAATAGATAAATTATAACATTCCATACAGCTCATCTTCACTGATCACCTTCACACCCAATTTGTACGCAGTTTGTAATTTACCGGGACCAGGTTTTTCACCTGCAACTATGAGTGAAGTATTTGAACTAACTGCACTTACAACCCTTCCGGAATGAGATTCGATAGTTTTCTTCATGTCATCCCGGGATATAGAGAAATTCCCGGTTATAACAATGTTCAGACCCATGAGCCTCGATGACAAAATTTTACTTTTATCTTCCTTTTGTTCAAAGATCAGACCCTGTTCTTTCAGCTCCTCAACCATTCTTATATTTTCTTTATCATTAAAGTAGCTAAGCAAAGAATCAGCCAAAATATCGCCAACCTCTTCTACATTGAGAAGTTCCTCCCTTGGCGCTGCAATAATATTATCAATGGATTTGAAATGGTCGACCAACTTTTTTGCAGTCGTTTCTCCTACATATCTTATACCTAAAGCAAACAATACTTTGTAAAACGGACTTTTCTTCGAGTTGGAAACGCTCTTGAGAAACCTCTCTGCAGATCTCTCCTTCCACCCGTCAAGAGTAAGTAGCTGTTCCCTGTTCAATTTGTATAAATCCGGAAGTTTACGGATATAGTTTAAATTGAATAATTGATTTATAGTTGCTTCTCCAACCAAAATGTCCATAGCTTTTCTGCCGGAAAAATGAAGAAATTTTGCTTTTATCTGTGTGGGGCAACCATTTTGATTTGGGCAATAGTGCTTTGCCTCATCCTCAACTTTCACCAAAGTTGTATTGCAGTCAGGGCAATATATGGGGAATACAATTGGTAAAAGGTCGTCACCCCTTTTTGATTTTTCTACCGATACAATCTTGGGAATAATCTCTCCTCCCTTTTCTACATAAACATAATCGTTGATATGAATATCCAGAAGAGTAATCTGGTCGCTGTTGTGAAGCGATGCTCTCTTTACCATAGTTCCCGATAGTAAAACAGGCTTCAGGTTTGCCACAGGTGTTATTGCGCCGGTTCTGCCAACCTGAAAGTCTACCGATAACAATTTCGATAAAGCCTGCTCGGGTTTAAACTTATACGCTGTAGCCCATCTTGGCGTTTTTGCTGTGAAACCTAAACTTTTCTGATAGTTTAGATCATCTACTTTAATAACCACTCCATCAGTCGGATAAGGCAAGGATTTTCTTCCGGTCTCCCAGTAATTGAGATATTCGATAACATCTTCTATGTTCTCGCATACCTTTGTGTAGGAAGATATGGGCAATCCCCAGCTATGTGCCATGGAGAGTGATTTGTAATGGCTGTCGCAAAATGTATATTCCGACAATATATGATACAAAATTGATTGAAGTCCTCTGGTGGATATTTCACCTGAATCCAACAGTTTAAGCGAACCGGCTGCTGCATTTCTTGGGTTGGAAAACGGCATTTCCTCATTTTCAATTCTTTTATTGTTAATCTCATCGAATGAGCTCCACGGCATAAATATTTCGCCCCTGATCTCAAATTCGGGAGGAAAAGCATCTCCTTTGAGAAACAGTGGTATTGACGAAATTTTATATACATTCCTTGTAACATCGTCCCCGGTGGTTCCATCCCCTCTGGTCACAGCTCTGGATAATTTACCCTTACAATATGTAAGCGAGATTGCGGCACCGTCAATTTTCAGCTCACAAACATATTTTACAGGTTTATCAATAATTTTCTTAATTCTTTCATTAAAAGAGAATAACTCTCCCTTATCATAAGTATTGCTTATAGAGAGCATAGGGTATTTGTGAGCAACTTGAGTGAACTCAGATTGTGAAGATTTTAACTCAATATCGCTGCCAACCATATTAGTGGGTGAATTTTCCGAATAAAACTGAGGATATTTAAGCTCTAGGGTCTGTAGTTCGTTAATTAAAATATCATACTCAAAATCAGAGATAGTCGGTTGATTCTCTATATAATACCTCCGATTATGTTCATTGATAACCTCTCTTAGACGGGTGATTTTCTCCCTTGCCTCTAATTCTGATTTTTTCATAATTTAACTTACAAATTTAGATATTTTTTAATTATTACTACCTTTGTCAACTCAATTAATAAAAGATGAAAAAATCAATTGTAATTTTAACAGGAGGGGGACCAGCACCAGGAATGAATACTGTTGTTGGTAGTATTACTAAAACATTCATTTCTAAAGGATATCGTGTATTAGGATTACATGGTGGGTACAAAGGAATATTTTCTAAAAATCCCGATTACGCCGAGCTTGACTTTTTGTTAGCCGACTCCATATTCAACAGGGGTGGTTCATTTTTAATTATGAGTAGGTACAAACCTTCCGCTAACGATTTCGAACAAAATTTCAATCTCAATTTTTTTGTTGAAAACAACATTCAGCTATTGGTTACAATAGGTGGTGACGACACTGCTTCGACAGCTAACAGAGTAGCAAAGTTTCTTCATGAGCATAATCATAAGATTTCCAACATTCACGTTCCAAAAACGATTGACAATGACCTGCCTTTGCCTCTTCAAAGACCTACTTTCGGGTATGAATCTGCCAAGTCTGAGGGTGCCCGGTTGGCCACAACAGTTTATGAAGATGCACGTACAAGTAACAACTGGTTTGTAGTTTGTGCAATGGGCCGTTCTGCCGGGCACCTTGCATTCGGAATCGGTGCAGCTGCACACTATCCTATGATTGTTATTCCTGAAATGTTCAACAAGACCCCCATAACTTTAGATAAAATTATTAAACTCGCTGTTTCATCGATAGTTAAAAGAATGGTTCTGGGTATTAAATATGGTTCGGTAATAATTTCCGAAGGTGTTTTCCATGAGCTGAGCAGTGATGAATTACGCAAATCAGGAGTAACTTTTTCATATGACGACCACGGACATCCGGAACTGGGAAAAGTTTCCAAGGCACATATATTTTGTGAGATGCTTGAAAAGAGACTAATCGAATTAGGGCTAAACACAAAAACCCGTCCAGTTGAATTGGGTTATGAACTGAGGTGTCAATACCCAAGTGCTTATGATCTTGTTTATTGTACAGAGCTGGGAATAGGTGTGTATCAGCTTTTTATAGAGGGCAAAACAGGTTGTATGGTTTACATCGACCATCTTGGAAAAGTTGAGCCGCTTTATCTTACTGATATTCAAGATCCTGTTACGGGGAAAATTCCACCGAGAGGAGTTAGTTTAGAGTCTGACAGAGTTCAGGCAATAATTAACAATATCATGCACTATATCACAAAAGATGATTATAAAGCTGCCAAGGCCTTCATTAATAATCCAGAGGATTACGACTTTAAAAAAATATTAAATTGGTAAAATTTCCTGTGCAGGAGAAATTTATAATCTACCAAGTTCTGCCAAGATTGTTTGGGAATACAAATGAAAATTGTATTCCCAACTATTCTTTTGAGCTGAATGGTTCAGGCAAATTCAATGATTTTGATACAAAAACATTAATTTCCATTAAGGAATTAGGATGCACACATATTTGGTTTACAGGTATAATAGAACATGCTACCAAAACAGATTATTCAAGTTATGGAATTTTCCGGGATAATCCCAACCTGGTAAAAGGAGAAGCAGGTTCTCCTTTTGCAGTTAAAGATTACTTTGATGTAGATCCTGACCTGGCTAATGATGTTCCCAACAGAATATCTGAATTTTCCGACTTGCTTGAAAGGTGTCATAGACTGGGAGTTAAAGTGATAATCGATTTTATCCCCAACCACGTTGCCCGGTGTTACCACTCGGACAAAGCTCCAGTGGGTGTAGAAGATTTTGGAATCAGAGACAAAAAAGATTACGCTTTTCACCCCATGAACAACTTCTACTATGTCTTAAATGAACACTTTATATCACCTGTGGCAAATATCGAAAAATCAATTGAATACATAGAATTTCCTGCTAAAGCTACAGGAAATGATTGTTTCCGCTCAGACCCATCTACCTTTGATTGGTATGAAGCAGCAAAATTGAACTATGGGGTTGATTATATGGACGGTAAATCCGGCTATTTCAATCCGCTCCCCAATACCTGGGAAAAAATGAAGGAGATTCTTTTTTACTGGGTAAATCTTGGAGTGGATGGCTTCAGATGCGATATGGCGGAGATGGTGCCGGTAGAATTTTGGAAGTGGTTAATTAAAAACATAAAGAAAAGCCATTCCCAAACTCTTTTTATTGCTGAAATTTATAACCCAGATCAATATTCGAACTACCTGAACTCCGGAGGATTCGACTATTTATATGATAAAGTGGGTCTCTACGACAACCTGAAGAAGATCTCAAGAGGAGAAGCGCCCGCCTCTTCAATAACTAACATATGGCAGTCTCTGGGAGATAACCAAAACAAAATGTTAAATTTTTTGGAAAATCATGATGAACAGAGAATTGCCTCAGATTTTTTTCTTGGTGACCCAAACCTGGCTATTCCTGCTTTAGCTGTCTCTCTTCTATTGAATACAACCCCATTTATGCTCTATTTCGGACAGGAATTAGGTGAACGGGGAATGGACGGAGAGGGATACAGCGGAGTAGACGGAAGAACAACAATTTTTGACTACTGGTCCATAGACTCAATAAGAGACTGGAGAAAAACAGGGTCTGAGCCCGCCTTAAGGAACAGATACAGGAGACTCCTGAATCTGGCGTTAACTGAAATGGCTTTTAAAATCGGCCAGACATATGATCTTTCATACATTAATAGCAAATCGGATCATTTTGACCCGGAATACAACTACGCCTTTCTCAGGTTTTATAACAAAGAACTGATACTGGTGGTTGTAAATTTCGAGAATAGAACCCGCAGACTTAAAATTGACATACCCAAGCATTCATTCGATTATTTTAAGATCTCCGACCAATTTGCCGGTTTTGGAATTGATTTAGTTTCAGGCGAGAAGATAACAGAATTATTTTCAGTAAGATCTCATTATAGTATTGAAATCAAGGCAAATGATATCCGTATAATTAAATTTTTACTTCAATGATGTCTTCCCAGCTTTAAAAATAGTTAAAAGAAGTGTACCGGCAATTATGGCGATAACATTTGCAAGGATATCATTTGTATCATAATTCCGGTTAGGGTTGAAAGACTGAACACACTCCGTGAATACTGCCAACAGGAGTCCGGAAATTGCAATGACCGGAAAAATCCAATGGTTAAATTTTTTTGTAAGCGGAATTTTAAATGCAAACCAAATCAGAAAGGGGTAGGGAAAGAATAATATAAAATGAACAACTTTATCGATTTCGATCCCGAATAGTAGTTTTGGAATCTCCATTTGTTCTGTTTTTAAAGTAATTAGCATAAGAGAGAAAAGAATAACAAGATAGGAGAAAAACAGTAATTTGAATAGTGCTGAGCGTTTTTTAATCATACTTTTTGATTATATAAATATATAAAGGAGAATAATTTCCCTCAAATTTACAAACAATCAATCATAAATTATAATTACTTTTAAAATGAAAAAGAGATTTCTATTAGCAATTTTGATTTTTATATCAATTGCTTCCAGTGCTCAGACAATTGAAGGAAGCTGGTATGGTCTTCTGAAAGTTCAGGAGACAGAATTAAGAGTCGTTTTTAATATTGTCCGACAAGACACCACATACATTGCCACTATGGATAGTCCCGATCAGGGGGTAAAAGGTATTTCTGTCGATATAGTCTCTTTTGTCAACTCAGTCCTGAAGATTGAAATAAAATCTGCGATGATTGAGTATTCCGGCATATACCTTGGCGACAAAATTTTAGGCACTTTTAAGCAGCACGGGCAATCTTTCCCTATGAATCTCTCCAGAAGAGCAATTGAGGGACCTAAAAGGCCACAGGAGCCAAAACAGCCCTATGGGTACTATACAGAAAATGTTAAGTTTAAGAATGAAAAAGCAGGTATTGCCCTTTCAGGTACATTGAGCTTGCCTTCAAAAGAGGGTTCATTTCCTGCTGTAATTCTAATTTCCGGTAGTGGTCCTCAGAACCGGGACGAAGAGATAATGGGCCATAAACCTTTTTTGGTAATTGCAGATCATCTTACAAAAAATGGTATTGGAGTGTTACGGTTCGACGACAGAGGGGTAGGAGAGTCCCAAGGGGTATTTGCATCTGCAACTACACTGGATTTTGTTAGTGACGTAGAGGCCGCAATGGATTATTTAAAGGAGAGAAAAGAGATAAAAAGCAATAATATAGGATTAATCGGGCACAGTGAAGGTGGTATTATTGCCCCTTTGGTTGCTAACAATAGAAAGGATGTCTCTTTTATTGTTCTGCTTGCCGGTACAGGTGTCAAGGGTTCGGAAATTATTCTTGCACAACAGGAGCTTATTGCAAGAGCTTCGGGTGCGTCTGAAGAGGAGATATCAGAGTATAAAAAACTGAACCGTAATATTTTAAATATAATTGATAATGAGGAGAAGAATCCGGATCTTAAAAATATCATTACCAATTTGATTGTCTCAGCATCTAAAGGCAGTGCTCCTGTCGAGTTGGCCAGACAGCAGGCAGGTCAGGTTACATCTCCATGGATGTTGTTCTTTTTGAAGTATGATCCTGCAATTGCCTTGCGAGAGGTGAAGTGTCCGATATTGGCAATAAATGGTGACAAAGACCTTCAAGTGCCGTCAAAAATTAATCTTAAAGCAATAGAAGAAAGTTCCAATGATGTTACTATTATTGAGTTAGAGGGACTTAATCATCTTTTTCAGGAAGCACAAACAGGATTGCCGGCTGAATATTCAAAAATTGAAGAGACCTTCTCACCAAAAGCTTTAAAAATAATTACCGAATGGGTTATGAAGAGAGTCAGATGAAAGTGGTATCTATTTTATGTAGATAACTTTTTCGTATCCCGATTTTTCCCTTCCGTTGACTGCAATTACAATGTAGTTCTTCTCTGACAGACCTGTAAAAGACATGGATGTACTTATTTGACTAGCCAGAACATTCCAACTTGTTGTTTTGCCGTCTCTTGCCAGTTCATATACTACATACTGCTTTGCATCATGTACCGTATTCCAGGAGATTGTCTTTTGATTCAATGTAACAGAAGGAACCCCGGGAACTGTTTCATTGTAAGTTCCCAATTTTGGAACCAGGCTCGGAGATGGGTAGATAGTATTTTGAATATATGTTCCCAACGAATTTGAAAGGAAATAAGCTACTCTAAACCAACAATTTCCTGAGACACTACTTAATGACCTTCCCAAATTAACTTCATTGAGCATCTCATTAAGCGTATATGCAGGATAATTACTGTCGCCATATTTATATGCGGCTAACCCGGGGATAATAGGAACTCCATTGGAGTTGCTATTCCAATATCTTATTACAGTATTGAAATCTGCTGTTGGGTGTCCGATTTGCCAGTAAATCTGAGGAGCCAGATAGTCAACCCACTTATTTTGTAACCACGACAAAGCATCAGCATATACTGTCATTGAATTTTCTTGTATCCCCTGCGGAGAAATCCCAAAAACCACCTTAGGCTTTATAGTTTTAATCATCTGATTGACATCTTTTACCATATTATCTACATTATTTTTTCTCCATGTGTGAATATCCATTGTACCACCATATTGATCAAAGGCAGCTTTGTCGTTAAAGCCAAATGGATTGGAAGTAGACTTAGCACCGGAGGGGTAGAAGTAATCATCAAAATGGATTCCGTCTATATCATAATTATCAATAATCTCTTTAATAACACTCTGCAGATGAGCTTTAACCTCAGGAAGGCCAGGATTCAGATACCTGTTGTCATTAAACTCTACGCACCATTCGGGATGAAGCACCACAGGATGGTTCGCTGCAAGAACAACGCTTGTTGATCCGACCCTGTATGGATTGAGCCATGCGTGCACCTCCATTCCTCTTTCGTGGGCAGCATCAATCGCCACCTGAAGAGGATCAAAACCGGGATCCTGGCCTTGAGTTCCTGTAAGATAAATGGACCAAGGAACCAATTGAGATTTGTAAAAAGCATCTGAAGTCGGTCTTACATGGAAAAGTATTACATTAAAATTCAATGCTTTCAATCGGTCTATGATACTTATTAATGCAGCTCTCTGAACCTCTCCGGTAGAATTTTTCGGAGGCCAGTCGTAATTTCCTACTGTTGTTAACCAGGCAGCCCGAAATTCGTGCCTAAGCACCACCTTGTCTGTTGCTGAGTTAAATTCTTTTGATAATTCAGTTACAGGTGGATTATCCGGACCATCCGGTTCCGTTCCGTCTTTTGAACAGGAAGCCAAAAACAGGGATGAAATAATCAAGGAGAAAGCGAAGTTTTTAAGAATAGTATAAGTACGGTTCATAGTCTGGTTTATATTAATGGTTTTTTAGTTGCTATAAAGGTAAGAAATATTTTTTTCTATATATTTGTCATCATTAGTGTCCGCTAAAAATATGGACGATTATATAAATTAAAAAAATTAAACTTTAAATCGATGAAATATATTATTAGTTTGTTTATTTCATTATTTACAGGATGTCTTTATGGACAAAGTCTGCAGGTCTCAGTTCGGGACAATAATGGAGCACTACCTTATGCAAGTATTTACATTAATAAAAACCAAAGCAGCGTAACTGATTCTGATGGTATTGCATATATCTCTTTCAATAAGTTAAATGACGGAGATACAATAACATCCACATATATTGGAATGAAAGCATCATCAATAATTTACAATAATAAAATGCAGGATTTATCAAAGTGCACTATTGTTCTTGATAATAATTTTGTTTATGAACTTGACCCTGTTGTAGTAAAAGCAATTGCTAATGATGACTGGAAATTTTTTCACAAAAATGTAAAAGTCTACAATACATTTATTTATACGAGTTGTATTGTAAAGGGAAAATTCAAAGCGAAAGTCCTCTTGCCTCATGAGGGTATTTCTCAGAATATTGAAGGGTCTTTTGAGCTGAAAAATATAATACCGAGCAAATTAACTGATGGAGGGTTTTTTAAATACTATTTTGCAGCTTTGCCTGAAATAACAACATCTGTAAAAGATACCAGGTCGATACATTCAATATAAAAATAAATAAGGTTTTGCACCTAATTAAAGATTACCTCAACTCAAGACCAGATGTAAACCCTTTCTGGAATGCTGCTCCCGTATCCTGACAGTATTGTGATTACACTTGCTTCTGAATGCGACTTAAATGTTTTTCAAAGACGAACCATTTTGTCAGTTGATGTTTGCAAATTTTTCTTCCCGTATGCTTACACCGGTAAAGCACTTTAAAGGCACCTCTCTGATTACAAAACAGTTTTGCAAAGCAGCTGATGATCTCTATTCAAAGAGCGTATAAAGTAAGGTTAACAAATGGATTGTTGGTACATATATATGGAAAACTTGCTGCTGCGTATATTAATCCAATTTTTTAACCCTTAATTCGCATATATAATTTATTTTCAATGTTTAGCTGTTTCAGGCTATTATTGCTTAAGAAAAAGGGGAGAAAAACGTTAGAGGCAATCTGTCATTTTGGCAGATTATTGTTGTACATACCCCTCTGGTATTTTATTTGAGATTTATTTAATAAAACCAATAAAAACGGAGGTTATTATGACACTTATTAAGAGAAATGAAAACTATCCAATTTGGTCAAACCTATTTAATGATTTCTTTAACCAAGATTGGAATGACTGGTCAAACCGAAACTTTTCAATGACCAACACAACACTTCCTTCTGTAAACATAAAAGAGGAAGATGATAAATTTGCAGTTGAGATGGCTGCTCCCGGCCTTGAAAAGGGCGATTTCAAAATTGAAATTAATCAGGGAATTCTCTCTATCTCTTCTGAAAAGAAGAATGAATCTGAGAGCAAAGACGATAAATACTCCAGACGAGAGTTCAGCTATCAATCCTTCTGCAGATCTTTTTCACTGCCAACAGTTGTAGAAAGTGAAAAAATATCCGCTAAATACGAAAATGGAATTCTCAAGGTGGAAATTCCTAAGCGGGATGAAGCAAAGGTAAGGCCATCAAGGATGATTGAAATTGAGTAAAACCCCAAAACTTGAGAAGGAGACCAAATCGGCCTCCTTCTTTTATTTCTTTATTGCACAATCAACTTATACCCAATTCCTCTTATATTTAATATTTTAATTCGCGTATCCTCAGCTAGCAGCTTCCTTAATTTGTATATAAATACATGTAGGCTATTTCTGTTATAATAACTATCATCATTCCATAGATCATACAATATATCTTTGATTTCAACAACTTTATTCCGGTTAATACATAGATGTTTAAGTATTTCATTTTCCAGGTGCGATAATTCCTGCCTTTGTCCTTCGTATGACAGAATCTGTGTGGTGATATTTAATTGGTAATCTCCAATTTCAAATATCTCATCGTTTGTTTCCATCGGCATAATTCTGTTAACTAATGCTTTAACCCGCATAACCAATTCCAGCATCTTGAATGGCTTTTTCAGATAATCATTTGCACCTAGATTAAAACCGTTAACCAAATCGTCCAAAGTAGAACGTGCAGTTAGAAATAATATAGGAGTTGTCCTGTCAACCTTCCTGATCTTTTTAACCATTTCAAACCCATCCATTTCCGGCATCATTACATCAGCTATTATCACATCAGGCTTCTTGGCATGAAAGCTGTTTAGCCCTTTGATGCCATCCGGTACATGTGTTAATTCAAATCCTTCATCTTCCAATGTGTCTTTGATAATCATTGAAAGTGTTATTTCATCCTCAACTAAGAGAACTCTCGGCTTCTTGTTATCATTCATTGTATTGGTAATTTTATCGTAAAAACAGAACCCTTATTCACAGTACTGTTGACAGATATACTTCCGTTATGCTTTCCCACAATCTGTTTGACATAGAATAATCCCAAGCCATACCCCTTTACATTGTGCAGGTTTCCG
>Ga0172381_10000284_pt1 | contig 62777 bp, 95 predicted proteins | sample Leawel6488metaG_FD_119754 | JGI IMG/M metagenome (GOLD analysis project Ga0172381, IMG submission 119754) | Leachate microbial communities from a municipal landfill in Southern Ontario, Canada - Leachate well 64-88 metaG | ecosystem: Engineered > Solid waste > Landfill > Unclassified | place... | reverse complement strand
GTAATTAAATCTCAACGAGACAAGTTTGATGTTGATGAGTTTGTACTAATTAATGTAGAAACAATTAAGCCATTTATTCAAGCTCAACTAGATAAAGATGTGGAAAATATTATCCCTAAACTAATCGAACAGGCTAATAGAGAGATCATAACAATCGTAAAAGACTGGTTAAGTTATTCTGGCGATAATATTGAAACATTCTGTCGGATTTACCCAGACTATATTCGTAGGATGGGATTAATTGAGTATCTTAAGCAAAAATATTTAGGAGAGGAATAACATGAGTCATAGATTATTTAATGTAGTGGTTGACCTTGATTTTACTGAATGGGCATTACCCTTAGAAATATGGTGGTTAAAAAACGAACTTTGCTTTGAAGTACTTTGTTTCTCCATTATATTTTATAAAGGAGGAAATTAAATGAAAGGTAAATTAATCGCTAGAATTCCAAAGATTGACTCAGAGGCTAAATGTGCTGGCTATGAGTGGGTTACTTGCGAGGTTGACGTGCCGATTACTCATAATGATTATGATCTATTTCCAGAGGTTGTTGGTATAGAGTGGATAAAGGAGGACTCTAAATGACAGAAGAAGAAATTAAACAGGAAGTAAGAGAACAGATAATTCAGAAAAGGACAAACTATTTAGCAGAGAATTATATAAATGATTTGAATTTGAAAGGAGCTAAGTCTAGAGCAACAGAAGAAGTTGACTGGTTTCTATCCCAACCCAACTTAGCCATTATTAACCCACAGGCTGAGTTACCAGAGAATCCATATAGACATTTTAATGTATTAGATTTTCCATTTGAAAAAGTAAAAGGAGTTGGTTTCAATGAAGGTCAGCAATCTCTAATCTCTAAAGGTTGGGTTAAAAGAATAGGAGGTAAGTAAATGAAAATAGAAGACATTATTATCGAACTTGCAAAGAGGAAGTTTATTGTAGATAGAGGCTCAAGCGAAACTTGGGAAGGAACTTACAAGTCAACGAGAGAGTTGTATACAAGAGCCGCTGAAAGGGAAATTGAGTTTTTGAAAACTCTAGGTTTTAAAAATGTAGGGATAGGAGGTTAATCATGGAACTTAAAATCTTAACAGATGAACAACGTAGAAAAGTGATTATTCCCTGTGAAAAGAAATGCAAACGAAAAATGCCCGATGTTACGACTGATAGTTGTATGGATTGTATTGTAGATAAGTTTTGTCAAGCCCAACTCGATCAAGACAAGGCTGAATTAGAAGCCATAGAAGATAAAATCTATGAAACAGTTGAGAATAATTACGTAGAAAATATAATTCCCAAGTTAATCGAACAGGAACATTTAAAACTTAATATAATTTTTAATAAAGAATTAGATGTAATTAATAAGAAAAATCAACAAAAAAGTTGAACAACTTCTTGAAGATGCTAGATATGCTTCATTTAATAATGGTTATAAAATTGGTAAATCTGGTGCAATAATATGTAATACATAAAAATAGAGGAAAGTAAATGAAAGATAATCAAACAGAAAATAAATTGAAAGAAAAGATAGCTGAGATTGCTTCAGAATTATGCTCTTATGATTGTGTTACATCACCGGAAGAAATTGCAGGTTCAATCATTTATCTCATTCAACCGTTGATTGATGAGACTAAGATTGAGATTGCATCTAAGATATTTGATTATATAAATAAGAATGGAAATACTGCATATATTTATGAGGGAACATACGAGTATGACACTAAATGTGATAATCAATTGCTCCTAGACTTAGATGACTTTAAAGAGTTTGAAGTAAAGTATTTACAGGAGATTAAGAAATGAGAATTGAAAAGAGTATAGTAATTCCATCTATAACTAAGAAAATTGTAACATTAAAATGTGATTATTGCCAATCTGAAAATAATATACATACTTGTGAGATTTGTGGGAAGGACGTTTGTTTAAAATGCGCGCCTGGATGTGATGACTATATAGAGTATAATTACTTTTCAGGGGACAGACCATTTATGTATGTCTGCTCAAAATGCCATATTAATGGTTTAGAATATATAGAAGCCATAGAAGACTTACGAAGAAATTCTACTGAAGCAGAAGCAAGTATACTTTTAACTTGGAAAGAACAAGTTAGAAAGTGAGATTGAAAATGGATATTAGTAAATTAACATGTAAAGATATATTCAAAATATTAAATAATCATGAACGACAATTAATTATATCTAGAAATGCCGAAGCATATTTAGTTTCAAATTGGCAAGATCTAGATGATAAAGATGATCATGCGATCTATAATAAGATTCAAAAATTAAAAATGATATAATGGTTATTTAATGTTTTGAAAAGATGGTCTCAGAGATTTCTACACATAGGGCATGAGCTCCTCGGCGTGGCTGTATAACCTAACTTTTAGAACAAGCGTGCTAGTTTACAGGACTAGAACAAAAGTTCTAAACTTGAGGCTCTGATGATCTAGCACATTCGTTCTAAACTTGCAGACTCAAACTGGAGATTCTAAAAATGATTAGTAAAAGAATAGTGTCCTCAATGAATAATCAAGAACGTGCTATGTTTAAGCAGGCTATAAAAGGTAGTAATGATTCAGATTTTAAAATTTTCTTATTAGATATATTACAACATAAAGACTGGCATTCAAAAGATGTTATACAAAATACTAATAATATATGTATAAGATTATCATGGAAGTAAAAACTATATACTTTAACAATAAAGTATATAAGGTGTTAATCCTGGTGCACTGAAGTATAATAAAAATATACCATTTGAGGATGCAAAATATTATGATTTCTAAAGATTTATTAATGCTATTAAATAACGAAGAGAGAAAAGTATTTGCCGTGCAGTTTGTATTATATGACGATAAAGATTTTAAAGAGTTAATGTATAGTATATATTTATCACCTGCTGGATATAGAAAAATAGTTGTAAAATGTGCAGATAATATTGTTAATATATTAGGATTAAATAAAAATGATCAGTAATGTTATACTATCTACATTAAATAATTTTGAACGTTCATTTTTTGAATATTCTATTAAGGAATGTAATGACGAAAGTTTTAAAAAGATGTTAATAAATTACGCTAAATATGATCAATTAGTAAATAAAAATAGTTATAATGTATGTAAAAGAAATAATTGGATATAGGTTTAAAAATATGATTACCCGCAGATTGTATAATAAATTAAATAATATTGAGAGAAGAAATTTTAGAGTATTTATACATTTTAGTAGAACTAATGTTAAATTTAAGGAATGTATACTTAATACTGCTAATGCTAATACTATATCTAATATTGATAGAGAAATAGCAATAAATTTAGCCCGCAGATTAGGATGGTTATAATATGTCTATTGAAAATATTAAAAATTATGATTTATTAAATAATATTGAGCGTAAAGCATTATGTGTAGAAGAGCAAACTGATGATAAATTTAAGATTGTTATAATAAAGAATTATCAATGTCCAAGGTCAGATTTTAAGATTAAAGATTATAAAGAACTTGCATTAAGATTAGGATTTATTGATAAAGCTGGAAATATATTAGTTTAGATTAATTCATGCTATATATAATATATATATATATTATATTAACTCTGGATAAACTCAGATTTATTATACATCGTATTCTAGAATATGTACAATTAGAAATAACCTCTATAATTATAATATAGAGAAGTATATGGAGGCTAAAATGGAAAATATTGAGCGTTGTAAGAAAAGTTTTTCTAGTGGTAAGTATTGTCTTAATTATAAGCAGTTTGTTCGCAAGAATAAGAGGTTAGCAAAAGTTAAGTAATTGATTTATTAGCTTTTCAATTTTCCGACTTAGGAAAATTATACACTATAAAATTGAATAACTAAAATGTCTCTTACCTTGTTGGACGTTAAACTAGAGAGGAGAAGCTGTGGTGTAATCGAAAAGGTTAACCAAATTTTAAGCATGTTCCGTTCTGCTCTTTACGCTAAGCTCTGCTTCCTCCACAACCATGCTACTATTATATTATAGAGGTTATTTTGCTTCAACTAAATATCCATCAATTAAGTCATACTGCATTTCGCAGTTATCACATTCATATTTACCACGATATTTAAGAATCCTTTTACATTTAGGACATTGTTTACCTAAACCTTTCTTAACGGTGTGTTGTATATCTAAATCAATATATTCAGCATTAAGCTTCTGTTTAATAAATTGCTTTCTATAACATTCTAAACAGTAAAAATTAGTATCATTTGCGCTGTGATGGTGATTTATTAATTGTGAAATATAGCGTTCCATTATTATTCCACAAATACAACATTTTATTTTTATCTTCTTTCCATATTCTTTAGAAGAGTACTCTTTAGTTCTAGGTCTTCCATTATGCTTTCCTTTATTCAATGAAGCGCAACCCTTTTTAAACATTTTTACCATCCTAATTACTTTATACTAATATCTATTACTTTAATATTTTATCAATAAAGTTAATAAATCTAAAATATTATAATACTACTTTATACTAATATCTATTACTTTAATATTTTATCAATAAAGTTAATAAATCTAAAATATTATAATACTACTTTATACTAATATCCTAGAAACTATTTGATTGTAAAATAACCAGCGTAATGTGCGTTTGCAGTTCTTTTATATGCCTGGCAAACTAATTTATACTTTATAATTTTAAACAGTTGAATGCATAAAGTTACCCTTAGCTTCTTTCCCGTTACCCTACTACACTTTCAGCTAACTTTGTTAAATTACAAAATAATACCCGGCTTTTGAGGGCCGGGTACAATGTATACTAAATATTAGATTATATCTTACTATAACACCACTCACGTAATAAGATTAAATCTGAATCTGATAAACTATCAACTCCATTCTTTATACTATTTTCCATCAGCTTCCACATTGATTTTGAATTCAATAGTGATTTATTGATTATTTCAATATTATCAAGCTTTCTTAACTCGTCGGCGGGTTCTAATTCATTTAATATAATTAATCTATCTAATCTATTATCCTCACCCATAGCTTTACTTAACGAAGCTAATTCATCTAGTATAGGATATTTAGCCTCTCCAACATGTTTTTTGAATTCATGGGATTCTAAATGTAACTGGTGGGCAATAGAATCTATAGATATTATACATTCTAATCTATTAGAATTATCCATTTTGATATTAAACTGTTTCTTCAAGTTAATATACTCAGCAAGTTTGAAAGTATAATCTATCTCCTTAGTTTCGAAAGATGGTCCCATAACGGATAGGTGCTTATACTTTTGTAAGAACAAAGGTACAATTTGAGAGTCTTGATCAATATCTTTTTGTAAGTTTGAAGGTATAATTTCTGATTCTTTATATTCTAAACTGTTCATTATATTTTGGCTGGATTGAATTGATGTTGTATTTAAAGTTGGATTAAGTTTTGATTTATCTTCCTTATCTAAACTAACTTCTTGAGATTTTATAATAGCTTTATTTTCTAGTTTATTATAGTTAGTTTTGATGTTATTGATATTATCAAATATTTTATCGTAATTTGTACCACGCATATTCTTGAGTATTCCAGGCTTTAAACCTTGTTTACTTAGGTTATTAAGTATTAAGTTATCATACCTTAAATTTATATCATCAAGTGTTTTAGATAACTTAGAGGATATACTATCATTATCATCTTTAACACTATCTTCTTTGACCCAGCCTTTTAATTGTTCTTTATCTTTAGATGGTTTAACAATTTTTATCTTATCTTCTTCCTCTTTCTTTTTATCTTCTTCTGCTTTTTCTTGTTGTTGCATCATTTGTTGAGCCTGCATTTGCTGCATCTGATTTTGTTGAGTTTGATCTTGTCCTTGTTGTAAATCAGTTTGACTATCATCTTGTTGCAATTGTGTATCTTGTTCATCATCACCTGAACCTAGATTATTTTGATTACTCATTTGAGGACCTTGACCCGCAGAATGATCAATATAATATTTTGCACCCTTGGGACCAGTCATTACTTCAGCACCTTGCGGTGCAGTTTCTCCTGGATGCAAGTATGTTTTAGTTTGTTTTATTAATGAATTTATACTATTCAAAATCTCTTGTCTACCTAATGTATCTTCTAATGCTACAATTTCCTTTTTAATAGTATCATATGAATGATGCCATTTCATTGAACCTTTTTCTGGTCCTTCAGCAATTTCTTTAAATCCATGCTTTGAATACCACGCTTTTAATTTATCTTGTGATAATGGTGTTTGTGTTCCTTTACCACTGAACCCACCTGGACCCTTAGCATCAGGAGTCAAAATAATTCCAGTATTACGTTTCTTAGCAAAGTTTTTAATATGACCTAATAAATGTGAACCAGAACCTGTTCCACTCTTTTTTGATTCTATTTGCGAAATAGTATATGGATGTGAACCTTCAAAATGTTCGTCATCAGTATCTGAATCTGTTCCAGCATCTTCAATTGATGCTTCTGTATTTCCATTAGATACTTTAGTGTATCCTCTATTTATTAATTCATCTTCATTAAACTTAGGAGTTTTAAATGCTTTTTGCAACTTAGTCTCTGAAATACCTTCTGAAATTGATTTAGCATGCTCAGAATCTAATTGTGATAATATTGCCTCGAATTCTCCAACATGCACCTTTTCTTCTCTAGCAATATCTAGTAGAATTTCCTTCAGTTTAGCATTACCAACTTTTGATGATAACATTTCATATAAATTTATTGCATCATACTCTGTTAAGGCACCTAAACGCGCAGCTTCCTTATCATAAATTACTTTATTTTTAGAATCTAGAGAGTATAATGAATCTGAAATTGCCTTATACAATATATTAATGTTATCCATAGAATTTTGGATATTTAAATCTCCTAATTCAGGAACTAAATGTTGTAGTTTTTCTCTTTCTTTTACAGCTTTATAGCCTTGATCGTATAATTTTTCTTTATGTCTAGTCCCGCCTAATTCTGGTTTTTGTGGGTTGAATCTATATTTTTCAGTTTCCTTAATATTCTGCTTTTGTATATTATTCAACTCAGACATTATATTATTAAGATGTGTTTGTAATTTATGTAATAAATATTTAGATTGTTTATTAGGTTTAGTGGTGTGTTGATTTATTAAATTTTCTGTGCCAGTTTTCATTCTCTGAAGTTTATCACTACTAACACCTTCAGTATGAATTGATTTTCCAATACACTCATCTTTAACTTGCTTTTCAAACTGCTCAATTGCACCTAGTATCTTTCTTTGTAATTCTGTTTTTATTTTTGCAGGCTGAGCTTCAGTTTTAATCTCTTTTACATCTTTAGATATCTTCTTTTTAGACATAGGAAAATGATAAATTGTAGTTTTCTTACCTGAATCAACTGCTGAAAAATCACCATATTCTGGATGTGAATATATTTTAGATTTACGAGTTTTATCAACAGATTCTAATGTATTCTTGTATTTTGCTCCAATACTCAACAACTTACGTTGTGCAGCATTTAGGTTTTTAAATTCTTGATTATGCAATGGATGATATGCTTTGCTTAATTCTGGCATTTTTTTAACCTCTTTTAAACTACAAAAAAATACTCTATATATTACTTATTATAATATATAGAGTATTTTAATTAAACTTTATTGCAATATTAATTTTTTATTTTTAACAGAGCATTTATCAATTCTGACTGTTTATTAATTATTTCATTATCCATAGAAACCACTAGTTTATAATTTTCTATAGTTTTATCTTTTATTTGCATACTAGTTTTTTGGTCATTCAAAGTAGTATTTAATGACGTTATAGTATTATTTTTTGAGTATACAAATACACTTAAAATAATTATTATAACAGATATTACACTAATTACTATATTCTTAAACATTTTATATTCTCCTCATCTTTTATTCTTGATATCCTATGCTATATTAATATTATAGAGGTTATTTCTCTTTTAGTCTATGTCTTCTAACATCTCTCTTAATATGCTCTAAATATCCATCAGGTGTACCCCATACTTTTCGACGATGTTTGCGTTGGTCTTTATAGCTTTTACTCATTGCAAATTCTTACTTCGTATAGCTTTAGCTATTTCAAGATTATACATCTTTACTGTTTGCATTGTAGCTTCAGGTTCATATTTTTTAACAATTTCAAGCATTCTGTCACCAACACAATCTAATAAGAATTTAGAGTTAAAGCCGGTAAAGCATTTCACACCTATTGGTGCAATACATTTAGTTACACTACCTAATTCTGTAGGCAATTTACACCAATATGCCCAATCTTCAGAATGAGAACCATGCCATGAATATTCCATTTACCACCAGCCATTCCTTTTTCTATTGGCTTATTTTTAATCTTTGTATAATCAAATGGTTTCTTCATTTCTTTATTAGATATAGCACTGCCAACATTACGTGCTAATGATTGTAGCGTTTCAGAAGGTTTTATATCTTCTTTTTGTATTTTAGGATGTTTTAATTTCATTTCTTCACGCCATGCAGCTCCTACGCGTTGCATATCTTTTTCAGATGGCTGATGGCCAAAATATGCTTTTCCTCTAATTTTTCTTTGTGCTTTCTGTCTAAATGCTTTTACATCTTCTAATCTACTTTTGCTAATAAAATCATTTATTCTATCAGATAATTCACTCATTTATTTCTCCTACACACTTAGTCAGGTTGGTATTGTTGAATTTTATTCTTTTCCCATTTTTTCTGATTTTCTGGAGTTTTAGCTAATTCCATTTGCCTAGCTTCCCATTTTTGTCTTTGAGTTAAAGTACCTCTATCTTTAGATTTTTTAATAAAAGAATCTATTCTATCAATTAATTCTTTATTAATACCAAATTCTCTTCTGACATTTGAAAAACTACCATGAGGTTTCGCCATTTCACGTCTTAAGCCTGATTCTATTTTATCTCCTAACGCCTTATTTTTAATGTGTCTTTTCTCGGTTCTCTTAAAATTTTTTAGTCTTCGCTTTTCAACTTCTTTTGCATCCGGATTAGGTGAAAAGTCAAATCTTTCTGGTGGACTATCAGAAACATATTTATTAATTCTATCAACTAACTCTTTATGAACACCAGAACCACTTAATTTACCTTCTCTATAAAGTCTTTGAGCTTTTAATCTATCCTGCATTGTAGATCCACCTGGACCCATACCACTCGCAGGCTTATATGTTTTTAATCTCTGTTGTTCTTCTGGAGTTAAATGACTACGATCTTTTTCAATATTTGGCATTTTAATATTACCTCTTTAATAATTATATAATACAAATATTATCTTTTAATAATTATTCTGACTCTTCTTCGTCAGTATCTTCTGACTCTTCTAATTCATTAATATGCTCGTCGTCATAAATATGCTCTGATGGACCGTATGTATCATATTCAACTTGTTCAACAAAATTTTGCATTAATTCTCTATCATCTTCTGTAGATTTTTGTATCATTTCTTTACTCTCTATTTTTAATCCAGCCATCCAACCTGACCATACTTCAGGACTAATATAGTGTGATAACGCAACAGATGGTGTATTGCACAAATCTTCTGACACTATTTCTGCAACTTTCTTTTGCGCCTTTCGCATATCCTTTTCTGTTTTAGGACTAGGCATATTTTTAATTACTTTTAATGCGGTTTGTGTTCCTTTATATAACCTAAAGTCCTTAACTACATAAGGAGTTTTAGTTTTAATTGATGCTAAATAAACTCTACATTTGTCATCACTAGAATCAAATATTTTCTTATTTCTATCTTTAGCACAAGATGAACCTATCTTCTTTGCTAGTAGTGGATCAAGAATTTCTTTTTCAGTGTGACCACCTTTCTTACTTGGAAATTCAAATTTAATTCTATCTCCATTAATTACAGTATGAGAGCATTTCAATGTTGTAGCGCCAAAAGCCTCTTTCTCAGCTTTAGTGTCATTTTCAGAACCAATTCTAAATCCTGTTTTAGCAACTAAATATAAAATTGAGGCTTCTTCAGATTTGCTAAAGTCTTTTTCAATTTTAGAAATAATACTATGATACTCTTCAGTAAATGATTTTAATCTTGCAAATTTACCTGATTGATTTTCTTTAGTAAATTTATCTGAATAGAACATTTTAGTTCTACCTTTTTCATCTTTACCCATATATTGTAATGGACTTTCAGGATCTACACATACAAAAACATTTGTAATACCTGGTTGAATTGGTACTCCACCAGGTGTTTTCATAGTATGTTTAGCTGAACGCGTAGCATTTAATGGAGTCATAACAGTTTTATAAGATTTCTTTTTACCAACTTGCATTACTCCACCAGCAGGAATATCTTCTGTATTGTAGAATTTTTTGCCACGTTCACTTACTTGAATTCTAACACCATATGGAGGTTTCTCACCTTCAGCTAAATACTCTTTAGATTTATTCAATAAGTCTTCAATATTCTTTTTTATTTTCTTTTGTTGTCCATAAAAATCTATTTTTTGAGTACCACCGCCATCAGATGTTGGTGTAAATCCAGATGATGAGATTGTGCCACATCCTCCAATTCCGCCATCTTGTTTTAGAATTTCTTCCATAATTCCAAATAATACAGCTTTATGCATTATTTCAAATGATTTAGAAACATCTCTTTTATATCCAAGTTCTTGTAATATGTTTTTTGTTACATGGCCTAATAATTGATAATCATTAATAGTAATTTTACTATAACTTCCAGCTCTACCACCTCTTGGGTATATTCCTAAAATAGATGTTAAAATTGTAGGTTCATACACGTGAGCAGTTGACATTAAATTATCAAAAGCAATTACTTTTTCATGTTTAGAATCAGAATGTTTTGCAGCAATTAGATTCTTTTTTACTTTATCTATTTGGTGCATAACTTTAACTAGCTTACCAGTCCATTTATTACTATAAGCTTTATCATCTATTGTAATATTTTGTGTTCTTTCTTCAATCCATTTGTCAGTCCAGTTATTTAAAATTAAATTTATAGTATGATCTAATTCTAAGTCTGATAAATTTTCTTCAGCTAATTGTATATAATTATCCATTACTTCAATCCAAACTTTAACTTCAGTTGGATAAAAAGTATACACTTTATCTATAGTTTTTTCAACTTCTTTCATTTCAGTGTCATTATCTTTATATGCCAATTGAAATAAATTAGAAAATCTGTATGGAAAATCCGCATGCTCAGTAAACATTGGTTTTTCAATATCACTAAATCCGTGACGAGTAGTTTTAACTTCTGCAGGTTTTCTAACATTTTCAGGAGCATAGTAATGTTCTGATTTAGGAATATTTTTAGGTTTATCTTCTACTTTTGGCAGTGCTCTTTCTGCTTGTTCTCTTGTAGGTGCTACTTCTTTCTTAGGAACAACCCATCTATGTTTTTGTTCGTTAAATTGCGCACCGGGCCATGGCGGATTCAATTGATGTGATTTAGATAAACTATCAAATGTTTTAATAATTTTTTTTGCTATTGGAATTGGCATAAATTCGTCATGCGTTATATAATCTAAAACGTCATTCCAATCATCTTTTCTTGCGCGTATGCCATAACGTAAATGTCGCTTCTTTTCAGCTTCTTCTACTGTGTATATTCCTGATGCATCAACCACCATATTATTACCAATACCTAATGTGTAATGATCTCCAATTTTTACTGGCTGGCCATATCCTAATTTATTTCTTAAAATTACTATGAAGCTTGCGCATGACCCGCTATTTATTTCATTCACATTTTTACCAGTCTTACTTACTAGTTCAGTAAGTATATTTTTTATATTATTAATATTTTGAATTTGCAATTCAGATTTAATGTCAGTATTGTAATATCTTCCACCTTTTTTTCCAATTTGAATTGCGGTATTATTTGGCGCCATTTGTGACGCAGAAAGATAAACTTTAGATTTTTGAATAGCATTATTCTTAACTATAACTTTATCTCCTGATTTTATATCTTTACCTTCACCTTTATTAACTTCAAAGAAGTATTTTACTGGCTTACCAGAATACATTGAATTCATTTTAGGTTGTAAATTAGTTAAAACTTGAGATACAATATTATCTTCAGTAATAAAGATAATATCTAATGGATATTGCATTTCTAACATATTAATAACTACATTATATCTTTTAGATGGTAACTCAAATAGCATTCCTGTGCTTTCAGGAAGTGATTTAGTATTAGATAAACCTTGAGTAATATCATCAGCAATTTCAATTGACCATGATGTGTCATTAATTTTTAATGTATTCATTTCTTTACTTATCCTAGTCATGACTTGCATTCCAGCTTGCTCTTGATTACCAAGTGTATTCATTCCAGCGTTAGTAGATGGCTCTGGTTCAGCATCAATACCAAAACCACCAACCACTGAGTTTGAGCTAGAATCTAGTCTATTTACATTTTGTTGTACAAATTTTTTAGTCATTTATTTTCTTTTTAAAATTATGGATTCTTATAAAAGAATCTTCCTCTTCTTCCTCTTATTTCTTGAATACCATTTAAAATTGTTGCAAAACCATTACCCCATTTACATGTTGATGGTGTTGGTTTAGGAGTTGGCGTAGGAGTAGGTTCTGGTTTTGGACTAATATTTAGTGTAAGATATTGTGCATCATAACCACCAAAATATTTTTTAAATACATTAAATGCTTCGAATGGCATTGTAAATAAGCCATTATCACCCCATTCAGAACCCCATGAATTTTGGCCATAAAATAGTGCTTTATTTTTATCATAACCATACAAAAATGTTTCATGACCACCACAAAGTTGAGTATTATTAGTTATATCTGGTAAAGGATTTTTACCAGGATTACTTAGCCATGGTGATGGCCATGGCGTACCTATACTTACAAAATGTGAATCTGCTAATGCTGATATAATTCCATCTACGCCATCAATACATCTATAATATGCAAAACCTGAATCTTTAATTGCATCATTATATTGCAATGCTGATGGAGGATTAGTATCTAATGGATGATCAATATACTTCCAAAATCTTTCTAATAAATAGCCATTATCATACAGCCATTTATAACAATCTCCTGGTTCAGCGCCAGCGTCGATATTCAATGTTCCTTCAAGTAATCTTGCACCGTTATAGATCCATCTTGGTGATGCCCATTCTGTAAATATTCCTAATTGAATAAATGTTCCAGTTAAATTGCCTCCAATACCAAAACCAGTGCATGCTCCTTGTTGACCTTGATTTCTTACTGTAGGTAAATATTGTCCTAATGAAAATGTGGTTGGAACTTCTTTAAATCTAGTTAAATGATATTTATCTCTGGAATCAAATTTATCTTTTTTCCAACCTAAGATGTATTCCATTTATTCTCCTTTAGTTAAGCATTGAATGCTTATAAATTACTGTAGGTAAAATTTGTTGTCCAACATTTCTTGACATTGGGCATGGAAAACAATTATATTTTTTATCAGGACATGAAAAACAAAATTCTTCCTTAGTTATGTTATCAACTTCTGACATATACGAAAAAAGAGAGAAGTTGATAATTTTTTGTGCTCTGCTCTCTTTCATTTAGTATTCCTTTTAATTTATTATTTTGGATTAACAGTTGTGGTTGTAGATATTGGTGAATTCGTAGTTGATGTTGTAGTAATAGTTTGTTTTGGATATAAAAATAAAATTACACTAGAAACCCAGCCTGCAACATAACCTAAGATAGCAAATACCGCTTCATTACCTCCAGTTCCTTTAATTATGATAATATAAAACAAACCGAATGTGAATACTAGCATAAGCATTGCTAAAATATGCACAGCAGTAATTCTGTCTGTTATTTTCATTATCTAACCTCCAATAGTATATAAATTATTATATACTATTTAGATTTAATATTAAATCTAATCAGGTTGAATCCATCCAAACAATGATACATCTGCTACACCAGCATAATCAGCAATTACACTAACTTTTAAATCTGTTTTGCTAGATAATTTTATAGGAATTTCTAATTCTTTTGCAATGGTATTATTTGATACAATATACTCACTATATGGATTAAATAATCCATCTATTTGAAATCCAGTTTGTGATTCAACATTTGTTTTTGCATATATTCTAGCATAATGTGTACTGTTATGACTATATCCATAACCATAAGTTCCTGAAGTTATGTATAATGTATTATTATTTGCAACAGTATAAATAACAGATCTAGCTCTTGTCCAACCAGCTTGAATATATGAATAAACTGGAGTATCTGCTAAATTTCTAATTACAATATTTCCTATAGCATTTCCATTAGAACCAATAGATACTACACCAAATGAATTAATTCTAAATAAATTTGTACAACAGTTGGAACAACTGTTGTACCATTAAGAATAGCTATTTCGTATTTATAATCGTAATTTTCATCTAAATATCCAATTTGAACTGCGTGCGCGCCAGTGTACGCAGATTTATCTATAATATCATACACTCTACCAGAGCCAGTTCCGAGTGAGCTAAACCCACCAGATATAGTTAATTGAGTATTAGACGTTACAGCACTAACATATCCATATTCAGGAACTGCACCTGATTTATCTAAGATAATACAATCTCCAACTTGAACAGGTGTACCGCCATTAAAGTTTTTTCCAGTATCAATTAATGTAGTAGTGGAACCACCTGTAGATGTTCCACTAAAAATTATAGCACCTATATCTTGTGTATTATCTGATGATGCTATTTCCATTTGTTGCGCGGTAGTAGGAAATATGTAAGTACCACCAGCAGGCCATAAATCAGCTTCAGTATTTGCTATTAATGAGCCATTATATCCAATTTTCATCCAAAAATAATGCCCAGGAAGTACTCCTCTTGATATTTGATAATAATATGGAACTGAGATAATTCCATTATCAGTCGGTGTAACATTTACAATTTGCACTGCATTAGTGGTACCAGGAGTAGTTTGATCAATTTTTACTGCACCAATAACATTAGCACCTGTTGGAATAGCAGCGTTAACTTGAACTCCATTAGTTGTACCAGGTGTTGTCTGGTCAATTCTAATATTACCTATAACATTTGAGCCTGATGGTAGTGCAGCATTTACCTGAACTCCATTAGTAGTTCCAGGTGTAGTTTGATCTATTTGCACAGCGCCAATTGATTGAGTACCAGCTGGTAATTCAGCATTTATTTGAACTCCATTAGTAGTTCCAGGAACTGATTGATCTACTTTTACAGAACCTATAGAATTAGAACCTGCAGGAAGTGCAGCATTTATTTGAATACCGTTTGTTGTGCCTGGCGTGGTTTGATCTATTCCAATTTTTCCTATAATGTTAGATCCTGCAGGCAATTCAGCATTTATTTGAATTCCATTTGTAGTTCCAGGTGTTGTTTGGTCGATTCCAACTTTACCAATTATATTAGTTCCAGATGCTAAAACTGTCAAAGATAGTATATCTTTTAATCTTCTTAATAATGTATTAGCAGTAGGTGTAGCTTGAACTTCTCCTACTAAACCAAGTAGATTAGTTCCAGTGCCAACATCTCCTATAGATTTTAATATACCTTTAACTGAATCATCTGTTAATGCTTTAAGATCTAATGATATATCTCTTGAAGTTAAATCAGTAGCACCCCATTTAGTAATATCTGAGGTTGCAGTAACATCACCAGAGATGCTAATACCAGTAGCATCTACAACTAAAGAATATGACCCATCTAAATTATCTTTAATCTTTAGGGCTGTTGTTAAACCTGTTTTATCATCTCTCTTATATAAAATTGAATCAACCATAATTTTCTCCTATATCATTCCAACTGCTATGAGTTTAGAAATATTTGAACCTTTGGCAGAGGAAAAGATAATATTCAACACAGGGGCTTTGGTTGTACTTCCATTGTATGAATAAGCCTCTCTATAATTTCCTGCTACGTAAACGCTTAGGTTATCAAAATCTTCCCAGAATATAACTATACTATTACCTGAACTCCAGCCAGCCCGATTTATTATAAGCTGAATAATAGTTTTCAATTCTGGGCTATTGTACGTACTATTAGCAGTCCATTCCCCTATATTATTCCAAGTTATTTTATCTGTTACATTTGCAAACCTAGTATCGAAAACAACTTTATCATTTGCGAATGTCTCAGCATTATCCACCGCTTCTGCACATATTTTTGATAAGCAGTTTGCTCCAGATGTAGAACTGGCAGCAGTAAAGGTTATAAAAGCACTTGATATAGGGGTGCTTTTAGGAATAGCGATATCGTTGAATCTCATTCCGCAACCATATTTTTTTGTTACCCCCGAAATACAACCAACTATATTTGAGTTGGCTGGTAGTAGTATATTATCATCCCATTTATTTCTTGATGCATCATCCGCACTGTCTGCCACTTTACTTGTTATTGCACCCATATTCTCACCTTCCTTATGCTGCGGTTATTGAACCAGTAGAATTTAAGGGTATCCATAAACATTCCCAGACAATTGCACCTGTTAATGATCCACTAGTACCAAATGTTACTGTCAATGTTCCAGATGTAGTTACTGAAATAATTATAGGAGTCTGAGTTCCAGGAACTACACCAACAGCAGTAGCGCCAGCACCAAGCATAGCATCAGTAAATGTTCCAGAAATATATAATACACTTCCAACAGCAAAGTTAGTGATTGTTAGAGCAGTGCATAAATCAACAGCAGTTAAAGCATCTGCTACAGCACTCAATTTTACAGTTTGTGCTGAATTTTGAATTGCAGTAGAAACTCTACCTATAATAGATAATATTTGAACAGATCCAACAATATTAAACAACGTACCAGATGTTAAATTGCTTGTAGATGTTTTAGTAATTAATTTATTGCCAGATAATATTAGATCTGTCTTAGTTTTAATTGCTAATGATGTTGTTTGTGAGGCGTCTCCTCCAGCAGGACCAAATGAGTATGTTCCATCTAAGTTATCTATTAACTTTATTGGTTGTGTTATTCCAGTTTTAGAGTCTCTTGCATAAATTGTTGTATCAGCCATTTTAACTTATTCCTCACAAAGCAATTCTAAAAATAATACAAAATCATCATTAATAGTATACGTTGAGTCTGAATTATCTTTTAGTTTAATTGGATAATCTAAACCTGTTTTAGAATCTTTAATATAAATAATTGAATCAGCCATATTAATATTATATTATACTATATAGTTCTTCTAAACTCAGATTCTCTTCCAGCAAATCTATTACCTTTAAATTCTTTATCTATTTTCTCTCTAGAAATAGAGCATCTTTGATTGTATTGATCTGCCATAAATGACTTTCCAATTAATTGCTCTTGATGAGTCCATAAAAACTTACATTCATCGTATGTTAATGGATTATACTCTTTCCTAATTCTAGATATTGGTTTAGTTCTATCATCTTCAATAGAATTCCAAAAATAATTATACATATAATTATTTGGTGCATCACCCCATGCTTCAATTAAACCAAAATTAGCTATTTTAGCAGTTTCAGTTTTAACAATTAATTCTGTTGTAGTTCTTTCCTTATGTAAAAATGAATCAATTGCGCGCTTAGTTCTATATAATGGAATTCTTTCCTTATCTTCTTGATCTTTCATTATACTAGAAATTTTTCTGATTATGTCATCTCTGAATTTATCAATTGCTGGGTTCATTCCATTTTCTTTATCTGTTAAATGAGTTACTCCTAATGATATTGTTGGTTTTGGCAAATTAGCTTTTTTCATTGCAGCTTTATAAGCAATATTATACAAATCACCAACATCTGAGTTGGTAGACATTTTACTTACTTGACCCCATTCCATTAAGCTCATTTTTAAATTTACTATTGCATCATCTATATTAGAATTATAATCTACAGTATCAAACCATTGATTAACAGTTTTTCTTAGATTTCTATATAAATGTCTTTCAATATTTTCAGCAATAGTTTTAGAACCTCTTGGAAGTTTTTGCTCTGTAGGAATTAATGTTTCTGACTTAAGAATAAGTTCATCTAATTCTTTATAAATGTCATTCTCTGGATCAAAACCTTTTTCTATACTATTATAAAAAGGTCTCTTATTCAATGTAACGTCATCACCTTGTTTTGGTTCTTTTAATACTTTTATTTTAGTATCTAATTCAGCAGTTTGTTGATTATTTGCTGGAAATGAGAATGACATAGCATCCTTTTTAATATCATCTGATTTACCAGGATTAACGTCGTGCACACCAATATTTTTAGATGATAAATTATATGCTTTAATATTATTACCAAAATAGAGTTTAATTTCTTTAAATATAATCATAGACGGCCAATTTAATCTATCAATTACAGGAATCTCTTCCTTTGGTTCTAAATATTTTAACGTGATATGCGGATGATATGAATATTCATCATGATAATTTATATTATGATTTTTCAAAATAGATACTAATTGCTTTCTAAATTCTTCTAATTGTTTTGAATCAATTGAAACTATGAATGGAACTTGTGAATCTGATTCTGGGAAGGTTGTTATTTTATTCAACTTCACAGCTATTGGCTCTGATTCTGAAGACAAATGCTCTAAAATAGCTTCAATTTCTTCTTTCTTAGACTCAAGTTCTATAGCACCGCCAAAATATACTAATGTGATATGCAAATCTTTTGGTGGTTCTCCATTTTTTATAGCAATATCTTTAGACTGCTCATCTGGAATATCTAATGCAATCATTACACCATCATGATCTGCAGACTTTTTTATTTGAGTCTCTTGAGTTCGTTCTCCACTGAGTTCTGGTAATTTACTGCTATTCCCTTGCCCGACATTTTCATTCTCTTCTTTCTTTTTTCTACTTTGTTCCATCGATTCTGACTTGACACTTTCTTCTCCTGGAGATAATACTCCATCTTTATCTAATTGATTAAATCTAATTTTGCCAATTAATTCATTTATTTTTTGTAAGGCTAATTTATATTCTCTTTCTTTGAATATTTCATTAGTCTCAGATAATTTTTTAATTTCTGATTCAATATTTTCTTTTTCTTCAATTAATGATTTTAAAACTTTTTGAATCTTAAAATCTATTGACATCGATTCAGTTGTAAGTTGATTCATCTAATTAATCCTTATTCAACAAACTGCGCTGGCGCTACAGCTTGTAATATTTTCATTTGAGAATCTATTCTAGACCATTTAACATCTTCAAATGGAACATCAGAATATCTGTACGTCTTAATATCTACATCACCAACTCTCGGCATTCTTGCAATTCTACCTTGAGCTTGTACATAATTTGCAGCATCTGAAGGAGTTCCTAAAACATGTAATACATCTCCTTCTTGTAAATTATAGCCAGATGCTGATTGTTTATCAATAAATATTACTCTAACATTTTTATCTTTTCTGAAATTCTTAACTCTATCACCCATTTTAGAACCAGATATTCTAGATGACATTGTAGTTGAAGCAATATTCTCTATTTGATTCTCTTTTAAACCAGATTCTGTTAAACCATTAAAAACAGCATTTCTTTGAGACATATTATCTAGAAAGATTACATGCTTCTTTTCAGGTGCTGACATAATATTTTTAATATTTGCTGAAACTTTAGGATTATCTTTCCATTCAGTTTCTGCATACGTTCCTTCAAGATTATCATCATGCTGTCTTAATAGTGTTTCTTTTGCTATTTTACCTGCTTTAATGGCAGCTTGAGCTTTCCATTGATTTCCATGCTTATTAGTCCATTTTTGTAAATCTTCAGTATTAGATTCAATAGCATTGATATACTTTTGTTTTTCTGATTCAATATACTTATCAGCATTTTTCTCAATAGTTCTCATATTGTTATTTTGAGCTTCAGATTTAGCTACAGTAACAGTATCTTTTTTAACTTTGAAATTCTTTGATGATATTTTACCACCACTTATAAATGGCGCAATTTCATGATATATCATTTGCTGCAATGTTGAATCTTGAGCATTTGTACCACTACCATAACCACCATAAATCTTTTGAAATCTTGTGCGTGGTCCTAGACTCTTATCATGATGTGATGCCCAATTTGCTAAATCATATGCTTCAATTAAGTTATCTCTAGCAGGTGTGGCAGTCAAAGCAATTCTATTATCTACAGGTAATTTAGTTAATTTCCTGACAGACGCAGACATATTTCCAGTAACACTTTTTGAAGCTAACTCTTGTGGCTCATCAATTACCATACCTTTAAATAAGCCATTTGATGATGCAGCTTCTAGAGTATAATATGAATATACTGCATCTCTATGCGAAATTACAGCAATTTGACCAGGTTTAATAGATGCTAAAATTTCAGCTCGTTTATCTTTATTTAAACCTTCAGGAACTTCAACAATATCCAAATTAGTAAAACGTTTTCCTTCATCAAGCCATTGTTTCACTCTACCTTTAGGAACAACAGCTAATGCAGAATAATTTGGGTCATCATGAATTTTATTTGCAAAGAAACCTAATGATATATTAGTTTTACCTATACCAGTAGGTCTTGAAATTACTCCACCACCTGCTCTTTTTAAGAATTCAATATCATTTCTTTGTTCAACTCTAAAGTAATGCTTTTGTGGTTGACCATCTGATCCTTCAATTTCATCTTTCCAACCTGGAACAGAATAATCTTTTACAAATACTTTACCTTCATCATCTGTGAAAGTACCTTCTTCATTATTTTTAATTCTTTCATTTTCATCATGATTTTCTGAAATTACATCTTGACTTTTTACGTATCTTTGTAAGCCTCTAACACTAGTGCTTATTCTAATATGACTAGGATCACTTGTATCTACAAAACCTCTATCACCAATATTAAGCTCATTAAATCTTAAATCGGCAGCTTTTTTATCAGAACCAAAATCTAGATTTATTGAAGTATCTTCAGCATCTCTTGCAGTTATTAATGCATTTAAAAATGCTGCACTTGCTTGCATAGAACCTAATGCTGAACCTAAATTCTTCTTTTGTGAAATTAGATTATCTATTTTAGCTTCATATGAAAATGCTTTTGATGTTAATGTACCTTTTTGCTCTTCTGATTCTATAGTTTTAAATTTAGTCTGTAAATCTTTATGAACTTTTAATGCTTCTTGTTCTGTTTTGCCTTGATTTTCAGTATTATATTTTGAAATGTTTTTAATTATTTCATTATAGCCAGTTAAATTTTTAGCAAAAGCATCTCTATATTGAAATGCTGTAACTAACGCAGCAGCTTCGACACTAGTCTTTTCAACTAATGAAGCAGTTTCAGTTCTTTTACCAAAGTATCTACCAGTCAAAGCAGCAATAGCCGATGTGGCACCACCACCAACATAATTGCCAAAACCAGAATCTATTTTATTTAATTTTTCAGACATTGCTTTCTTATCATTCCAAAATTCACCTAATGCGCTATAAAATGACAAAGCAGAATTGTTTGCAGTATAATTTTCTTCATAACTTTGTTCAATTTCAGCAATATCAGAATCTGAAATATCTGGTGTAATTGCTTTAGCCTCTATTCTCATTTGTTCAAGAAGTTCAGGTGTTGATTGTGTAAAGTTAATCTTTTTTATATTTCTTTTAACTTCATTAATCTCATTTTGAACCTCATGAAATTTTTTAAATCTATCAACAGATTCTTTTAGTTGATCCATATTTTTAATTTCAAGAGGTTTAACAAAATTACCTACTTCAATAGTAGGAATTTCAGATGATTTTTCATCTTCAGGATTACCACCTTCAGCAGCTAATTCTTTATCAAGAGTTTTATCTTCTGGGTCAGGATTTAAAACAGTTTGAACTGCCTCATTGATAATATCACCTGTTTTATTATCAATTTCTTCTGGTGTCATTCCTTTAAATAAACCAGGATCTGGTACATCTACAGTTATACCTCTAAAATCACCTATACTTTGATTTAATCTATCAATTTCAGCTTGTGCTTCTTCAGGTTTTAATTCTTTCATTGATCTTAATTTAGTAAATACTTTTAATGCTTCTGCACCAGCTTCTCTTGCTTTTATTTCAGATAATTGTTTATTAGCTGCAGCAACATGTCTAATAATTGTAGAAGCAAATTGATTAGCTTCAGCTTCATCCAAACCAGTGTCTGTAGCATGTTGAATTAATTCTTGACGATGTTCTTTTAATTTATTAGAAGTTAATCCTTCTTCAGCGCCAATAGAGTCTTTAAACTCTTTAAAAGCTTCATCGATTTTTTCTTTGCCTAATTTGAGTAATTCTTTTTTCTTCTCAATAAACGGAACATTATGCTTTTCAGCTTCTTCAGTTTCAGTTGATAATTCTTTTTCTCTAGTAGATTTTTCAGGTGTACCACCAACAACCAAGTGTCTTAATGCAGCAGTTGGAGTTTCAACACCATGTTTATCAGCAACTTGTTTATAACCAGAACCGCCAGTTAATGCAAATAAGCCATCAGGTCTTTTTGTAATTTGAATATGCCTACCTTGTAATGGCCCAGGTTTTGTAACAGTTACCCATATAGTAGCACCAACTGGAACCTTGTCGTAATCTACAGCACCATCTTTTCCAGTAGGTGTTTGAATTACTGCTTTTTGAAGAAATTTTTCATACATTTTATTTAATGCTTCGTCAAATTTACGAGGCACACATTGAAGTTTTCTTAAAGAATCACAATCTATCGTATCTTTCTTTAATACATCTTCATCTGATTCTGTATTTGCAGTATAATTTAATTCAGACATTCTTCTTGTCCTTCAGATTCATATTGATTAATAAATGACTTAGAAATACTTTCTGATTTTGAATCTTCACCTAATACTCTAACCAATTTAGGATTAAATACTAATATATCAAATACTTGAGATACACCAGTAGGAATCATTATAGAATCATATCCTAAGTTAACTAGATTGCCTCTGAAAGATTCATTCCAATTAGTATTATTAACTAATAAGTAAGGATTACCAATATTTATTTTAACTGGCAAAACTGTCTTATGCTCTTCTTCATTTTTCTTTTTTGCACGCTCTAAATCATTATACAAGTATAACCCATCGCCATATTTTTCATGAGAGTCGATGGGTAAAAATTCATTATTATACAATTTATCTATGTCTATAGAATCAGCTAAGAAGAACATGGTTTGTCTTAACTTACTTGAATGTGTAAAGTATGGTCCTTCTTCAACTGGAATAACACCAATTAATTCATGCTTAGATTCTACTCTTTTAACTCCAATAGATTCAGGTTTTTTCCATCTAATAGATGTCTTAACTCTACCTGATTTATAATGAATAATAGTTAATACAGGAATTAAGTTTGATTTATAAAATGCATCATCTAATATTTTATGAATTGCATCTGTTTGTCTTTGTGAAATTATAGGATCACATTCTTCGTCATTTAATACTTTTGGAGAGTCATTAGAATATCCAGATTTTTTTAAAATAGGCTCTTGAGTTTCTCCTAATCTATTATGACCATGCTCTCTATCAAATGTTTGTTCATGAGTAGATGGTGAATCTATAACATGACTACCTACTGGAGTCATTGACTTACCAACCATCGCATCGCCATTTATAGGTATATTTTGAGCATATAACATTTTCTTATCTTTTAAATTAGCTTTTTGTGGTTTATTAATATCTTCATGAATAAATTGTGCATCATCCTCTTTCCAAGGTATTGATGCATTATCTATAGTTTTTCTAATTTGTCCTAATATTCTATCTAATTCTATAGTCATTAATTAGTCACCACATTTGGAGTACCAGGAACTACTTTTGTTGCAAAGCCATCTATTGCACTTGAAGATTGAATTTGTTTCTTAGTATTTTTAAAATCACTTTCTTTTAAATCACCACGAGTAGCTTTTGAGCCTGTTCCATTTTGCATATCTTCTTGAGTTGAAACTGTAGTACAATTAGCATTAACAGATAATTGCTTTTCTAATAATGACTCAACTGGATAATCTTCAAAATTAAATTCATCAAAGAAAGCTTTTGCATTTGTATCACCAAGTTTTTCAACCATAGGTCTAATTTGTCTATTTCTTTGAAGTATAATATCTCCTAGAACTTCTAATGAAATATTTTTATCTTTACATTCAGCTTCAATAATTCCAGCAATCATTTTGTAATATTTAGAAATAGCTTTACCAAAGTCATCTGAATTTAAAATAACAGCACCATTTTCTGATACTGCATACTTTCCATCTTTACCAGCCAAAATAATATTATTATCACCACTAGTAAATTTATTATATGTAATATCAGCTTTAATTAATGCACTTGGATCTTGATTATCTTGTAAAAATTTACTTTTTAATATTTTATTTTTTAATGCAAATGTTTTAGATATATTGTCAACAGATTTTCTAATTTTCTTTTTCTTAAAAAAATCTTTAATATACTCAACTGCAGAAGCCATTGGCCTTTTATATGAAGATTGAGAAAATCTTTTTAAGCCAGTTTCTTTTGATGTGATAAATGCATCATCACCATATTCAAATACATACATAGTAATTAATGGCGTTTGATATTTTATGGCATCTACATTAACGCCATGAATTGGTAATTGAACTTCTTTTTCTTTTACATTATACTCATCTAACCAAGATAAATCTTTTGTACGGCCAAGTAAGTTATCTTCAAATGTTGCTAACTCGTCATTATGAGCAACTCTAACATCTTCATTTTCAATTGATCTGCCTCTCAATAATGGATCATCACTAATAGTTTTACCTTTAACATCACCATGTGATTTTGCAGCAGAATGAAGAACTTGTGCGCCATAATGAGAATGTAAACGTTCTTTTATTTTATCTGGATTTCTACCATATGTTAATTCCCAATATCTATTAGCTTCTTCAATTCCAGAACGTTTTACAGATTCTGCTGAATGAGATACATTTGCTGCATGTGGTTTTTCAGCACCGGTATGTGAATGAAGACGTTGTGGATCATCTGTTCTTGGAGCAGTGATACCTTTGTCCTTCATTTTATCCCAATTGATTTGAACTTTGTTATCGCCAGCTTCTTTACTCTGACGAACTTGTTCCATTGCTGTTTGAGGAAGTACCCAATTATCACGAGTTACTTTATATGCTCTCTGCCCTGATTTTGTTGCAGGAACATCATATGTAACTTTAATAACCATCATTCCAGGGCGAATGCCACCAGCTGATTTTTTAATAACTTCTGACATTTAATAAATCTCCTCATCTTTTCTTTCTCTTTACTTTAATGGGTTATTTCCAAATTGTCTCATTTCTGGAGTCTTTAAATCTTCTACCTTATCTCTTAAATCACCAGGTTTTGCATTAACACCTGAAATTACTTCTGATTGACCACCAAAATCTTTTGGCTTTTCAGGAGATAGCGCAGCAGGCCCTTTCTTATCGCCAATATCTGAACAAACTGCTTTTTCTATTTTTTTACATTCGCATTGATCAAGTGATTTTTGACAAGTTTTACAAACATCACCTTTAATCATAGCTTTTTCTAATTCAGCATTGCCGTACCAAATTTTACAAACTTCCATAAATGGCTCACTAGAGTATAATGGCGTTCTAGTTATAGCATAATCAAAATATTCTTTAGTCATTGGATTAGCTTTACAAATTTCAGGAATTGCAGCAATTGAACCAAAACCTTTGACTAATTCTAAATCAGAAATTACTTCTTGAGTTTGACCTAATACCATTTTATTCAATGTGATAGATTTCTTTATTTTAATAGATGCTTTTTCCTTTGCAGGGTTAATTTTTTGTTTTTCATGTTCTTCAGCATAATCACCATGAGGAGCAAATTCACTTTGTGCATCTTGCTCAGATTGCTTACTAATTTTTGAATTAGTAGTGCCATATCCTGGGAAAATGGCTTTTGTAGACTTCTCATGCACTTTTTTATCAAAATCTGGATCAGTTGGATCAATACCATGTGTACTAGAAAAATCTGGCATACTATGTGTAAGTTTATTGGCTTTACTAATTTCACTATTAATTATATTAGTTATATTATCAATGCATGGAGCTAATGCTTTCTTTAAAGCATGTGTTACTGTATTTGGATGTTGTAATGCCCAAGTTGAATCGGCTTTTCTATCTTCTAAATCTTTTTGAGATTGAGTCATTCCAGATCTTCTTTTTGATTCAGCTTCAAATTCTGGAGTACCAGGACCTCTTTGTTTATGTAATGCAGACGCACCAACAGCTCCAGCACCTGCGCCAATTAAACCAGCTGCTAAAGGTGCAATCTTTTCAATTTTTTCTTTACGTAATGTTTCAGGATATTTTTCTTGAGCATGCTTGGCTTTCTTTTGATATGATTTAGTTTTTGATGAACCTTCATATTTAGCTTTATTAATCTCATTTGAAATAATTTCAGTTAAGTCTGAAATAGCTTTAGATAGCATTTCTTTCTTTAATCCCATTGCAGGATTTCCAACTTTAGCATCTGTTAATTTCTTTACTGGAGGATTTTTAATTTTATGCTGAGATTGAGCTTCATCAGCAATTACTTCTTTTTTAATTTCAGATCCAAATGAATGCTTACAATACGGGCAATGAGCTTGTTTTGTACCTTTAGTTGAATCGTGTGAGTATGCTACTTTTCTACTACATTTAGGACATTGCGGTCCTTCTGTTAAATCTTCTTTTTTAATAGCTTTTGCAGCTTCAAATGCGGCTCGTTTTTCAGGATGAACTTCTGGATTAGCTTTTGGATGTAGCATTGCATTATCTGCTCCAACAGTTTTCCATGACGAATCATACGGTCCTGCTTCTAAATCAGCTTGTGAAACTTTTTTTGCTTTACTAATGTCTACTTCATCCTCAATTTTCCACATTTTAATCCCATTATCATTATACAAGTTATTATCACTTTTCATAACATTTGGCCTCTCAAAATCTATTGGATTTCTGTTTAATGCAGGCATTCCAGCTGAAATTGCTTCTGGAGATCCGTCATTAATAAATTCAATATCATCAGGAATTCCCATATTATATCTCCTCCAACATGTTTAATGCTTTACTTATATTATTTTTAATTATACGCCAATTATCTTTATCACCTTGCATAATCTTTTTCTCTTCACCAGTAGGTAATTTATGTTTAATTGGTTTATCTAGTGATTTTGAGGCAAATTCAGAAAGTTGCTGTTCAGACATTCCAGTTTTAGTTTTTTCACCAGCTCTAAGTCTTCCTAATTCAGCACCCATAAATTTACGTTGCTTCTCTGATTTTGCAGGCATTTTAACCTACCTTATAATTAGACATTTTAGGTAATAATACTTCATCTTTTAATTTATACATTGCATTTAAAATTAATTTTCTTACAGGTTTAAATTGAATTGTTGGAATTCCAAGAGTCTCAATTACAGACATTGTGTTATTCACAAATGGTCCGAATGCTCTTTCCATAGCTAAAGTAGTATCAATATCCTCAATTTTTAAATGAAACTCTCTAGTATATTCATTTAATAACTCTGCTGCTGTAGAAATTCTATCTTGACTAACTACCATTATCAAAATCTTACCAATGCTAATATTTAATTCACCTAACTCAGTTGTAAAATTATTTCTTGGCATTCTATAATCTCCTTTTCTCATCTAATCCTATTAAATATTATAGTATTTTATTATAATAATCTAAAAAATTATTCTTTTGTTATTGTAGCTGTAGGTAAAGCTGACTTTAATTCAGTCATAAAAATAGTTGGAAAGTATGTTTCGTAGGCTAATGTCATTCCTTTTTCAATGAAGTGCTGCGCTTTTTGACCTTCAGTATAGTATTTATAACTATGCACATATTTTCCATCTCTTCTAAAGAAACTTGGAACTACAACTGTTCCAGCCTTTTTTCCAAATTCTACAAAGCTAGCATATTCTTTTTTGTACTCAATTTTCATTCCATCTTGAAGATTAGTTTTAACACCACTTCGTTTTAAATCACCAGTAACTACTGGAACATTTTCTTGTGATTTTTCAAATGCCCTTTGTCCAGATTCTTGAATAGCTTTAAGTAGTGCTTCAAAAATTTTCTTTTTTATATTTTGGTTCATTTAATATAACCTTCGTATATTAAAGTATTTTTTGTATGCTTACCAATTATAGTTAAATGACCTTTAGTAACAGCTAATGGATATGAAGCTGGAATTGAGCACCATCTATAAGGATATGGAGTAGATTTATTATATTGATTCCAAAATACTTTTGCAAATCTAGTACAAACCATTTCATGATCAGGATGAATATTTAATTCTGTTGGCGAGATTGCTTTAAATTTATGATATTTTTTCAAATTATTAAATTCAATATTAATAATATTTAATAATAAAATAGGATAAAATTTATAATCATATCCTATTCTACCATATTTAGAAGCTTTAATCCATAATTCTTCACCAACACTTAAATTTATATTTGAAGGATAATATACTACATACTCATTTTTATTATAAAATGATAGTCTTCCTAATGAAATACCACGCCCAATACTTTCCATTATTTCATAATCGTCTTCTTCAGGAATATAATGACCAATAATTGCAGCGTGGTATAAATGTGTATGAGGAGTGAATATTTTATTAGCTAATATTGCTAATGTACTTGTTTTCTTTGCATAAAATTGAATAATTGAACCAACTGGATACATTAACATCACCTTATATTTTAATTTCAGGATGATCTTTTAGATATTGTTGATCATGCCATAAACACGTATCACAGACAAATGTTTCAGATTTAGCAAAGTATTTCTGAAACATTGTCTGTCTTTCTTTATCGTCAAAGATAACTGTGTGCTTACAACATCTATTACATTGTTTTCTTATTCTTCGCATATAATAATTATATTATGTTAGTGTTAGTTATTATAATGTTAAAGTATATCCACAATCAAGACAAAAAGCTAATGAGCTTACTTTTGTTCTTTTATACAAATCTGCACTGCATATTTTACAATGCAAACTTGTATTTATTAAGTCTTGATCTACTTCAACTTTTCTTTTTGCTCTTTTAGAATATTTTCTCTTCCGTTCCACAATTGCACTTTTCTTGTTTAATTTTCTTACTCTCATCTAAACCTATCCACCTCTTCGCTAAAGTTATTGTATTTTCAAGTTCCATTAATTCTTTATATTCATAATCAGTATCAGGCATTTTTGATAATGTATTATACCGTAATTCTAAAGCTTTTATAGAATCTTCAAATGACATTTTACACCTTCTCTGGTAAAAATTTATCATCTACAACTAATGGATATCTCCAAGTTACTCCATGTCGAGGATGTACTCCCATTAACCATTGTGAAGGATTAGAAGAAATACCGAGTTTCTTTAAAACCCATTCATCATCTGAAACTAATGAACCACACATAAAATATTCAAATTTAGAAGCAATTTCATCTGAATGTCTTTTATGGAAATGACCACCTAATGCATAATTGAATCCATTATATTGAATATACCAAGCTTTTAATTTTCTATCAATAGAAAAATATGGAATACCTTGTTGACATGGAATGCCATCGCCATGAAAGCAAAAGAATTTAAAACCATTGATATTTATAATGTCTGCAAATTCCTCATGACAATTTATAGTTATGCCATCATATTGTCCAATACCTGCTTCTAAGATATCATAGAATGATATGTCTAGATTAGATGTTGCAGGTGCTAATTTATCTTGTCCATGATTTCCTGGAAAACCATCGAATTCCACTTCTTCAAATTCTTGTTTAAATGAACCAATAACATCATTCCATACTGGAATTGCTAATTTTTTTATTTGATCTCTAGCTCCCATTTCAGCTTCACCAATTTTTGAACCTTGGAATGGATTTTCACCTTGCATATTATCACCAGTAGAAACAATATGCAATTTTTTAATTGGATACATATTTCTATGTAAATTTACTATTCGCATTGTAGATTCAAACATTTTATACATTCTATCACGATAAACTTCTTTGTTAAAAGACTTAGTTATTTTACCTGCATGGCCATCACTACAATGCAATAATGCTATTTCCTCTTCGCCACTTGATTCTTGAGGAATGTATTCTTTTATATTTACTTTAGGTAAATTAACTATGAACTCTTCATCATTTTTAGAGGTTGCCTTGCACACCTTGGAGCCATTTCTGTGAATACCATTATGATTCATATACTGTGAATACGATTCATACTTAACATTTAACTCTTCTGCTCTTGCTTTAATTTCTGGAACTGAGGCTGACACGAAAAATTTGACTTCGTCATTCCACTTTTCTGAACCTACCGAAATTATAGACATTCTTTCTCCTTATAAATTTATTGAAATCTGGTGCCCGCAATTAGGACAAATAAAAATTGAACCATCTTTTGTATCTACTCTTTTCAATGTAGAAATATGAAATTTTTGTTTACATGCGTTACAATAAATATAAATCTTATTTCCCTCCAGTTAAACTTAAATCTTTCATTCGTTTTACTATTTTATAACCAGGAAATCTTGCATGCTCATCAGATAATAAAAAATCAACTCTTTCTTTATATAAATTAAATGCTTCTTTACTAGTTAATTCTATAATATACTTATTCAACTTTGTATTATCTAATCTTTTAATATCTTCTATATATTGAGATGGTATTTCATAATCATAAATTTTATATGCAAAACGCGAAATAATTACACTCTTTGAATCTTTTGGAGATGCTTGAATAGGCATGCATAAACCATTATCAATTAATATTGGTTTATCTTTTAAGGTTAGCCAATTATTTTTTGTTCTATCTGTTTGGCAAAGAATTAAATCTTGTAGACCAGCTTTCCATATTGAATCTTCAGAATAACTTGATAATGTAGTGTCTGCTTTTGTAGTATTATCAATCCATTTTTGTATAGAACCTTCATGATCAAAGAGTGTAACTATCTTAGTTTCAGGAACTAAATCCCATCCTAAATACTCAGATACTAAGTATGTTAAATACTCTCTACGATAAAATGTAGATGAAGGAATATAACGCCATTTAAGTATCTTTTCTTTTGTAGAATCTTTCCAAATCCATTGAGAGCCATCTTCAAAAGTAATTTTTTCTGGGCTATTCATTGCTGGTATTTTAGTTTTATCTTTTGCTAATGATTCTATTTTAATTACTTTCATTTATCTCACATTTTGAAAAGCAGTATTTGCATAATCTGAATCTTCTTCTTGATCTTCAGGTTCGCTTACTTTCTTAGCATCATTACGTCCTTCTCTTTGAAATGCTGGACCAGGAATTTCATCTGCAGGTTTTTCAGGAGGCATACCATCTACTCTTGTAGTAGCTTCTGGTTGATTTTCAGGATTCATAGGTAATCCTGGAACTCCCATTTGTCCAGCCATCTGAGCTTGCTGTTGTTCTTTTTGTTGCTCCATCATTTCTTCTTGTGCTTTCATTTGATTTACAGCTTTGCCAGTAAATGAAAAGTCTAATGTTAATAGATCTCTGCATTCAGGTTTTAATTCAATATCAAAACCCATCTGTAACATTTGTTGTGCAACAATAACTTTTTGTTGAATTAATTGTAATTGCTGACCTTCAACTTTCTCTTCAGGAGGTCTTAATAATAACTCCCAATCAGTGATACCAAATGCTTTCATAAAGATAGGAAATACTTTTTCGTTGAATATTCTTTGATCTGCTTGAATTACATCATTGAATACCTTTAATTGTTGTGTTTCACCAGATATTCCACCAACACCTTCCATCACGTTCATGTACATTTGAGGCACGCCATACGCTGCAGCAATTCTATCACGAATTTCATTTCTTACAGGTAGATAATCCATTTCTTGAAGAGTATGAAATAATCTAACAAAATCTGTTCTACCACGACCTGTACGTTGTGAAACTGCAACCCATGGAATGTATGTTGGATCTTCTGCCATTTTAGATTCTACTCTAGCTCTTTCTAATTCAAGAGATTGAGGATCATCTGTAGCAGTCATAATCATACCAGTAGGAACTTTTCTTTCAAAGAAGTATCTGTATAAAAATCTATCCATACCAGATAAAGTTAATACTTTCTGCATAACTGTTAAAAGCATAGAATAACCATACGTTTCTGAAGGTGAAAATTTACTAACATGTATTAATTCATCTTCAGGTAAATATATTCTTCTGCCTCTATGATTCCAAATGTACATTACTGGAACTAAATCATGTTTACAATCAGCTTCAGCGCAAATGCCAGGTTTTGTTTGAACGTTATCTCTATGAAATAAACAAATATAATGCGATGTTTGAGGAATACCATTTTTATCTAGATCAATTTCAACTAATGCTGGATGCAATCTTCTAGCTTCAATAACTTTTCCATAAAATGAGCCATTAGGTAAAACTTTATATTGTTTATTTAATAAAACATATGCATCATCAGCAATATTTAAATCATCTAAGCATGTTTTAAGTAATTCTTCTAATGATTGGCCAAAGTCATTACAATGCAGCTTAAAGTCGTCAAATATTTTATGCTGATCAGGATCAGGTTCACTAAATTCTTTACCTTTGCATTCTAAACATTCTTTAACTCTTTCTGTGTACTCTTTTCCACATTTAGTACACTTTAATTTAAACTTAGGTTTCCAATCATCAAAACCTTTCTTAAAAACTTGATTCTTCAAATGTAGCATAGGAGTTCTAATTTCAGTAGAATCAAACGCTAATAAATATAAATCTTGTAGAAATTGTCTTCTATATGCATATGCAGTTCTTAACCATTCAAAATAAAGTTGTTCAATACCATATGTATTAGCAGCAGAAACTCCACCACTGGATTGGCTTTTAGCAAAATTACCAAAACCACCATCATAAACTTTATTTAAGTATGTATTAGCCTGAATTAATTTAGCATCTCTACTTGAAATTTCAGGTAAGAAATCACTAACTTTCATGTTAACCCTCCACTACCGCAACATATTAATTATATCTCTATAATTAATATTCTTAAACTATTTTGCCAATGATTTCTTAATCTTCTTAATATCTTTCAATGCCGTCTTTAATTCTGAAGAATCACACTCAATTTTTATTTGATCTTTCGTTGTTTCATTAAATCTAATTATTTGAATAAACATTTTTAACTCCCATATACTTTATTTACAATTTCACGTATTGCCATCACACTCTCTTTTGCAACACCTTCATCACCACCAAGTTTTGCAACTTCATAGATATTCTCTATAGCTACTTCTTGTATAGTTTTTCTTGGTTGTGATAATGCTGCTTCTGCATCAGATTTAGGTTGAGTACCAAACATTTTCTGAATCCAACCCATTTCATTTACTTTACCTAATAAAGCATTAACCTCTAAATTAGATAATGTTTTCATTGCTGATGAATTAGCTGGAATTTCAACATCAGGAGGTAAGTTTCTAACTGAGTCATCCCATAAATTCAAAATACTAAATACACCAGTTTCTTTATTGTATTTTACACTGAATTGAATTGCGGACTCTTCTTTCCAATCTGCCATTTTTATTTGCTCCTATTTTACTAAATAACATACGATTGTGTACTAGGTTTTTCAACTTCTTTCCATGTAGTTAAATATGTCTTACCACATTGTAAGCATATTGCAGAAGTTGGATCCTCATTATTTTTTTCATCTTGTGTATTACCACAATAAGGACATTCAAATATTACTTTGTCCATCTATCATTTCTCCTTAAATCTATAATTTTCCATTCAGTTAAAAATGCACGCTGACATTTAATGCAATATGATGTTGTAGAATCTTGTGTTTTCCTAATATCTTGAATTTCATGACAATGTGGGCACTCAATTTGTCTAGCTATTTTAGCAGGTTCTTCAAGAACAATAACTTCAAACATTTTATTTTCATTTTCTAATAGCTCTTCTTCACTAGGCATAAAATCATCTTCTTTTGAAGTATTACCAATACTTGCATTGAGTGTTTCATCTGTTTTAATTTCTTCAAAAGTATCATCAGCTACCTCTACAGTATTTGCAATAGTAACTTCTTTATTAATCTCTTGTTTCTGTGTCACCTTTTTCTTTTTAGTTGTCATTAATATTCTCCTTTATTGGCCATGCTTTTGGCGGTTCAGAATTTTTATATTCAATATCGTCAGGAACTTTTATTCCTTGTATTTTCTCTAATGCATCCTTTAATAATGCTTCTTTATCTATTTCTACAGTTCTTATTTTAGTTTTTCCATATTTTTCAAGCCATTCTTTTAATGTAGGATTATTCTCAAATTCATCAGAAAGAAGATGCTTATTTAAAACTATAGTATGTAAATTAGAAATTTCATTTGAACCTTTTAATTGATCATATAATAGAAAACAAATTTTATCATTAGTAGTAGGCATAATATTTATTTTTCTATTTTCATAACCATACATTAATGCTTTTCCAAAAGCTGCATCAATAGAAAATCTTAAGTCATTTAATTCTGAAAATGACAAATTTTCCATTTTTCTAAAGCATGAAAATACTTCATCTCTGAAAATAGTTTCATCTTTTTCTTTTTGCTCTTGAATGTGCAATTCTTCTAATTGTTGTTTAACATCTTCAAGAACTTCCTTAGTAGAATCAACTTTAGATGGTTTTCTTCTAAACCAATTAAAAATATTTTTAATACACATATTATTTAACTACTGTATTTTCTACTTTAGCTTCTGTGGCATCTACAGGTTTAGCATCCGAAACTCTAATACTTTGCAATGCCCAAGTTAGAAAATCCAACATCTCATGATGCTTTCTACAAAGAGGAACATTATACTCATTTATTGAAGCATCTTGACCACATGGAGGAAATGCACATCTCTGTACCTTAAATAATGGAATAGCTTTACCATTTTTATCAACTTGTACTCCAGCATTCTCTAATACCACTTTCTCTTTCATTTGATTCTCCTTACTTTTATTATTAGTTATATTATACTAGTTGCTTCTACCAAATTGTTGCACATCTTGTGCATTTTGTATGCCCACCAGGCAATTGATCAAATGTTTTACATCCACAAATTCTACAACTAGTAGAATTTCTTGACTTTAAATCAGGCTTCTTATCTCCAAAAATTTGTTGAATATCTCCCAAATTTGAAAAACCTAATTTACGATCTTGAGCATAAAAATCATAATATACACCAATAGCTAATATTATACTAATGAACGAATCAGCATGTCCTAATGGCGTTGAAGGTGCTTGGAGATCGTTATTTACACATGTTATTTGAGAGATTGTTCTATCATCATCAATTAATTGTATTCGTTTTTCTTCAACTAATTTAGCAAATTGTGCTGCTAATTTTGGTTTACCTTTAGATTTAGCTCCATCAACATTTGATAATATAACTGGAATAAATACTCTTGGTGATAAATTTCTTTCATCAAATTCAGCACGAGTATTATCATAATAACATCTTTGTATTCCAAAATGTTCTGCACAGGCTTTAAGATATTCTATTTGTCTTAAATAATCCCACGAATCAAGAAACTTAGAATGTATCATAATTAATATTTCTTTAAATTTATCTTCTTCTGTTTCAGCTAATGGATTCTCTATTTTATCTATAGCAAAAATTGAATGATGACTGGGATTACCTCTCTTTCCAATATCAAAACCAGATATTATAGATTTAGATTTCCACCAGATTTCTTCACTCATATTTAATATCCCGGACATTCATAATTTTTAATATTTTTATTAATTATTGGCTCTAATTGTTCTCTAGTTAAATACGCTTCAGAACTAGATAATGGTGTTAATAAAAATTCTGTAGAAAATGCTTTCCATCCAATTGTAGCTTTTCTTTCTTCTAGAATCTCTTTTGAAAATCTTTCAGGCCAAAGTATTTCTCTATCTGGCGTAGGATTAATTGCTGGCAACCATATTGAAGTAAAATTTGGATTATCTTTTAAAGTATACAATAAATCTGTATAATCCATAGCAGTACCAAAAACAACTGTAGGACAACCAAGATTAGGAATCTGCATAACTGATGCATTAAATATTCTTTTAACTTTGTCAAGTTCATTCAAAACCATTGGGTTCTCAATATCACCTTGAACATCATCTACAATCATAATAGAATCTGTATGTTTACCACGTTCCATTGATAAGATACCAGAACCTTCAATTTCCATTCTTCTTGAACCAATTCTGTATTTTATCATTTTATCAGATTGTGGACTTAAATCAACCATGTATTTAGATATTATAGGATTAATTCTAATTGCTTCTTTAATATTGCCTAAATGATACCACGCCAATTCAGATTTGTATGATAAATATAAGCCATATCCAAATGCAGTTAATAATCTATAAGAAGCTAAACCTTCACCTAAAATAGTAGATTTCAAATGATATCTTGGCAATGCAGCCAATAAATTTCTGTTAGAACGTTGTAAAAGTAATTTATCAACTATTGAACAAATATAATGAATATGCCAAACATTAAATGAGTACATTGGGTATGATTTAGAAAATATCTCTTGAACATAATCTTCGAAAGACATACCAGATATTGGGTTATCACCAGATTCTGCTAATAGATCAGGAAAGAAATCTCCAATATCTGTAACATTTACGAAATCATCAAAACCACCACGAGGAGAACCGGAGTGTTTAATTTGAGGCATTATTTTCCTTTCTTATTTCAGGTAAGCGTCTAGTTCTGTACTTTTCCAAAACTGTTCTTAATCCTTCAGCAATTTCAGATAGTAATTGTCGATCTTGAATTTTTGATTTTAAAACTTGAGCAACGTCATTTAAAAAATTAACTTGTAGCGCTTCAGTTTTAAGTCTATATTCAATTTCTAATGCAGACATGAATGCTCCAGTAGCTTCAGAAAATCTTGCTGGCACAACACCACCATCTTTATTACCTTTTTTAATTGCTGCAATAGAAGTATCTTTAATTAATTTTAATCCAGCAAATTCTTCAACTTGACCTCGTTGCATTACTTGAAGTAAATCATTATATGATGAGCTTAAAACTTTATCTCTTTCTTCAGCCCAATTTTCTTTATCAGCCCATATTGAAACTAAACCTTTTTCTTTAAGGTTTAATGCTGTTTCTATATCTTCAGGATCATGACCTGAAACGTATAATGCTCTAGCTTGAGCACGAACATACGGCGAAGCCCTTTTCAATGCATCTTTAGCACCTTTAGGTCTTCCACCTTTATTTTTAACTTTAATTTCTTCTACAGTGTTAGTATTTTCTATAATATTATCATCTTCCATAATCTTATCGTATCATAATGTATATAAATATTAAAATATTATTCAAATTTGCTGCGAGAACTAATCTTATCACTATGTTTTATTAAAAATTTTGTGCTTTCAGGATCTAAATTTAGATGAATACAGATGTAATTAAACCAATCAGATCTTAGAAAATTTCTTGCGTCATTTCTAACTTCTTTACCACCATACTTTATGTCTACTGCAGTAACACGAAACATTGCCATTATTAAATTTAGATAACAAAGATATTCTGTATCCTCTTGATTCGCTTTATCAAAATAACTAAACTGTCCACCCATCCACACCACCAACTAAAACTATTATTTAGCTTGACGCATATGCCCATCTGGGAATATCTTTGTCTTTTTATCATCCGCATGCAGTTTTTCTGAATATGCATCATCTATCGAACCACCTTTAGGTGATCCATCTGAATTTAACATGCTCATCATGTTAAAATGACCACTAATTTTTCTATTAGAAAAGCATTTACAAATAAAATCTTTTGACACTAATGAGTCATCAATAAAAATTTCTGTTCTTGTGCATTTTAAATTTTCGTTATGAAGACATTCAACATTATTACAATTACCATCACATTCTAAACATCTATTTTGAGGATATTTATAACCTTTTAAATCTAATACTTCTGAAATAATAGAAGAATGAGATAGCTTGCATTCTCCAGAAGCTATCTCATCTATAAATGAATTAAAATTAGCAGTAGGTTTAAAAACTTTTGGTTTATCAAAAGCTCTATAGTTTTTACATTTAGTATTATTACACACAATATGCATGATTTGTATTACTCCTTATATAATTATTATATACTTAATAAAAAATAAAATACAATTTTATCTATATCTTAAACTTCCTGGATATACTCGTAAATTTTTATTCATTTCTCCAGTAGTTTGAATAGTATTTACTAACTTATTAAATGCTACATCTACATTCTTATTAATCTGTGTTTCAATATACTCTTTAGAATTTAATAATTCCATTTCATATACATTACTAATTTGTGTGTGTATTTGCTTATATTTATATGAATGTGCAATAAATCTTTGCTCAATTAATATTGCTCTTTGTTGCAAAAACCACTCTGTAATATCATATTCATATCTGCATTGCCATTTTAAACCTAATGCTTCTAATTTATTAGAATACTCTAAGCTTATTTTTTGCTCATCAAATATTTTGTGGCGTTCGTTAGCATAAATCATTTCTTTAACATTACTTCCAAATAAAGTTACTTCTTCAAAATCAGCATTATTAATTAATGATCTTGGCATTTTTAATTACTCCTTTTTAACGGGCAATGGGCATGCTCCACTCTCACATTCTACACAATTTGTATTTACTCGCATAACCTGCTTTTCTCTACTTTGATTTCTATAAACTGTTAAACCTTTTACATCTAAATCAAATGCATCTAATATAATTTTCGCAACTTGTTTCTTAGTTGTATCAAATGGCAAGTTAATTGTTTTTGATATAGAATTATCTACATATTTTTGAAATGCAGCCTGCATCTTTAAATGATATTCAGGTGTAATTTCTAATGCTGTTGTAAAAACTTTTTGCCATTTTTCAGGAACTTCAGATAATCCTTTTACAGATCCATTATTTTTAACAATCTTATCAATTAACTCTTGTGAATACCATCCTTCTCTTTTAGCAATTTTCTCAAATGCAGAATTAACCTCGTCAAATGTACGACCTTCTAGAATATTTTCTCTTCTAAAAACAATTCCAAAAGCAGGTTCAATTCCAGAACTAGTTTCAGCAATGATACCAGTTGAGCCATTAGGAGCTAAAACTATTCTTGAAGCATTTCTAATATGCTTACCTGCGTAAATAGATTCTTGAATGTTAGGAAAATCTCCTCTTAAGAATGCTAATTCTTCAGATGCTTTACGTGAAGCTGCACTTACAAATTTAACTATATCTGATGCTAATTGTAGTGCTTCTTCTGAATCATAAGGAATTCCTAATAAAAATAGCATATTTGCAAAACCCATTAAACCTAAACCAATCTTGCGATTTCCTTTTGCAGCATTTTCAATTTGTGGAAGAGGATAATTTGTAGCATCAATAACATCATCCAAAAATCTTACAGCATGATATACTACTTTAGATAATGACGAATAAATAATCTTACCATCATCAACAAATTTTGATAAGTTAATGCCACCTAAAATACAACATTCATAAGGAATTAAATCTACTTCTGAACAAAGATTCTTTATAACATGCCCTAATTTAGGGGTAGGATTATCTCTCTCAGTTTTATCCCAAAATACAATTCCAGGTTCTCCATTTTTCCATGCTGAATCTACAATTAAGTCAAATAAAGATCTAGCTTTTACTGTGCTGGCAACTCTATTATTTCTTGGATTAACCAAATCAAAGTCAGTGTCTTTCTTTACTGCATCCATAAATTTATCTGTTAATGCTACAGAGATATTAAAATTAGCGAAAGTACCTTCAGTATTTTTACATTTAATATAATCTACAATATTAGGATGATTTATTAGCATTAATCCTAAATTACCACCGCGTCTAATTCCACCTTGTTTAATAACATCAGATGTAGCATCAAATATTTTCATAAATTCTACTGGCCCACTTGAAATACCTTCAGTAGATTTTACAGCATCACCAGATGGTCGTAATTTAGATAAATTTAATCCAATACCACCACCAGTTTTTTGAACAATAGCAGCGTCTTTTGCCGTCTGAAATATCTCTTCGATTGAATCGCCAACTTCAAATGCATAACATGCGGCCAAATAATTTAAATTAGGATTTCCTGCGTTTGCCAAACATGGAGTATTAGGCATAAAAATTTGATTAGACATTAAGTTATAATATATTTTAGCCCATTTTGCAGGTGAATCACCATAACTTCTTTCAACAGCTGCAACAGCATTTGCAACTCTATGAAACATTTGTGATGGCGTTTCTTTTTTATCATTAACTTTCTTTAAATATCTTTTATCTAATAACGCTAATGCATTAACACCAAATTTCAAATCATCATCTATACCTAGTTGTTCTTTAACTTCTCTAACTTCAGTTCTTTTAGAACGATATAAAATAAATGCTTTAGAAACAATTGGATCAGCACGTTTAATTAATTCATTTTCAACATAATCTTGAATGATTTCAACAGAAATTTCTTCTTGGCCATTAATTTTCTTTATTACTTCATTTGTAACTGCTTTAGCTAATTCATCATTTTCAACATCTACTGATTTCATAGTTCTAATAACTGCTTCAATAATTTTTGTTGGATCAAATTTTACAATTCGTCCATCTCTTTTAATAACTCTTTTAACAATTTCAGACATTATAATTTCGCTCCTTGTTCATTTAATACTCTTTTAATTTCAGGTGGCTTCCATCCTTCAGGTTTTAATCTCTTACCATCTTCACGAATTTTACCACCAAATTTAGCCATATTTGTTCTATGAATTTCATCCCACAATGGTCTAATATCTATTCCATAACTTATACACATTCCTAATATAACTACAATTGAATCTACTGCGCCATCTGCAATTTTCTCTAAGTCATTATTTTCCAATGATTCTAATAATTCTCGTCCGCACTCTTCTTTAATTAATTCTATTTTTAATTTCTTAATTTTTTCTGATGGGATATGTGGATAATTTTTTCCTTCAGTCATTCTGTCTTGTATTACAGAATCAGTAAATTCTTGAATGTCATTATAAAAATCTATACTCAACTAAATCTCCTCTATTTTTTGAACATTTAATATTCCAATACCTACAATGTTATTAAAAGCATCTTTATCTAACATAACACTGTATTTAATTAATTCTTCAGTATTAAATATCTTGTTTGTATTTTCTGTATAAATGTATATTGCTTTTGCTTCTTTATCGTATTCAACTCTCATTATTTTGCCTTCTTTATCTTATCAATATTATTAAGATAGTATAATCCTATACTTGTCGAGTCGCATAGATCCTGTATTGAATCTGTTAACTCTGGGTATATCTTAATAATACTTGCTCTAATTTCATCTTTTGTAGATTTACCATTTCCTGTGATATACTTTTTCCAACTTGGAACGTAAACCATATAATACGGAATATCTCTTTGGTTGCATGCTAATTTAACAAATCCAATTATTTCTGTAATTGTTCTAGATGAAACAAAATTATTCGAATATAATGATTTTTCAGTCACTAAGATATTTGGTTTTTCTTTGTCTAATATAATACAAAATTTATTATAGAGGATGGTACCTCGTTTATCTGAATCTAATTTTCTATCAGAATCAACAATAAATGTTTTAATTAACTTTGTATTATTAAATACTGAAACTGCAAGTTTGAATGAATCACAGTCTAATGCAAAAAGTTTCATATTATTTTTTATTCTCAATATTTAATGAACAGACTTTAAAATCTTCTAATGTACAACAATCATCACAATGGCAGCCTGGAATCTGATCTAATTCACAACCAAATCTAAATACATGTGGTACTACTTCTTCATAAACAATATGATCACATTTAGATAAATCTTTTGTATACTCAATTGGCTTCATCAAACAAACTCCTTAATTTTAAAACATCTTTTCCTGCTTGTGCTAAGTCGTATTTAGTCCAAATATTATCTACAAAACCAGCTATAACATCTCCATGACAATCTTGAGGTTTGCAATAGCATCCTAATTTTTTATCTTTTAATAATAAAACAGCTTTTAAAAAATCTTCATCTTTCTTTATCTTATCATAAAAATAATTTCTATACTTTAAAATAACTTCATCTCTAGTACCATCTTTACCAATAACAAATGGATTTCCAAATATAGAACCTCTACCAATATACACATCATATTCAGAATTATATTTATTTACAACAGTTGTACTCATTTTTAATCTCCAAACACTGATTTAGCTTGTTCTTGCATAATTAAATTAACTTTATGAATAACTTCTCTCATTTCAGGTAATGCTCTAAGACTATCTCTTTCTGTAATAATATGTAGTATCTCTCTAAAATTCCATGTACAAATTATTTCAGTTATGCATGCATTTGGTAAAACATACCGTGCAATTTCAGGTTTAATACCTTTAGAAAGTAATAATTCATACTCATACCATGCATCGTCCATAGACATTGTGTATGAGCTTATTAAATCTGCATCTATTATTTCTTGTGGAATAATATAACTAGGTTTAGACTCTTTAACATATCTTTGTGATTTTTGAGAATAAGATGCTAGTCTATGTCTAACTAATTCATGCGTAACTACTCTTGAACATTTAATATAAAAAGTGGCTGATGCATGCTCAATCAAACTCTCATGACCTTGATTAATACGTGTCTTCAGCCACTCTTTATTTTCACCTAATTTATTCTCTGATTTATAGCATAATCTGCCAGCATATTCTACAAGTGCTTCAGCATTAGCTGTAATTGCAAGTAATTTAACTTCTGTATTATATGACATTATAAACTCTCTTTTATTTTATTCTAATATCGAGCATGTTAACTTTAGATTGTCTTAATTTTCTATAGTCTCTATTATAGATTCTTTCAGATTTTAATTTAACAGTAGGATATAAATATAATCCACGAAAAGTTGGCATACTCAAATCACATAAATAATCTGAATGAATATATCTATGCTTTTTAGTTAATGTTTTTACTAAATTGTCTAATTGACTTACAGATAATATAATTACAGTATCATGTGTAAGTTTGTGAGATGGAATATCCCAAATTAATCTATATGTGTCATCCCAATGAAGTAATTTAGACAAAAAATTGTAAAATAACATTTACAAACTCTCCTATCTTAACTTAACAAGTGTATCTCTTTCACAAATTTCTTTATGCTCTTTAAGCCAAAAATCTTCACCTTTTATATCATTAAACATACTAGCAGCAAAACAACTTTCACAAAATACTTCAGTATTATATCCTACATGATGTAAATAATATGTACCGCATTTATGTATTTTATTCTCACAATACCCACCGTCATCATACATATCTTTTGGTGAGCAATGTCTAGACCAATATTCTTTATTTTCTATTTCCATGGGTTGACTTGTTTTGCCAATATGATCGATATCCATTTTTCTTTATACTCTCTATTGTATTTAACTTTTCTAATACTTTTAATCTTTTATCAATTAAAATTACTCTTTCTGAATAATAACGCAACTTATTTATTTTTTGTCTAGTTCGTTCTTTTCGATGACCCCAATATTCTATAGTTTTCCATGCAGATTCTAAATATTCAGTCAATGACGCTTTAGCATGAATAAAATCGTGGCAGTCACTGCATAAATCAAGTAAATTAGATTTATCATTTGAACCGCCACGAGATTTAAAAATAATATGATGTTTTTCTAATGAGGTTGTTCTTCCGCATCTAGTACAAGCTTTGGTATCTCTTGAATCTTTCTGACATTTCCTTTTTCTTTGCACGCTTGTTCCTTATGGAGTATCCTTGCAATCTTCATGTAAACATGAATATCTCGCAATCTAGTATCAATATTCTCAACATTACCTTCGTAATGTTGATTAAGCATCCATAATGTAGAATCAAGTTGTTTTATTGCATATAATAATGCAATAGTTTCTGGTTTACCTAAATCTAAATTAGGATAATTTTTTAGAATATTTGATACTCTAATAAAACCGCCATTTGGATTGCCACCTTTGGTGTAGTCTGTATTTTTACTAGAATATAATTTTAACTCATCTAGTGTCAAATCTATAAAGTCTTTGTGTCCACCAGTAAATGCACTTCTTAAAAATTCTTCAACATCTTCAATAGTTATTTCTTTATTCATTTTTATCCATTAAGTATTTGAATACTTCTAAAAATTTTTCTTCAGAGTATTTAGGTGACCAACAATATATTTTGTGCTCTAATGGTGTTGGCAATTCTTTCCAATCTTCAGTATTTGTTAATAAATCTCTTTTCTCAGTAGATAATAAAGTATCATCTGCCCACTTTATTTCATCTTCATTAGTTATAGTATATTTATACTTTAGTTGTATTTTATTTTGGAGGTTATTAGCAATATCTGCGTATCCGGCTATTCTAGCTTTTATAGGTCTTGGAACGTCATGCAAATACGCTTCATGTGCATCATGCATTAAACCTGCTAGCATATTCTTTTCTGATACTTGCCACGAAACTAAAACTGAATGTTGCGCAACAGAATAGAATTTACTACAATGCCCACCAAATCTGCAAGTTAATGCTAATGCATGTGCAATATCTCTAATATCAATTTCATCTTCAGATGGCTCTAAAAAATGAAATTTCTTTCCTATGTATGTAGTTATCCAATTACCAGTATACTCATCTACTTTATTCTTGTTTTGCAGCATTTATCAATGACTCCAATGCATGATTCCAAATTCCATATTTTTTAACAACATAAATAAATTCTTCTACATCATGATCTTGTAAACGCCATGTAATTTCACCATCTTCATCTTCAGAAGAAATAATGTGCATTAACTCATGAAATAATAAAGCTTCTTTTTGAGAATCTGATGCAGAATCCCAAAATACACTCCAAACTTCAATCACATAATCAAAACCAGTCAAAATCTTCCATTTACCAGTAGCTCTAGAGCATTGTCCATTAACTCTAGAATTTTCTGCAACTTTAACTAAATACTTAATTTTTGGAATATCATCCCATTCATTCTTTGTTGCTACTTCATTAATTACTTTTGCAGCAATCTCGTCAACTCTAGGATCTGAAATATAGGTCGTAGTCATTTTTATTTCTCCTCTTTTCTTATTATAGCTTGTAATTTATAAACTTCTAATAAATGATAGAATACATTCCAATGATTTTCTAGATTAACCACTATTTTTTGCTCAAAACCTTCATCTTCATTTTTGCCTATTCTTAGTATTCTTGCATTTTTAATGGCATAATCATTTTCTAATAATAACTGAGCATATGCAGCCAATTGATAAAACATTTCTGTATAAATACCAGAACTAGTTTTATGATCTATTAATACTAAATCACCATTTAATTTAGCTAAACAGTCAATTGTGCCGCCAAATCCAAAAATACCTGATACCATAGGATGTTCAACTAATATAGGTTCAATTTTGTTTTCTTTTTCCCATTCAAGATATTTCTTTAAACAAGTTTGAGATTTATCAATATCTATTTGAGAATACATTGTTAAATCTGGAGTTATTCCTTTTAAATGACATAAAATTAAATAGTGTGCAATAGTACCTACTGTACCAGCATTATCTCTTATGGCTTTATAATCTATTCCATCTAATCCAAGTTTCCATGCCCATTCAATTAAATATGGCTTGCCTAATTGACCTAATACAGTTGTTACTGATGGTAATCTTTTACCTGTATCAACAGCTTTGTAAATTTGGTGTACTTTCATTCTTGGATCAACTTGTTTCTTTGGTTTACTGCTTGTAGCAATATCCTTACTACTTATTTTAGAGGTTCCATTAGCATTAAATGAACCTAAATCTAATTTATTCAATTAACCCTCCCAAAGTTCTGCATCTTTTATTTTTGTTCCAACAAATTTGTATGATGGAACCATTGTATAGGTCTTTTCAAAAATGTCTGGTTTACATGGATAATGCTCACCATTAACACCAGTAATTATCCAATCTCCAGGACAAACAATATGCCCACCTTCTAATGTATCAATCCAACCATGTCCATGATATTCTTTATGACAATATGCACAATTTTCATGCTCTAAAACAGATGGATTTCTAAAATATCTTACTACTTTGCCTTCACTCATAAATGGTTCAAATTGTGTTGTTGATTTTTGATCAGGCTCTATAAGTTGACATTCATCTTGAGGATGATCTCCATTCTTAAACCATTGACTTGCTTCTACAGGTATAGATTTCTTAATGTATTTAGTCATTATCTATAAACTCCTTAATTTCTTTAATTAAATCAGGATCTTTTAAATTAGTAACTCTAAATATTTTAACTTTAAAATTATCTAAAATCCATTGATCTCTTTTCATATCTCTATTTTTATGATGCCCAATTCCGTCATATTCAAAACCTTTATTTACTTCAGGACAAAAAATATCTACTTTATAATAACCAAATTCTTGCTCTAAAATTGTTTGTAATCCAATTTCTTTAATGATTTTTTCTAATTGTAGTTGTCCTTTTGTAAATCTAGTAGGAAGTATAGACATTATGATACTGACTCTGCAAATGCAATTGCCATTTTTTTACAATCACCTAATGTTTTTGCTATAAAACCTACAGGCAAAGATTTATCTTTTTCTGGATGTTCTTGAAGATATGATGCAATATATCCAGATGAATTAGTGCAATCTCCATCTGAAACAATATCTCCAATACTAAAACCATGAATTGCACGATGTGACCAGCCATACCATTTGTTATCTTTTGAACTAAAACCTATTGAACAAATATTATGAGTTTTATCAGCTAATTCTGGTTTAATACCATATTTTCTATAAAGTATATTGGCTATTCTTGGATCTCCAATATGCTCGTCATTTAAAGTGTATGCAGATTTTAATATCATAAAATCATCAGGTGGTTTATCTTCAAAATGTGTTAATACTTTTTCTTCTTTAACCATATAGCCAATTTTATATCTTCTAACTTTTATGACTTGTCGCTCTTCTAGCATTAAACTTTACCCTCCAAATTAGAATCAATATCTATAGAATTTACATACACAATATTTACTGGCTCTAAAAATTTATAATATATTGTTGGTTGAACCATCCTATTCATTGGATTATTGTTATTAAAACACCCAATATAGATAGCACCTTTATTTATTTCTATAATACCATCTTTATCTGGAGTTAAAGTTACTTCTTTATATTGCATTTATTTATTTCCTTTTAGTAAATCACGTAATTTATCTTGTGCAGCAGGATTATTTTCAAGATATTCTTTTAATGCAGGTCTACCATAGATATCTTTATCTAAGAAAATATAATGTGCTCTATCTTGTTTAATTATAGAGGTTTCTAGACATAATGATATTAATCCACCAACTGTATCTAATACTCCACCTTCATAAATAAATGGCATTTCAATAGCTTTAAACTGTTTGCCACCAATCTTATCTTTCTCTACAGTTACTCTAATTGTAAAACCAGTTTTCTTTCCATCTTCTTCAATTTTTGGTCCTCTAGCAACCCATAACATCAAAGATGCAAAATCCTCTTGAGCATGCCCACCAGGAATACTCTTAGATGCCCATTTTCCAATACCTTCTCTTACATGATTTAATAGTACAAATGCTGTATTATCATTTATTCTTTGAGCTTTTCTAATTCCTCTAGTATTACATTTTGCTTGTTCCATTCCATAACTTGCTTCATCCATTCCAGCCTCAGCTTCTGCTGTTGGTACTATAGCGTCTACAGAATCAAGAATAACTAGATCAACACCACCTTCCATTGCTGCATGAATCATATCCCATGCTTGTTCACCATGTGTTGGAATAACTACAGGTAATTCTGCAATATTTACTCCAACTGTAACCCACCAATCTGGTTCAAATGACTTATCAATTCCAACATACATAACAGATTTACCTAACTTTTGTGCTGAAGCAATTAATTTCTGCATTAAGAATGTTTTACCTACTGAACCAGCACCATAAATTAAGGTCATTCTTCCGTATGATAAACCACCAGAAGTTAGATCATCTAATAACTGAATGCCAAATGGAATTCTCTCTTTCTTTAGTTTTTTATCATCACCCAATGCAATAGTAGCACCTTTACTAAATTTTTGTGCTTTTAATAAATCAATAACCTTGTCTGCATTTTCACCCATCAAAAAATCCTCCAAAACTAAGTATATTCTACACTTATATTACATTTTTTAAGTATATCTAATCCAATAATACCTTTTTTATCATATACTCCACAAGATGGTCCTTTTAAGTATACTTTAAGTATTCCTGCGTTTACAATTGCTTTTGCGCATTCTCTACATGGTGTATTTGCAAAACTACAATATAGTGATGAATCTATTGTAGAGGTTCCATTTCTTGCAGCTTGCAAAATAGCATTTAATTCAGCATGTGTTGCAGAGCAATATTGTAAACCGTCAGATGATCCAAAACCTAACATTTTTCTTGGACAAATAGTTGTAGTAAATAATGCTCCTTTATCTCGCATGTCTCCTGTATCTTCAGTATATTTAACATGCAAATTAACTCTAGTACTCTCATCATCACAATGTGAATATCCAGCTGGAGGTCCATTAAAACCAGTAGAAAGAATTTGCTTATTCTTTACAATTACACATCCAAATTGATGTGATAGGCAATGTGATTTCTTAGATACTGCTTCCGCAATATTAATAAAATATTCATCCCAATTTTGAATTAACATTTTACAATCTCCTTAGGTTGTTTAAATTTCTGTATTGCTAATATAAACCATGCTGAAGTACTTAATATTTCTGCAGAGAATGCTAACCATAATGACATTGTAGCGTATGCTATACAAAATATTGCTAAAACAATTCCAGTTATTAAACTTGTTGAAAGTGCCGGCTTGTCTTTAGCTTTAATTGATGGAATTAATGCGAGAGTAAAAATAAAACCACCAAGCATGAACGCCCAATCTTGCCACATTTTTATTTACCTTCCTTATGCTCTTTATCCATGTATGCCGCGAACCATGTTTTTCCAGAACCATAGCCTACACTTAATTCATATGGTTTAAAATTGCACATAGCTTTTTCAATATATATTTTTTCATCTTCTTTTAAATCTTTAAAAACAAGCTCATCATGAACCTGAACCATTAATTTATTTTGTAATTCTACTGGCAAACCAACCATTACAGTTTTAACAATATCAGCACCTGAACCTTGAATAATTGCATTTAAACCTTTATACGCATCCTCTTCGAATAAGTGCCTTTTACGACCAATAATAGTTTCAACAAAACCATGCATTAAAATTTTATTAGTTACAGAACTTGTTAAAGCTGATAATCTACCAAAGAATTCTCTTGTCTTTTCTGGATCCAAACCTTTACTTTGAGCAATAAATTTAGCATTACCCATACCATAAATTCTACCTAAGAATAAACCTTTGCATTGACCACGTTCTGCTTTAGAAATATCTTGTTTATTATATAATGTTCTTGCAAGATATTTGTATAAATCGTCATGTCTTCTAATAGTCTCAATCATACCCTCTTCTTTAGCCATAAAAGCGTATAATACAGCTTCCATTTGAGAATAATCAAATGTTGTAACATTACCAATAAAAGCTGTTTTAACTAGCTCACCATCAACACCTTCTTTTGGTAGTTGTTGAAGATTTGGATTAACACACGACATTCTACCTGTTCTTGCACCCATTTGTCTAAAAGTGCAATGTATGAAATTATTATCATCCATTTTTTCCAAGAAACCTGTAACGTATGTTGATAAGGTATGAGATAAATTTCTAAATTCCAAAACATCTTTTGCTGCAGGATGATCAATTACTGATAATGCACCATCATCTGTTTTAGGTAAATGTTTCTTAGGAGTAAAAACTTTTGCTTCAAGTTGTAATGTTTTAAATAGATATTCAGCAACTTGTTGTGGTGATGATAATTCAACTCCTGGATGCCTATCTGAAATTACTTTTACTCTTTCTTGCAGTTCAGATTGGACTTTAAGAAGATATTCTTTATCTAGAGGTGCGCCATTATGCTCAACACGAAGTAGAACTTTAGTCAAATCTTTTTCTAGTTTGTATACTTTAGTTTCAGTTAATCTTGGTCTAAGAATAGAATATAACTCACAAGTATTCAATGCATCTTCTTCACCTCTTGCTGAGATTAATTCTATAGGTATACCAACATATGTTTTTAGTTTATGTGCTTTCTTATAGTCATCAACAGCATGTTTAGCTTCTAGACTAGCATTTGGCATCCATAATGTAACCATGTTGTCAAGACCATGAGAAGCATTTTCATCTATTATTTGAGATGCTAACATTGTGTCAGCATATTCAATTGTAAATATTTCATCTATAGTTAAAAATTTTGCTAAAAAATGAAAATCAAATTTGGCATTCTGCAATATTGGTCTATGAGTTTTGAAAAAAGCAAGAAAAAATGCTCTAAGTTGTTCTTTAGTATATTTTTGTATATCAATATAACCATGCTCTTGATTATTTCCTAAACCTAAGGTTAATGGAATATCAGTAAGCCAATTCAATCCAGTAGTTTCAAAATCCATTCCTAGAGGATCAGGTAGTCTCAGGGCATTTTCTAATGTTAATTCAGGCATTATTTCACCAACCAATTTGCAACGTCAGACCAGTATGCTTCTTTTAATACTGGCGTTACATTATCATCTCTATATTGTTCTTCAGCCTTTGCTAAATCATTAATAATATTTAAATTTGTATTTTTTGGCATTGGCGCCATAGAATATCTTTGATGATTTGAATTTAAAATTTCGTTCATTTTTGGAATGTCTCTTGAATAAATATGTAAACTACCAATAATGTGGTGATAATTACCTAGCTCAACACCTAATGCATTTGCAAATATCTCCTGTAGCATAGTCCATTCAAATACATCATAAGGAAATCCTAAAAGAGTATCATTGGATCTAACATAGGTCATTAAATCTAATTTACCTTCACGATATATAAATTGTAAATAGTTATTACATGGAATATCTTTTGTTTTAACAGTAAAATCTATTGCAGGATCAAGAATAACTATAGATGCTTGTCGAGTGTAAATATCATTTTTTAATCTCTCTAAACAATTAGTTAATTGATCTACATCACCATTTTGTAGTCTCCAATGTCTTAATCTTGGTCCATATGCACCATGCAATTCAAAACCATCATCTGAAAAATCTGCCATTCGCTTATTATAAAATGCAATTTGCTCAACATTACATTTTCCAGACATGATCCAAATAAATTCACCCATAGCAAATTTCTTACTTAATTTTCTAGCTTGATTAGTTATTAATCTTGCTCTTGGATTAGTGATAATTAAATGTTGAAATCTGCATTCTTTAAAACTTAATCCTCTTGCAGTAACTTCTTCACCACTACGTAAAATTCTATCAATAATAGCTTTATACATAGAATCTATAGAATCACGTTCAATTACAGAATAATCCATCTTATCTACACTCCATAACTTTTTCTAAAGTTGCAATAAAATTATCTAATGATGCTACTCCGCTTTTATTAAAAAAATCAATTTCTGTATGAATTAATTCTTCTCTATCTTTTAGAGATAATTCACTAATAGCTTCAACTAATGTTTTTGCATCATTTACAATGCATTCTTTAGGCAATAATTTTTCAATGCCATAAAATTCTTTAGTTCCAAATAATAATGTTTTACATCTTAACGCTTCAATAAATCTTGAAACAACTAGTCCTTTCTCATTATAAGCATCTTTAGTTATGCATAAAGTACTAAATGATTGATTTAAAATTTTCTCTACTTCATCATATGATACTCTATCATGAAAAATAACATCTGGGAACATCATTTTAACTTTAATTGGAGATATTCTTTCTGGAGAAAATTGCTTCCAATTTCCATAAATATGTACACCGTCTTTTAGCATTTTACCAGCATTTTGAAGGTACTTACTAAACATTTTATATCTTTCATAATTATTGCCACAATATGTTATGTAATGTTCATTTAAAAATGAAGATTGTATTTTATAATCAGATTCTAAATGACATGGATAAAATAATTGCATTCTACCAGTATTTAAACAAGCATCAGCAAAAATTATTTTAGGATATTTCTTTGCAAAGTCGTTATCAACTTTTAAATCTTGATCCCAAACAATTATAGGGCATTTATCATAATAATATTCAATTAACACCATTTGTCTATCATAATCAGGTTCAGTTTTATCTTTGCCAAAATTCTTATATGTTGGCCAACGATATTCACAAAGTAATAAATCTAATTTTGGAAAATCTAAACTGTATGTTGGCATTTTTCCAGATGCTGGACGATGCTTATCACAAAAAATCTTATCTCTATTTTGCTGTAATAATATTACATTATAATTATAATCAACTAACTTATTAATGTATTGCTTATGAAATAATCTTCCACCATCTGGTGTATTCTTTTCTGACCAGTCATAAACATAACCCCATAAACTAATACCTATATTCTTTCGCATTTATTTAACCTCGTATATATTAATTACATTTGAATCAATTATAAAGGTTCCTGTTGGAGATTGCTTAGCCATTTTGAATAGTGCCTCCAATATAGCATCAGCACCATCCTCATATTCAGAGTTATCACCATATTCTTTTACCCATCCTTCAGGTCTCCACTTACTCATCTTATCTAACCTCAAATAAATATGGCTTATATTTCCAACCTTGCCCAACATAGTTAAATTTATTTTTAAAGTATGCATTTAATTGTCTCTTTACTTTTCTATGTGGAACTATTTTTCCATTAAAATAATATTCAGGAAAATGACCTAAATACACAGTTTTAAAACATGATGAGTATGCAAAATATTTTACAACATTATTTAACACTTTTGGAATAAAGTCATCTAAATCTTTGTTATGCTCAAGTACTTCAAAACAGCATACTAATTCTGCAGGAATAGGACTAGATACAATAATAATATTTTTAATGCTATATTTGTTAATTAAATATTTTAAAAAGTCAATCTCTTTATTAGAAAAATCATATGCATAAATAGTAGTTTTAGGAAATAAAAATGCAAAATACAATGTTGATAATCCAATACCACAACCATAGTCTAAAATAGATTTTGGAGGGTTATCTTTAAAATGCTTATATAAGTATCTTACATCTCTACTAGAATAAAATTTAAAAGAGGCTATTGACTCATATACATATTCGTTGTTTTCATAAATTGAATAATCTGAAAAATCTTTAATCCATCTTTTATACATTTCATTATTTTGAGAACCTGTAGCTTTTAATTTTATGTCATAAATTTCAGGTTGAAGAGTATAAAATTCTTGTATAGACTCTTTTATTTCAGTATATGGTAAAAAATCTTTTGATATTCGCATTTTAGATAAAGTACTCATTCAATTCCTCGCAATTATCAGAGTATGTTTTATTTGAAATAATTTTAGTTGGCAATTTTGTCCAATTCAAAAAATCTAAATATCTCGCATACCATTGTTCGTATTGTTTTCTAGTATACCAAACATTCATGATATTATCATATGGCAAATGCAAAAATACTAATTTAAAATCTTCTTGTGCAAATTGTTCATCAAACAATTTATATTTTTCTAAATCAACTTTATATCTCTCTGAACCAAAAACAATTTCAGATGGATAAAATCTATCAAAAATAATCTTTGAATCTCTTAATGGAACTGATTTAAAAATAGATAAAACTATTTTATTCATATCTTCCATAACTAGTTGATTTCTAGTTATTTCTCCATTCTTAATAGGATGATAACCACGAGCACTCTTTAAATATGTTAAATACGAGGTTTTTCCTACTCTTGGAATCCCTTCCAATATTGTTATAGACATTTTATTAACTCCATATATTTTATTATATTAGTTGCTTTTATGCAATGTTGTTTATCATTTATTCTTCTGATATATGCTGGATGATATAATGGTAATATTGAATATGTATCAAATTTAATTAATGTTGGTATTGAAGATGGCGATACATTAAATACACTTGATGCAGGCTTACCTAATGTAATTACTAATTTAAGTTGAGGTTTAATTAACTCAATTTGCTTAAATAAATGTATTTTACCATGCCTAATTTCTTGTTCATTTGGAGGTTGATTATTTAAATATACACATTTACATACATTTGTCCACAACAATTTTTCTGACATTAATCCTAAGTTATTCTTTACAAATGTAATAATTAATGATTTAGCTAAACTTCTATGATACATTAAAGAATGAAGTCTATACGGTAATTTATTTTCATACGAAAAAACTATTGGATCTTTATCATTGAATGCTATTCCAGGACTTTGGCCTATAACTAAAATAGAACAGTCAGATTCAGACCCAATAAACATTGGATATGGATAACCAACTGTTCTATTTTCACTTATACATTTAGAGCAATTGAATATAGACTCATTTAATGCTTCTAAGTTATTTAAGTTTATTTGACTCTGTATCATGAATTTTGCCACGCTCTAAAAGATTTTTAGTTTTCTTTTTGAAATATAGTCTAGCTTCCTCTGAATCAGATCTAACACCCCAGATGAGTAATAACTCCTTAACATAATGATCTAAATCTATAATTTCTTCTAAAATATATTCTTTTTCTAACCTATCAGGTTTCCATGGAAGACATTTATAACCTTCCATTAATTCTGATAATTCACCAACCATAGCTAAAATAATTTCATTTGTAGCCTGTTCTTTTGGTTTTGTTAGCATTTCTGGCCATTTAGCTTTAACTAATTCTAGTTGTTCTTTCATTAAATCCATATTAAAACTTCTTCTCTGAAATAGCTTTCAATTCAGCTGATACAGCTTTACTTTGTTCTTCAATTAAAATATTCATTTTGTTTTCAATTGCTTCAAAAACCCACTCTGAAACTTTAATTGCTCTATCAATATCTGCTTTTACAACATTATCAGGTTTTGATGAGTCAATTTTTTCTATAGTAATTTCTGGTCTATAAAATTCAAATTGACTATTATTGAAAAGTTTAATTGTAAGCCCGCACTTAGCTCCAACTTCTGGCATTTATTCCTCCTCTGGAATAGGTTCGTATTCAACATATTTATTCATTTGCTTATTCATAAAGTCATGAAAGTCATTAATAAATTCTTTATCTACTTGTATATTATGTTTTAAACAATACTTCGTTTTAAGTGAGAGTAATTGGCTATCTAATAATCTATTATCTAATGCTTCTTGATGAAATATTTTGTACTCTTTTGGAGTAAGTATAGCATCATCTATACGAAATCTAAGACCATTTTTAGTATGTATTGGATATCCAGTTTGATCATCTTTACTTGGATTCATCTACAATACCTCTTTTAGATTTAGAATTCTCAATCATTTGAGGAACTACTTCTTTACTAAAGTAGTCAATTCTTGCAGAATCAATTTTTGTACCTTGATCAATAAATTGCTCTACAATAATTCCAATTAAATGATTTTCGTCCATATTCTGCTCTTTTGCAATTTCTGCAATTACATAATGCGTAAATGGCGAGATCCATACATTATGATGTTGATACATTGGTCCTCTAAATGTATCTAACCGTGTTCCTTTTCTTGTTTCTCTACTAGGCATCTTACTAAATCTCCTTTTATTTATTACTGACCCAGTTTATTACTGGGTCAGTTATTTCTATTATTTTAGAATACTTCTTCAGTATTGGAAACTTCAGAAGTTTCTTCAACTGCATCTACTTGTTCAGTTGCTGTAGTCTTATTCTCTTCTGATTGATTGAATGAGGTTATTTTACCTGAAACAACTTTTTCCAAATCAGGTAATGTTGAGATTAATTCTTTAATTGTTGGATCCATTGCCGTTGGATCTCTAGGAGAAAGCATATATAGTGTTTCTTTATTCTTACCTTCTCTAAGCAATTCATAATCTCTATCAAGGAAGGATCCATATTTATTATAATAATTTATCAAAGTTCTCTTATAAATTCCAGACTTTCCAACAGAAGTTCTATAAATTGCAGGAATATTTAGTTCTTCTTTATACATTGGCATTCCATTAAAAGTACCACGAGGCCATGACTTTGCATCAGGATTAGTATCTAATGCAGGATTTTGTGTGGTATGTAAAGTACATTTCCAATACACCCATAAATACAATAATTCTGAAGTTGGATTTCCTGCAGCATGCCATTTGCATGGTACTCCATCTTGCTCTGGACAATAATATTTTGCCCAAATTGTTTTACCATTTGAAGTGGTTTCTTCTACAGTATGAAACTGCGCAGAAATAAGTGAATCACCATCAGTTAAAAATCTAAAAATAGCAACATCTTTACTATTCTTTAGAAATACTGATCTAATTGAATCTTTAGATTGATATTCTCTAATCTTTGAAGATTCCTCTTGAATTTTTGCAACACCTTTGATTGTCATTCTATTTTCTCCTCTTAATATTTTTAATTATATTTTTAAATGCTTTTTCAATTAATGCATCGTATTTTTCTGATATTGAAACTATTTGATTGCTTGGGTCATCTGCTTTAATTACTAAAACTTCAACTGTATGTGTTACAATTTCTTTAGATGGAATTACTGCAATCATAAAAATTTTTATAACTATTCCACCAGACGAATAGTAGTCTCTATTTTCTACAATAATAACTCTTGCATACTCATCTAATATTTCTCTTAGTCTTTTACTTAACAGATCTTCAATTATGCTATTCATTTTTATCTCCAATATTGTTATATTATATAGGTTGCTTCTTTAATCACTTTCAAAGTTGTTTCTCTATCTACTTCATTTGGATCTTTTCCATCTGGCAATTTACAAATCTTTACTATAAAATAATCTCGTAATTTAGATCTTATTTTAGAGGTTGCTTCTATACCAGGTTGATCTGAATCTAGCATCAAATAGACTTTAGATACAATTCCTTTTAGCAATTTAATTTGAATTTCAGAAATATCAGAATGTAAAATACCTAAAGTATTCATAAAACCTTGTTGATGATTCCAAATAACATCTAATGAACCTTCAACTAATATGGCTGAATTATCTTCAGTTTTGAATTTAGTCAATCCAAACAATGTCGTTTCTATTCTAGTACCAGGAATATATTTATACTTCATCTTTGGATCTGGTGGAACAATCCATCGCATAATATAACCTATATTTTCAATAGGAATAATTACGCCATTTTCATCTTTCCAATATTGTAATTTCCATGCTTTTATTGTATCATTAACATATCCACGCTTATTGAGATATTCTTGTCCTGGATTATCTATAGCTAATGGTAAAATTGGAATTCTCGGAGTTATTAATTTTTTATCTTTTGGTTTAATAAAATTTGGAAGTGTAACTACATTTATTTTTTGTCCAGTTATTTCATAGATTAAATGATTAATGCCTCTACCTTTTAAACCACATGAAAAGCAATTAAACATTTCAGTATCTAAATTAATAAAGAAACTTGGGCTCTTCTCTTCATTTACATGACAAAAGCATTGCAGATTTCGTTTAGTTGAATCGTGAATTTTAATACCTGCACTTTGAATTTGATGTAGTACTTCTCTATCTTTAGAATTCATTTACAGCATGCTCCATGTGTAATATACGTATGATAGCCAGATTCCCAATCGCCATCCTCTTCTTCTATAGCATGTTTAGAACAAAACATCTTTCCACAATTACCACAATAAAAGAATGTTGTAACTTCTTTACAATAAAAGCAATATCTATGAGTAGATAATATACTCTCAAAATAATTACAAAGAATAAAAGAATTTTCATGATGAGGAATTTTACATGCTTTGGTTTTTCTTAAATGCTTTCTACAATCAAAACAATGCACCATGCTATTTCTACTTTCCATATCTTAACTTTCCTTAAATAGTAATTAAACCTTCATTCACGTTAAATTGTAATGTCAAACGTGTATTTATTGCTTTTGCACTTCTTCTCTTAGGTAATGTAATGTATCTTTCCATTGGTCTATCTACATCTTGATTCATAGGAATTACTACATCAGCATCTTGAGCTACAGAATCAGAATAACTAATTTGAGAAGTGGTTGGCATTTTATCACCAGCTTCTCTATTTGCTTGAGCAGTAACCATCATAACTAATTTATTATTTTGAGCAATTGCTTTTAAACCTCTACTAATATCTCTTACTTTAGACCATAATGCATCTCCAGGTCCATCTACTAAAGCAATACCATCTACTGCAACTAAATCAGGTTGAAATTCATCAACCATTTGTGCAATGGAATTTACAGTAAAACTTCTACCAGAATTGGAATCATATGTTATCCAATCATTACGTTGAGATGCTTTAGTTAGCCATTCTTTATATTTATTTAAATCTACTTCGCCAGTTCCTAATTTGTCATTTTGAAATCGATAACCTCGCATGGTACCCATCAAAGTATCCCATCGTAATTCAACTTCATTAATAGACATTTCAGGAGAAATATACAAAACTTTTCTATTATCATTATACGCAGCACAAGCAAAATATTCTAATAACCAAGATTTTCCAATACCTAATCTTCCAACAACAGCGATATAATTTCCAGGTTGCCAACCATAGTATTTATTATCAAAAATATTTATACCTGTTTTTATGCCAATAGTTACACCAGATTTAATACTTTCACGATTTTTTGTTACCATTTCTAAACGTTTAAGTGAATCTTTATCAGTCATACTTTTAGAAATTTTTACAGGCTTTCTAATAGTCGATAATTTATGAACTAAGTTATCAATTGTGCCATACGGATCTGAGGTTATTGTATCAGATGCTTGATTAATTATTTGAATTGCACGTCTTTGAGTATTAGATTTAAGTAATTCATCACAAAAGAATTTAAATTCTTTAGGATCAGTATCAGCATAATACTCGAATTCAGGAAATTGATTTTTTATAGTTGTAACCGATGGAACTGTTTTATATTTAGAATAATTTTCAATAATAAAATTAAATAACTCTGGATACATAACAAAACAATCAGTTGTAATATTATGCTTAGATAATTCAATTATTACTTTTTCATCTTTAATTAAAGATATTAATCTCTTTTCTAATTCCGATTGGGCCATTATTACTCTCCAAACTAAAATTTTCTAATTCTTTTATAATTTGATTTTTTCTGTCTAAATCTTCTTGAGATAATGAATATGATTGTGAATAATCTGAATATTCTTGTAAAAGACGTCGCATTTTCTTTCTATCATCTTCAGAATAAAATGGCAAAAATCTAATATATTTAGTTACTTTATCTTCACGAATCAAATCTTGAAACATAGATGGAAATACTTTAGATGACGCAAAATATGCAATATTTGCTTTTGACCTCAATGTTTTTCCGATAAATCTATCTATTGCTTCTAATATAGTATATTCAGAATAATGCTTTAATAAATTACAAAGCATAAATATTTCTTGTCTTTGATATTCTGATTCATATGGATGATGAAATTTAGATAGATATTTTGATGCATAATAATTTCTAAGCATAAAACTATTCATTATTGGACCTCATAGAAGATATTATAGAGGTTGGTTATTTAACTTTAGAGGCTTTTAAACCATCTGATTCTACACGATGAGATAAAACTAATGTATACCAAGGATTAAGAATCTCATACAAATGAAATTTTGCAGTTGGAAAACGTTTATGTGGATCATACTCTCTAATTGTATTCAAAGCAAATTCAATATAAAAGGATCCTTCAGGTAATAAGTTATATAATTCTTCTGTTGTCATTGCCTTTCCTTTTTATTTATATTATATAGGTTGCTGTATTTTTGGTGTTTCTTCAACTTCTTTTTTTGCTTTGGACAATTTAGTATATTTATCAATTAATGCTTCATCAGCCTGAGTTATAACATCTTTATCTTTATTAGGAGTATATTCAGTTACATGCTGACCTCGTTTTGCTAGTACTTTTCCAGTTTTATCAGTTATTGTATGTACAATAGTCATATAAAACTTACCTGCATCAGAAGGTTTTATAGAAGGATCTTTTCCAAAGCCACCCTTATAAATATTCGGATTAGTTTTAACAATATGAACTTCAGTTACTTCAGAATCAACTATTTCATCATTAAATTTTATTTCTGCCATTATTGATAATCTCCCGTTGTATAATATCCAACACCTAATCTATATTTTACACCATTATTAGAAATAAACATTAAGTATGTATCATCAAAGCTATTACTTGCCCAAATAGCTCCTGAAAATGTTGAACCAGGAGTACTGGGAACTTCTGTTGAACCTTGATATGGATTGCCATATCTATCACCTTTCTTAGTCATTCTCTTAACACCACTTGAATCAACATATGCAATTTTGCCATCAGTTTCTAACCAAATATTACCAGTAGGACTTATACCAGTAGCATAAGACGTTCCGTCATTCGCACAAACTATTTTAGTATCTTGTGCACTCATAAAACATAAATTGTCACCTTCAACCCATAATGCACCAACATTTGAGCTAGAAGTTCTTGTTGGAATATTTGTAACAGTCCAATTATACGAACCTGTTTTTGATGATCCACCGCCATTGTATGTTATTTCGTATGATGAAGTGTATGTTCCATTTGATGTAACTTCAGTATAATATCCATCATTTTTTATTCCAACACCATACCATAAATACCACCAACCACCTGCACCTGCAGACCAATCCATAGAAAATGGACCACCTATTACTGCACTTGATGGGTCATATATAGTTATTGTTGCTGTGCCATTATCATCAATAGAACTTGTAAATGCTAATAACGTTAAAGCAACTTCATGTCCATATTTGTAATTAGTTAAACTAAATGAACTAGTTGCACCAGATAATGTTGGTCTTGAGCTTGATGAAACATTAAAGCAATCCCAAGTCTGATATCCATCTGTTGTATCACTTGTTGGATTAAAAGCATGCCCATTCCAACGATATGTTCCTGGTGAACCTGTTATACCTAAACCTGTTCCAAAAGTATTTGTGGTAATAGACATTTTAAATTATCCTTTAACCATACATATTAGATCCAACTGGTATCATTAATCTTGTATAAACAGTAGTTCTATTACTAGTTACTATAGGTGATGCGCCATCTGTAATCCACATCGCTAAATTAGAGCCACCACTTCCATTATTAACTCTAAAATCCATATCTCCAGTTGAACCTGAAATGTAATTTAGAGATTGTCCTATATATAATTTACTCCAATAATACGAAGTAGAACCAAGATCGTATGACGAAGATGCAGGAATTATACTTGCTGGTACTGCACCCCAATTAACAACACTGCTATGTGTATCAACATATCTTTTAGTTGCAGCATCATAATCTGTTGCAGGATCATAATGACCTAAATGTACTGCATTTATATACGCTTGAGAAAAAATAAATGACGAACCACCTAAAGAATAGGCAGTGGTAGTCATAGGATATATATTTCCATCTATAAAAATGTTATGGTCTGTTGGAAAAAAAGATATACTACTATCAGAAGAAATGGTTATATCAACACCTGAACCAGTTGCTGTAGCTAATGTTAAATGGCCTAAATATACACCCATTAATGCAGATGATGCACCGTATGTGCCAAAAAATAATAATCTTCCATCAATATTAATACCAGTTGAATCTAATATAACAGCTCCACCACCAGCAAGAGCTTTACCATCAGTTGCCCTAATATAAAATTGTTGCGTATTTGATGAATTATAACCAGAAATATAATCACCATCAATTTGTATTCTAGAACCAGATGATGCAGATTTAATAGTAACTACAGAACAATCCAATGTTCCTGTAGTAATATTATCAGCAATGATTCCAGTTGCAACTAATGAACCTTTAACAGTCAATGCTCCAGTATTAGTCCAATAAATAGCATTAGATGCTCCAAGCCATCCAGAGCCATCAGCACCCAAATGCATTCTTTGTGTTCCAGTATGATATGAATCAATACCACTTGAAGTTAATGTTAAATATGATGTTGTAGCACTAGTAGAAATCGAGCCAGTTCCAGCATAAATACCAACTTGTAAACTACCAGTTGTAATTTTTGATGCAGACAAACTAGTTATTTTAGCGTCATTAACAATCAAGTCACTTATTCTAGCAGAGGCTACAGAAATATTTTGACCAGAACTTAAACCTTGAATTAATGTAGTTAAATCTAATGGAGATTGATTTCTTCCATAATTAGAACTTACAACACCTAATCTTGCAATACCAGCAGGTTCATCATACGTAACAGTCAATACAATAAAACTAGCATTGATACTTTGTGGAGCAATAACACAAGTTATTACATCTCCAACTCGTGTTAAAACAGGAGTAGAACTAATATATGGATAACGATAAATTCCAAATTCACCTCTAGTTATAATTCCACTTTGATATGATAATAATGCCTTAGCTCTATTAGTAACATATGTTAGTAATGCTGCTGGTGCTAAATCAGAACCCCAATTATAATCTACTGCTTCTTTAACTAAACCTAATGTTGCTTCTAATGTAGCATTTGTTGCAGTATATGTTTGAGTAGTACCATCATTAGCTTGTCCATATGATGTAACTCTAGTATAAACTTCATTAGGTTGAATTGCAAATGAATAATCATGCATCATAGATCTTTTTGTTAAACTTTCAGTTGCACCTAATTCTACAGTTAATGCTGGACCACCTGCAGGTCTAGAACCTCGTTTAAAATAATTAAAATTAGGAACAGAACTTGTATATGATACAACAATATATACTTGAGTACAATATGCAATATTTGAGCTAACATCTGTTTTTAAAGATACACCAGCTTGAAGTGAATCAATATCTGACCAAGTCCAAG
>Ga0172381_10000283_pt1 | contig 62780 bp, 104 predicted proteins | sample Leawel6488metaG_FD_119754 | JGI IMG/M metagenome (GOLD analysis project Ga0172381, IMG submission 119754) | Leachate microbial communities from a municipal landfill in Southern Ontario, Canada - Leachate well 64-88 metaG | ecosystem: Engineered > Solid waste > Landfill > Unclassified | place... | reverse complement strand
TCGAAGCGGCTGAGAAGTTCATGAATGTCTCGCTTGGGATCGACTATGAGACACTGAGTGTGCTGAGGAGAATCTCCGAGAAACTTGACACAATTATCGAGGCGAAATGCAGTGATTGAAATCTCTTTCTTCGTGCCCGGTCACCCGAAGCCACAGGGAAGCAAGCGTGGGTTCAATCGCGGCGGGAAGGTAGTGATGGTGGAATCATGTGCAGCGTTACACGATTGGAGATCAGCAGTGTCATATCATGCAGCCAAAGTGCGGCCCGAAAAACTGATCGAGGGGCCCGTGAGAATGAATATCATATTTTCATTACCGAGGCCACGCAGTCACTACAGGACTGGGGCACACTTAAATGAGTTGCGAGCGTCTGCTCCTCAATATCCAATAGGCCACCAAACGGGTGACCTCGATAAACTTACCAGGACTATGTTTGACGCACTTACCGGTGTGATTTATGTCGACGACTCTCAGGTTGTAGTGGCTGATATTAGGAAAGGCTACGGCACTCCTGGGGTGGAAATCAAAATTAAGGAGATGCGACATGACTGACAGAAATATAAATGTAGTAGCAGAAATGGGAATAAATTCATAATGAATCACCTCGATTTATTTAGTGGTATTGGCGGGTTTGCGCTAGCTGCTAAATGGGCTGGATTTACGACTGTCGCATTTTCTGAGGTTGATAAATATGCTTGCAGAGTCCTCAATAAAAACTTCCCCGGAGTTCCCAATCTTGGAGACATTACCAGATCAGGGGAGTGGCCAGACATGGGACCAATCGGCATTCTCACTGGAGGGTTTCCCTGTCAACCGTTTAGTTGTGCCGGGAAGCGCAGAGGCGCGTCGGATGACCGCTTCCTCTGGCCAGCAATGCTCGGAGTGGTGCAGAGATACAAGCCCACTTGGATCATTGGTGAGAATGTGCCTGGAATCATCCCGATGGAACTCGACCGTGTGCTATCTGGACTGGAAGGTCTCGAGTACACCTGCCAAACGCTTGTTATTCCGGCTTGCGCTGTCGATGCTAGACACAGAAGGGATAGGGTGTGGGTTATGGCTCGGAACTCCAACAAAAGCAATGTCTATCAGGAGCAATAAGTGGCAGGGGGTGGCCAAAGCCCTGACACCATCGGAATTTGTGAAGCTATTCCCAACCCCACAAGCGAGCGATACGCACCACCACCACCAATCGACATATGGAGCAGTTTTGAGTCGGGAAGTCGGTGGTCCCCTGAACCCGGAGTGGGTAGAGTGGCTCATGGGATACCCAATCGGGTACACCGATTGTCAGGACTCGGAAATGCAATAGTTCCACAGGTGGCATATGAGTTGATGAGGTTTATTTCAGCAATCGAAAGGATAGAGTTGTGACATGACTGACAGAATTAAAGCGACGTATATGATATTAGAAACAATTTCACGCGATAATTGTGTTGTTATTCAAATTTCAGGATGCCATGATTTAACGTTCGACAAAACATGGAAAACACGCCATGGGGCTCAAGGTGCGGTGAAACGTATCGCGGAGAAGTTGAACCTTGAACTCACCGAGGTGAAGCCATGATTAAATGTACCAAGTGCGGATCATATGCCACTAATATCGGACGTGACGGTAGGGATTACGTAACCGACATTGATCTGTGTGACGTGTGTTACTGGAAAAAACGTGCATATGAAGCAGAGGCGAAGATAAACAAACTAACCAGTCAGGAGGATTTAGCAATGAGACAATTTCCGTGGGTGTCGCCATGTGTGTAACAGTTAAATCAATCATGCGAGAGTGGTTATTGCGTAACGGTTACGATGGCCTTGTGAATGGTGACGCTGAATGTGGGTGCCGCGTGATTGATGGTCTCGATCCATCCCCACGATTTATGGAGTGCATCATGCTTGGAGATACCGGCCAATGTGAGCCTGCGTACCAGCGTGAGCCAACGGAAGTGGAATGTGCGGATGGATATATGTGGATCATGACTACAACCAAACCAGGAGAGGGAGGGGATAATGGGGCTGAGTAGGATTGAGCGTATTCGTAAAGCGAACCCATCCAAAAGAACTGATGTTGGATTCTTACTTAGAGAACGTGATTTTTGCCATGGAGCATGGTTAAAATTGCTTCAACAGAAAAATGATGCTGCTAAATTAGAACGCCATTCCCGTGAACTCGATTTGTTCAAGACACTCGCCGCCGCGATGTTGCCTGTTACGTGGTATAGGGACGGCCAGGTATTAACGAGCAAGGAAATCGATGACCGAGCCCTGTCTGAGGCGCGGCGTATTCTGGATAGAATCAAGGAAGGAAAATGAGCAATCCGACAGTTGGTGAGATCGTAACAAAATTCATGGAGGATTGGTTTTGTGAAATGGACCATTACGGTTTATACAATGAGGAGCGTGAATGTAGTTGTCTCTGGCACGATTTGTTTTGTGATCTACCGCTAGAAATGTGCTTGAAATGCCGCGCCGGGTACAAACATATTGGCCCAGACGGTGACAGCGTTATCAAACCTGAGAGGAGTAAAAAATGACTGATCTGAGTGAAGTTCTAAAAGATGTAACCGAACGGGCAAAAGACTACAAAACGATGCCAGGGAACTTGTTCCCGGAGCCGAAAGGGACACATGTGACGACTACATTTAGGCTTGACACAGATCAGATGAGGGAGTTGGAACTCTGTATCCTCGCTGGAAATGCTATGAGACTGAGCGGGATCGTGACGTTTAGCGAGGCCTGGAATGTTGCCGAGAAGATGCTCGAAAAAGAACCCGCCCGACGTGACGATAACGCGGATCTCCGGGCTGAGATTGACCGCCTATCGTTAATGCTGCTAGAGAAAGATAAGCGGATCGCGGAGCTGGAAAAGCAGGTCCCGAAGGTGCGGCTGAGTGCGAGGATTACGGAATCTGGAGAATATGAAGAGCATCTATTCAGGATACACCTGCTTGGTGAGACCTTCCCCCTTGTTCAGCCCTTCACGGACAGGAAACGGGCTTCCAAATGGTGCGCAGATCGCGGCTTCGAGGTGGTGTCATGAGCCACACCCCAGATCCGTGGGAAGTGATCCGACACGGAGAGGAATACCTTGTTGTTGGGGCCGGATGTGACATCGAGGAAATCGGATCAGGCAGACAACAGCCTATCGCGTTACTGTTTCGATACTCAGCAGAGGATGCCAGGTTGATTGCGTCCGCACCGCGCATGTTCAACGCACTCAGCGCAGCACTATGTGACCTAACGACACGTGGTGAGTTGTCTGAGGCCACAGTTAATATGATTGCAGATGCCCTCACTGAGGCACACGGAAAGAATCTGGAGGTGAAAGCATGACTGACATTCGCAATCATCTATTTATCCGGATTACATACGTTGTAATGACTGGTTATTTCTATAAGTTCAAATTGTATGGTTCCATAGCACAGTCGATTCGAGGCTACAAGAACGCAAGGAAGGCGATTGAAAAGGCTTTGGCCGAGGCTGATGAGTTGCAGATATGGTACGAAAAAATAAGGGTGATCGGGGACCTGGATAAGCCCACAAAAGAGTGGTTAGCGAAATTGCAGCATGAAAGGGGTGAAATATGAAATTCAAACTGGGTAAGCGGACTCGATTCCGTGAGTTGAAGGTTGGTGACTGGTTTGTGACGGGCCGATTCGTCCCGTTGCAAAGCGTTGTGCTTGAACGAATTAAAACGACACGCACTAAACGGAACGCAAGGTTCGCGGCAAACCCAACAGGATACGCTGCTGAGTGGACTCTCGACCCTTCCGTTAAAGTCTATCCAATTGAGGTGGCAGAATGACACTTACGGAATATCAGCAGCGAGCCCACGCGACGGCCATCTACCCGCCTGAACAGGGGCGCATTTACACCGTGTTAGGATTGGTGGGGGAAGCGGGGGAACTTGCGAACAAGGCCAAGAAACTTATTCGCGGGGATGTAGTGAGTCATATTCCCCTCCTGCTCGAATTAGGTGATGTACTCTGGTATGTCGCTGAGTGTGCTACCTCACATGGGTACTCCCTGGAGCAGGTTGCAAAAGAGAACCTTATGAAACTACAGGACCGTGCGGAGCGCGGGGTGATTCAAGGAAGCGGAGATGAGCGATGACTAAATGTAATGATGGCGGTCCAGCCTTTCCGAGGGCGTCAACATGTTCTGCGGATGGGAGCGCAATAGACTGCTGTGAGAATGGCATGTCGTTGCGTGACTGGTTCGCGGGGATGGCGTTACAGGGATTGTTATCGAAACTCCCAGTGGTTGACCAGGCGGGAGAACACGGAATTGTTGTCTCTGACAAGGATAAATACGACCGTGATGTCGCAGATTCGGCTTACGGATTTGCCGATTCCATGCTCGAAGCACGCGATGCGACACAAGCAGAGAGGCATGAGCGGTAATTATAATGGGTAGTGACACTATTACCGCTGAGCACATTGACCAGATGATCAAGAGATTACGTGGTGATGCGCCTTTGTACGAATCATCGACAGTGACCAGGGTGGGATCAGATGAATATTGTGTCGCTGTGAGGCACAGGACACCCAGCGGCGGTAGTGCGGTTGGGATGATGTGGATCGACCGTAGAATGATGCAGGACCTGTTCGCGGCATTGGGGACAGCCCTGCAAGCGGAATATCGACCGGCCAAGGTCGATTCAGATCAAATGAAAATGTGGAGATAGACATGGCGACACAGAATAAACCACTCACAGAGGATCAGGTCCTTCAACTCATGGAGCAGGCATCTTCCCGCTCACCAACGATGCCTCGCAATATGCTCATGAGTCAGGTAAGGGTGCTGTGTGCGCAGTATCTGATACTGTTGAACTCATTGGAGGGAAAACCATGTGTGATAAAATAGGATTTACTATCATATGTGCATCATTTGTTTTAATAGTGTGTATGACTGCTTGTCTTGGCGCATGGCTTGGAGAATATGATCGTTATCGACTGGAACAGATACAATTTACACAATCACAAAACGAAACCATTGCATCATTTCCCGTCGATACTGCTATTGGAGTATGTGTGACATCTGCAACGACGCCACGTAACGGGCGCGAGAACTGGACGCTTTGCTATGTGCAGGTTGACGACACAACTGGATCGCTGTTGATTCAGGGTAATAGCCCGCGCCTTGAGGTATGGGTAGAAGATGAAAATGGGATACGAAAGAGAGCGAGGACCGAATGGGGTAAGCCATGACAGATATTCGATTTACACTCGATAATGCCCTTTATACGCGGCATATCCTCACTGAGTCGTTCAGACAGATCATGCACGATCCTTGCTTAAAGAATGACTTCATTAAGGTCGCAGAGGGAGCGGCGGTACTGGGAGCATGGTACAAGGAATATGTGATTGCTGCTCCTCAAATTGTGCAAGACATTATCAATCAACCAAAGAAAGACTGGCAGAATTGCTGGTGCAAACCTGAGATTGATTTAACCACGCGGAATCATCCAGGGAAAACAGAGGAGAAAACATGATGTACAAGAACGAAGTTACCACGGCGGTTGGAATCCTTGTTGCCATTATTGGCATCCTGACTGGTTTATCGGCATGGCATCTCGCTATGATGCTACTTGGATCTGGGCTTGGGATTGCGCTCATCATGCTTGCCATACGTGCCGCAAACGCCCTCGCCATGTCAATCGAGGAAGAGTTTATGGCAGAACCAGAGGAGGAAGAGAGTGTCTGTGTTAAAGAGGATGATGAAAATGGTGAGCGGGTTGAAGATGATTTCAACCTTGATGAGATTGACGAAAAACTGGACCAGATCCTTGCACTTAGAAAGGAAGTGGGGCGATGATTGAAGATGATGAGCAAGAAGAAGAGGAAGAGGATGATGACAACGAGGTAATCTGTGAACGGTGTGCCGGGTCTGGGGAAGGGGTTACAGGGGAAGGGAATTGCTGTGTCTGCCATGGCAGTGGAGTGATTAAGTACCTCTCAGAAAAGTATAGCTCAGCAGCATGGGATTACGATGATTGCGATAACGACCGAATATGAAAGGAAGGTTTAATCATGAGCTTTGACATGACCCTGAATGTAAAATGTATATGCTGCGGAAAAGACTTATATGGGGAGATACAATTTATGAAACCTAGTCGGCATGAAATCGTTATTAACATAAAGCCATGTGATAACTGCTTGGATGCCGCAAAGGACGAAGGATACTCTAAGGCTAATGAGGAGAACCAACATGGGTGAGTTCAGAATACCTGAAGACCAGATGTTACGCCTTATGCGTTGTATTTTTGCAGCATCGGTAAGCATCGAAACTGGTGGGAAGTCATCCACTGAAACTGATTGGACTATTGCGGGACAAATTCTTTCGTCTGAACCAGAAATGCCGTGGGCACTCGGTAACGGGAGACCTGTCATCATCAATGAGGCACTTAGGGCAGAAAACTACGCCTTAAAGGATGACATTATGGAGATGGAATCACGCATTGCTCAATTATGCACTGAAATCCCGAAGGTGAGGATGAAGGTATCCATTGTGCGTGACATGTTTGTTTTAGGTGATTGGTGGTATGTGGTTACAGTGAGCGAGAGCGTAGTGTATCTCCGTATTTCGTCCAACATGTCTCATGTTGATGCTATCCAGTGGTGTTCGGATCGTGGCTTCGAGGTGGTGGAATGAGCCACAAGCACCCCCGCCTTGACCGCGAGCAAGTGACGCAACTCATGGAAAATTCTGCTAGCAGGACCCGCAGGATTCCCATGCCAACATTTTTCAAGCAGACTGAACTTGTGTGCAGGCAATATCTCGATCTGCTTGAAGTGGTTGAAAAACATTTTCCTGGAGGGTTGAAAAGTGAATAAGTTGATGTTGATTATGTCCATCATCTCCAGCCCAGATGTAGCCAATGCCGATGTTGCCTATCAAGGTAAGGTCAGCTATTTCAATGCAAACTTCAGTTCATCCCTGATTAACGCGGCACAGGCCAGCAAGATCCCTGAACACTATTGTGCTTGCCGCTGGAAAATATCGAACTTGTGCCGCAATCTGAACGTCAAGAACAAGGACTTGAGGGAGACCTTGTTCCGTTCGTACCGCGTTGAAGTCATGAATCCACGTAACGGAAGGAAGATCGAGGTGGTGCCAGTTGATACAGGTCCGGCGCGATGGACAGGGAGGGCAATAGACCTCGATAAAGGGACCCTTGAAGCCCTTGAGTTGAAGACCGATGACAAGGCCATCTTCAAACTGGTCAGGAGGGGCCAATGAGAGGGTACTTCGGGATCGCTGTCTATCAACCCAAAACAGAGGCCAACATCGGGACTCTGTGGAGGTCAGCCTTCAATTACCGGGCAAGTTTTGTCGCCACGGTGGGTAGGAGATATAAGCCGCAAGCAAGCGACACCACGAAAGCCATAAAGCACTTGCCGCTTGTGCATTATAGAGATATTGATGACATGATCGAGCACATTCCTTTCTCTTGCCCACTGGTTGGGGTGGAACTAACCGATGAGGCTCAGCCCGTGAGCACGTTCTGGCATCCACCAAGTTGCTTGTATCTGCTTGGGGCTGAGGATTACGGGTTGCCACCTGAGATACTCAAGAGATGCCATATGGTGATAAAGGTGCCTGGAGCGGCACAATGCTTGAACGTTGCCGTGGCGGGTTCGATTGTGATTTATGACCGGTGGGTTAAAAATCACATGAGTAAACATCATGAGGGTGCGATGGAACCTATTGTCCATAATGATGGCTTTGTTAGAAGGCAATGGTTTGATTCTCAGTTCCTGAACGACCCTCTTTTAGCGGGTGTTCAGTGATTCACTTCGCTTATTCCTTGCCGCAAGAGGGGGGGCGGATGATGGCTCTCGCTGTCCGCTCCCCTTTCACCCTTTCTCTTGTGTACCCATTCTCTGAAGGCCTGCTTCCATTGGCCGTTCAAGGCCGCATGGTGAGGAGATTCCTTTGGGGTGATGTTGAGGTCAGGCTCTTGTGCCCTTACAATCTGGTGACCAGCATAGACCCCTGGCAACGTGCCGCGTTACATCACCCACTCAATCTACTCACGGTTCCGAGAAAGTATCTCTCGCCTGGATCTGAGTTGAGAGGCTTTCATCATGGTTTAGGCTCTGAGTATGCTTTCATTCGTGCCGCAAGGCTTGAAGCAACACAGATATGGGATTCATGTCCAGCCTTTCGCTATGCGGTCCACAAAGCCCTTCATGCTGTCATAGCGGGATGGCCCGAACCAATCTCTATGGCAAAGTCACACAGCCCCTGGAAGGCTTGTATGGCCGGGAGATGCCAGTCTTGGTTAGGGGTGGGATCGTATGACCTGGCCGCCTTCCTCGTTGTCGCTCCCGCTGTAGCCTGTCAGTGTTTACCCGTGGGGCTTTTGTCTGGAGAGATTGAGGAAGTCTTAAAAAGGCTTTGGACAGGGTTCCGGCGGGAGTTGAAACACAAAGCAAAGCCCCATAAAGATCGAGTCTCTACAGGGCTTAGATGGGACGGATTGGAAGCGGTTACTTGTTCGGGTGGGTAATGATATCCCACAGGATTGATACGATTGCTAATGCAATTGAAACAGTTATAGCGTTCATTCACTGCACCGCCTTAGCGCCTTCTCTGCCAGTCGCACAAACTGCAACTGGCAGGGGTTCAACCCGCCATGGTTGCCGGGTAATTTGGCCCAATCCATGACCGCTTCACAGGCCTTCAGTAAATCAGGAGCAGATGATACCAGTTTAGCGTTCCCGAGATCTTCCTCTTCCTCGAATGTGGCGCTCATGCGACAAATAGGGTAGAGGGTTGTTCCGGCTTCCTCTAGCCTCATTCTGCCTTCATCGGCAAAGATACTACCCTCCCCGTTCCCATCTCCCATATGCCACGGACCTTTTGTGTATTTCATGGCTTGATACTTCCTTTCGTAAACTCTTCGGTAACATCCTCGGTGGACAATCCCCACCGTTGTTGTGCGATTTTCAACACGCGAAGACTCTCACAATAACGCAAAGCATGTAGATATTCATTACATGCTTGTGAGCGGTTGAATCGTTGCTCTCTTGATACGCATATCCCAGGAGCAACAACTAGATAATATGGTGATGATGGCATGATTAAATGCCTCCATTGATTGGTTGATGGTGGGGAAGCAACTTAACATCGGCACGGTTGAACGACCATTCAAGCGGTCCATGGCAACGCGGATCAGTGCTTTGATGAAATACTCGATTCCATCCATTTCTCCTCCATCCCATTGTGAGCGGGAACCCGATAAACTCATCATGGTGCTTAGGGTTGCACGCCGGGTCACCGGGCGGATAAATCACTTCAACTGCCTTCCAAGTGCCAAACCAGCCGTGTTCCTGTGGGATCTTGAGTAAAACAACATCACCTTTTCCCAATGTTCTTTTGATTGTCATGGCTTACAGTTCTCCCGTTCCTTGGCGTTTCTTGCACATATCATATCCCAGTATCCACCCAACTCTTGAACGCAAGCATTTTCCGCTGATTCACGCCGTTTCTTCCTGCAGGCGGGGCATTGGCAGTCAATGATTTCATTCCCCTTGCGATAGCAGAACGCTCCCGTGAATGACTTGAAGACAAAGTGTTTGTTCCCGTAAACACACTCCATAATTCACACCTTCCCTTCTGAAAAGTCAGGGGCTAGGATTCCATAGCCACCCCAGTCTTTGTGGCCACAAAAGGTCTTACTCGCCTCTTCCGTGATCTTGAGAGCGTACCCACGCGGGTCACCGTTGATAAAACAGGTGGATCCAGCCGACGGGATGATCTTGATAAGGCGAAGAATCAAGGCTTGCTCTTTTTCTGCATAAACTGAATCCTCAATTTCACCATTACAGCACGCTTCCGCTAGTCGGTGTGCCGTGGTTTCGATCCGATGTAAGCCCTTGCAGAGCTTTACCGGGTCAGTGTCGGGAGGAAGGCTGAAGAATGCTACCAATATCTCCCCGTATTCCTGAATCCGCTGGTACATGCGTTGCTGTTTGGTCATGATTTCTCCTCTCAATTCCGTCACCGTCTTCCCCGCCAACGCGGGGTCACTCAACCACTCCACAGGAACTCCCAGAGCCCCGGCAATCCTCCCCACGCTGGCCTCGGTGGGGATGTTCATTATCTGGGTTACCCTCTCCCTCGAGGCCCCCATGGACCTCGCTAACTCCGCCTGGGTGAGGCCCCTCACACCGAGCAGGAGCCTCACGTTCTCCGCCAACAGGTCACGATTCATCGGGCACCTCCAGCCACCCCAGTTCTATAGCTTTCTCTCTCACCAGGGCGGCAATCAACGCCACCCGGAGACGTGTTGGCACCACGCATGGAAGGGTTGATTTGAGAAACTCCGCGAAGTCGTCCTGAACAATAAAATGACACATAAGTAAGCCATGTGTATCATCCGGTATCTCGTCGATACTGTTAATGATACACGCACTAGCATTGCCCTTGCCCTTGTGTGGAACTCTAACGAGGATAACTGGTCTCATTTCTGTTTCCTCCCTCTCGATTCGCTCACCGTTTTCCCCGCCAACGCAGGGTCTTGTAACTCTGGCATCTAAAATATATGGCCTAATGCAAATTCTCGTCTCAGCCTGCTGATAATCCTATCTGCATCAATTTCACGTCCGGAGATTTCGTTTGCGAAACTATTCCCATCCAAATCAGTTGTCGCATAACACCAGCATCGTCCTATGTACCATATAGTCATTTTCTCTCCATCACTACGAACGATATGCCGTTCGTAGTGTCCATTCCCGTTAGTCATTGTTGTTCTCATGATTTCTCTCCTCTCAACTCCTTCAAATCAGTTCCATAACCGCCCGCGCGGTTGTTTCCAGCCGGTCAAAGTACAGTCGCTGTACTTCGCTTGTTGACTGTCTCAAGAAAATAGCAAGGTCCCGGACAGACACCCCCTTTCCCGCTAAATGTGTAGCGATACCATGCCGGAACATATGTGGAGACACATTGATCCCAATAGCATCCCCCCAGCCATGGACTAGCCTGTTGAGCGTGGAATCATCCATGGGTTTGATATGATTCCCGTTGCGGGCCCTCACCCACCGAGTAGCAAACGTAGCCGGCGGGATGAAAAGGCCTTGTGTTACAGGAAGCCTAGGTTCCAATTCGAGGAGCCTTGACTCAAGAAGTGACAATTCCTTGATAAAACTCTCACGGACTGGAATAGGTACATGAGAACCCTTGTGAAACTTCTCCTCGATACTCACCTGATTGTGAACTCTATCGAGGTCACAACGTCGAATCGAGAGCAACTCCTCCAGCCGCAACCCGCGAAAGTACAACCCTTCCAGAGCGGACCTATGAAGAGGCTTGATAACCTCTGGTAGGCTATCAATGTGTCGTGTGATAGCCTCTATCTCCAGTTCTGTAACCGTTACAATTCGGTCAACATGGCACCTCTCCCTTCTCCCGACCTCAATATGCGGGCAGAATGGGAGAAGTCCTTGTTCCCACGCAAACCGCCCAAGAACCGAGAGGAAACCCATGAGGTGAATCCCATCGGATTGCCCGATTCCGTCCCTTTGGAGGGATTCTCGCAACCTTGAGGCGGTCGTGGTAGGTTCTGACAGGAAGCCTTGAATAAACCTAGCCTCACTGTCATAACCGCAACGTTCAGAAACACGTCTCAAACGGCTTTGATAGGCCACCCTTGTCTTCTCCGATACTCTGGACTCAAGGAAAAGAGTCCAGATATCAGGGGAAGAAGGAGAAATGGGAAGGGGAAGAGTTATGACGTTTGACATTATTCCTCTCGTCGGTAAAGCCAATTTTCTTCCTTTTTAGTAAGATGGCAATCTTCCATCGTAGGTGGAGACACTTTGGCACCACCCCAGTTGCGGATAATTCTCTGTATGCCAGTAGGTATCCCCAGGGAGGGATCATAATTCATAACTGTAATTCCCCACATTCTTGACCCCAAGTAGCACGTTTTTTCACTCAATAATGGTGCCATTATCCTATCTCCATATCCTCAGAATGTACGCAATCCAACCCTTGCGCTTGGGTTTCAATTCCGCTTTGATTGATTTCTTGACTAATGCTAGGTCAAGTTGACAATCTCATCCTCCTCCTGATTCTCATATTCGTTTTCGCGTTGAATGTTGTAATAATCACGATAGCAATCGTCACAACAGAACGATTTTCCGCCCCGTTGCCTTACACCTTCGCCGGAAGGAATTGATTGTCCGCACCATTCACATTCTGCGATTCCATCCAGATACGCAACCGGACAACCTGTCTCATGGCATTTAACACCATTGATGTACAGGACCTCACAATGTGAACACATTATCTATACCCTTTACCTATTTGGCGATTCAATTCAGCTATTTCTGCAGGGGAGATAGAGGCGAAATGAATAGAGGTTGAATGGCAACTACCATCCATTCTCAATTCTGAGGGGCGTCCTATCCAGTCGTGTTCTGTGATTGGTCCGGGATTTGACCACTCATAGCAACCTGAATCTCGGATGAATCGAAGAGCTTCGGTTACCAGCTCCTCGATAGAATCATATTCTTCGGACGGATATTCGTGTTCTGACTCTTTCCGCTCCTCCTCTATTTCCGGGAGGTCGATAAGGTTCCCGTCGTGGTCAAATTACTCTTCGTGTCTCATCTCATATTTTTTTAGAATCATAATTTCCTCCTTGAACCTATTGGTTCAATTCTCCCTACCGTTGCCGATAGGGAGCACTGAAACAAGAGGCTATTGTCAGTCGTTCTCATACTTCATTGATGGGTTGAGAATCGGAAGCTTCCCGATAAAAGACCTAGTCCATTGATACAACCCATCCTGCCCCATATTTGTCGGGTAAGGCGCGCTCCATGCGAGTTGATACTCCTCGCTAGGTTTATTAGGTGCCAACACTAATGGAGCGATAGGCTCAGATCCCCTAGCATACCGGAACCAGACATATAGTTTCTGGTATGGGTATTTCTGGTAGGCTGAGAAAACTTCTCTAGTAAGCCTCATATTCTCACTGTCTACTAGTTGACTGGAATGGGGTAACGGCTGTACTTTAAGTATCATTTCCATATCCTCCGTACGTGGTTTTCAGAGTCTAATAGACTCGATTGGAATGGCAACAAGGTCACCATTCCCATTGAGGCTACTAGGAGCCGATAATCATTGATCCGAGTGTTTTCCCGTCCCCGTCCTGGAACGCTTTCATAGCCTCACTAATCCATGCTGAGCGTGTATTCGGGTGTACGTGTTCTGATTCCCATATTTTGATATCGTCCCAGGTAAGATTCATATCAGGTGGACATGCTCCGCTCCAAGGATTCACTAGTTGCACTTTTTTCATGATTCTCTCCTCAATTCCATCGTACCGTTTTCCCCGCCAACGCGGGGTTTTCAGAGTCTAATAGACTCGATTGGAATGGCAACAAGGTCACCATTCCCATTGAGTCTACTGGACTTCATACATGCAATTGTCATAGACATACCGCCACCCGTTGTCGATTGCACGGGATTGGTCTTCTTCATTAAGAGACCAAAGGTAAGTTAACATATTAGATAAAGTCTCTTCCCAGCAATCTTCAATGGCGTATTCCCTAACCCATGCCGGAAGATGCTTCTTGGTATATTCATCCATGATTCAATCCTTCCTGAGTCTAATATCTCTCAACTGTTAATGTAAGCATAGCATATCCACCCCACGAGTCAAGGGAATACTTTCTTTCTAAACGTTTCTATCCCATTCATATCATTAGACTTATAATACTCATACAACATAATATAACGTATGATTATCAGTATATGGCACAATACTTGCTCTTTAGTATATATACATAAAATACTGTATGTTACAGTATGTTTACATACTACTCTTTACCATATCTTTACTATTTCTTTACCATTTATGGCATGATATATAATCATGCCATTTAGTAAGTTTACTCATGTTTTACCCATATTTCTGTATGTTCCCTCCACATATGATACCAATATCATTATGATATAGTACGTTTACTTAATATAGAACAATAATCTTATAGTTTCAGTAATAATGGAACTATATGGTTATAGTATGTGGTAATGGTGTGTATAGGAAACGCGCGTAGTGGTATTAAGAGATAGTGAACTATGGATGAAAGGAGTAGGGAATATGAGAGATTTCCCTAGGTTTCCTTATCAAACTATATCAAAGTGATATAATATCAATATGATATAGTTTAGTAAGCGTGTGACACAGGTTCATCCCTTCCCTAGTGGCCATGTTTCACCCCTTCCGTATGCCCTAGGTCATGCAAGAGATACCCTAATCCATTGCAACCCCCATGGACTCCCTGATTTTTCAAGCATAGGGGGGAGCTTACCTCATCCCTTTCAGCCATAGCATGTTTTTTGGCCTTCCCACCCATGTTTGACGCTTGGTTCCGGTTTATTCCCATACTGCTGACATCAACGAAATGGGCATAGTTCTTTTCAGAGAGGGGGGGGGGTACTTGGGGAGTCCCGAATTTTGATAGGGGGGGGGTATTCAGTGCCAGTAATTTGATTTGAGGTGGAACGAAGTCATCAGTGTGACATTCTAGCATGGTTTTATGACCAAGGAGGGGGAATAAACTGCTCTAATGACATGATTATGGAGCGGTAGGGAATATCGCCACCATGAGGCTCAAACAGGCCTTCGCTGATTATTGCCTGAATCCATCGTAATTATTCCTGTCTATCCAATTGATTGTATTATGGTTATGTGTTGATATGGAAATTGTTGATAGATTTCTCTTGACTTTGGGGATCGAGGGGGAGCAGAGTGGATATGCAGATGAAGGAACGGCGCGGTGGTGTTCAAAGCACGGGGGAGGTGGTGGTTAGCCCACGCCGCCCCAGGACCAGGCGAAAACCCTGGACGCGCCACCCAAGAAATCATGGTGCGGGGATTGGTGTAGTGGCAAGCACGGCGGTTTACGCAGGCGAGGGTTCGACTCCCCCCCGCACCCCCTTTTGAAAGGCAAGGAGCAGAGTGGGAAACATTGGAATGGCACGGAGAGGAATGGAATGGACGGGACTGGATGGCAGTGCAATGGAAAGCAAAGGATAAGCCTGTGATTGGGCAAGTGAAGGGCAGTAATAACTAAGGACGAAAGGGAGGGAGAGCAAAATGAAGTTTAGGGCGAAGCTAACAGATCGGATGCTAGGAACGAATCCGGGTAATGATGGGATGTTCGAGGACTGGATCAAGGGGAAGCGCGATGAAATGGCTGAGATGGCCGCCGATGAGGATTGCCTGGGGACAGTAGGGGAGGAGGTAGCAAAGGACACCACGATCTTCAGGCGGGACGATGAGGGGTATCTGTGCATCCCTGGATACATGATTAAGGGCAACCTGAAATCGAACGGGGATACAATCAGGTCGCGGCGTGCCGTAGGGAAAACGAAGGATGACAAGGGGAAAACTCCCAAGAGCGGGTGGGAGTCATGGCGATCCAAAGTAGACAATAACGTCCACATTCGGCCAAAGTTGATCCGGATCTTGAAGCCCTCGGAGAATGGGACCCTGGAACCGATCAAGACGATTGACGGGGTAGTAGTGCGGCCCCTACGCGCTAAGACCATGCAAGGCGAGCGTGTGTCTCTGGCCCGGAGTGAGTATGTCGCCGAAGGCTCAGTGATCGAGTTTGAAATCATCAATCGCGGGGCGGGGGTGGTCACTGACAAGCAGATTATCGAGTGCCTGGAGGAAGGCGAGTTCTATGGTCTCGGTCAGTGGCGTAATGCGGGGAACGGCACCTTCACAGTCGAAATGCTGTAAGAGTAAGGTGGTGCGCCGTAAGGTGATGTTGTGGTAAAGTTGAGTTTTGTTACGTGGTGGTAAAGTATCGTTCCGTTCTGGTGGGGTGACGTTGCGTGATGTAGACGGTTTTGTGAAGTAACGTCAAGGTAAAGTGATGTGCAGTCATGGTAAAGTGCGGTAGTGTCTTGTGTTGGTGACGTATCGTGAAGTGAAGGTGAGGTAGCGTGTCGTCTGGGTGTTGTAAGGTTTCGTAGTGTCTGGGTGCAGCCTCGTGGCGTTGGGGTGTAGTATTGTCCTGGTAAAGTGCCGTAACGTTGTGTTTGGGTTTTGTGACGTAACGTTTGGTGTGGGTAAGGCGTGGTGATGTTTCGGTTCTGTTATGTCTAGTTGAGTTTCGGTAAAGCCCCGTGTGGCTACGGTAAAGTGAGGTGGCGTCTTGGTTCAGTCTGGTCCAGTAGGGGCAAAGTGCCGTGGGGGTGTCGCTCAGTGAGGTGTTGGTTCCGTTTGGCAAAGTAACGTTGTGGTGAGGTAGAGTAGAGTTGGGTGGTGTACCGGTATAGTGCTGTGAGGTGGGGGTAAAGGAGAGAAAAATGAATGATATAAAAACAGGGACAATGAGATCGAGGTTGATACCCGGAGATGCAGTTCTTAAAATTTTTGGTATGCAGTGCATTACCCTAGATGATTGCGGTAAACTTCTGGGGATAAACTACATCGACAAAACGGATGATGTCCATACTATCGGAGCGAGAGTAGATACTGTCGTTGCTATCTCATCGGATGGCAAGTGTGAGCAATTCATACCTGCTCCTAAAGGGAAACAATGGGAAATAAGTGAATTGCTTCTATTCCCTTGGGCTTCCAAACTTCTTTTACGTGCGGTTGATAAGGTCCCTGAAGATAAGTTCAAATACCATGTTAGTTGGCGGAATTTGATTAACGGAGCCCATGCACACTCTTCTTTCGGGACATGGAGTGAAATGATGATGAAATATGTGGATGGACTCATATGCTACCCGAACATAGTTGTCACCATTTCCCGCAAGCCACTCAGTGAAAACACAGGAGAAAATCAATGAACATTCCTTACGCATATTCAAATGATCCTCTCCCCAGTACGCGGCCAGAAATCCATACAAGCGGGTGCGGGTGTGCTTCGATCATCATCGCCCTGGTGATTGCCTGGAACATCGGGGGGATTCTTGATTGTATCGAGAAACGCAACGAGCATGAACAACTCAAGGCGCGTATCTCTACACTGGAAATGAAATACCTGGAGGGTGTTAACTGGGAGGGTGTCATACCTGAGATTGAGAAGAAGAGAGATGGGGTCAATAATGAAAACATTAAGTAGTGATGAAATCAATCGAAATAGAACAGTGGAAGATAATCCCCTTATCCTGCACTCATACTCTCTTCGTTCAAGGTGTGATGGCAGTTGCCGCGTTTTTTTTGATGGCCTATCCATGTTTGATAAATTTGAACAATATAGAAAAAATGCAACCAAATGGCCATTGATTGTATTCCTGGAAAAATGCGAATATCCATCATTCGCGGAAGAGCCGCCTGAATTAGATACATGCTGGCAGATAAGTGATGTCATTGAAGCAGACGACGGTGACACGGTGGTTTATTTCGATGCGGTCGATATCCCGAAGGAGGATGTACAATGAATGCTGTCACTCAAAGAAAATACAAGTTAATGGATGAACCGCTCACGCTGCGTACATACAGTGGATATTCCATCAACAGTCCACAGGGCTTCTGCAAAGTCAATTTTTGGAATGATGTAAAACAATTGGACGGGTATGATCTCGATGAATGCCTCTGGAAGTGTATCGTCTTAGCAGGGGATGGGAGCAAAACACTCCCATGTAAATGTAATGCGCCTTCAGGAAAAGCATGGAAGGTAATAAGCATAAAATCTCTCCATATAGATTTATGCAGTAATAGACAATGGAGGGTAACATTCGTGGCCGTTGATATCCCTGTGGAACTTGCTGAGCGAGGGTGCAAGGCTGAGATCGAGCGGCTAACGAAACTTGTGGATCAAAAGGATTCCGAGATCCATAAACTCATGGAAGATTGCGTATGTCATGAACGCTCCCTACGGATTTCCAAGAACGCTCTCGCCGCTGCTATTGGGAGGGGCGACCGGTTCGAGCGTGAGCGTGGCGAGGCCATCAAGACCATCGCAGAGGACAAGAATAATATCGCATGGCTCACGAAAAACCGTGACGACGCATACAGGAGGGCTAATGGTTACGCTTGCAAGGCTGATACCTACAGCAATGAGTTGAAATCTATCAAAACAGAACTCCAGCGATTCCCTCTCCCAATGGAAGTCAGCCAGATTCGTAGGAGCCCTGAGCCAAGTGCGTTCCGCTTAAATGTGGAACCTTACAGTATCGTCTTCCCTGATCGTCACTCCGCTGATCGCTGGGTGGATGCCCACCGGGGGATTGTCCATGAGTCAGATGAGGAGATCGAATCCCACAAAAAAGACTCCGCCATCATACACAATCTCATCCATGCGGTTAAGACACTCAAAGCGGAAAATGCTGTGCTTCGGAATGATCTGGAGCAGAAAGGCGATCTGAATGTTGCCTCATTAAGGGATGCTGTACGTGAATGGCGCAAGGAAGCCCACAGGCTGCAAGGCGAGAACAGGCACCTGACCGAATCCGTGCAGGTCCTCAAGGAACGCAAGGAGAAACTCCGCGCGGAACGGAATGAGTGGAGAAACTTTTGTAAAGATATACATAAAAGGGGCCTTTGGATAGTACATCGTTATCTTCGCCTGGAGGGTGACGAAACAATAAATGATCTACTTGATTCATTTTTGGATGGGATGATTACATTGAAGCAGAGGTGGCCAGAGGATAATTCCAATGAATGACTTCGATCAGGTTCACATTAACTATGGGAGGATGTTGGGGTTTATTGAAACACTCGCTGACCCTGGAAATTGGCAGGATGATACTCACTTTTTTGGGGATGACCCCAGTTACATTCAGCTCCGTTGCGCTGATCTTCTGAATCGCATAAACGGTGTTAACGAAACTCCTGCGAACAACAAGGAAATCAAAATCCTCAAGCAGGAGCTCTATCAGTTGAGAGCAATCAATGAACTCCGCAAGAAACGTGCGGGACATCTACGCCGGTCACGCCACTACTGGAGAGAGGCCATGCTAAGGCTGATTGATTCCATCCAGGAGAATTGCATTGATGGGACATTCAAGAGCACCTACGCAAGCCGGGATGCCATCATTGAGTGCATTGCCTATGCCCGCGAAAAGGTCGATAAAATCGTTGTTCAGGATGATGCTGACAGGAAGGATCTATGATGCCAGAAGATGAACCCGTGGGCCCCATTGAAGATGATCCGCACTATTTGTTGATTGAGTTTTTGTATGATCTGCACAACAAGGAGAATGAAGCATGAAAAATGAATTTCTGTTCGAGGGAACCGCTACTAATGTGGAGACGAAAACATCTTCCCGTGGGAACACTTACTGGATTGTGGTGCTGGAGTGCGGGAAGGACTCCTGCCCTTTCGTGTTCTTTAAGGATGAGCCTGTCAAAGACGGGATGTACCGCGTCTGGGGTCACTTGGGTATGAATGATAAAGGGTATTCTCAAATATCCGTCGATAAGACTGATGTTCTGCGAATGCCAGCATCCCGCCCAGCCTCTCAACAGCAGCCCTCTCAGGGGCCGGAAATGGACGATGAGACGCCGTTTTGATGTCATATAATGCTGCAATGATATGTATTGACAAGGAGATCCGCCAATGGATGTAAATGATATTGCTGCAACTGTTCAGGATGACCCTGACATGAGTTGGCGCGAACATGCCGAACCTAACAACAAGGAAACGGTGAGAGGCATTTACGACATGCTCATTACCTCCGGAGAGGGGCGTAAGATTGTCATCACTGAATGGGTAGGCATGAGCAAGTCTGACCGCTGGAGTAAAGCCCAGACGTTACGCAGCTCGCTCAAGTGGAGGTTGCGGCAAGACCAGATCGAGCGCAAGGTGTCGGTCAGCGTCCGCAAGGATGGCGAAGTTTGGGTGGGATGGAGAATTGAGAAAGGAGAGGATAGTGTTTAGCCTTCCAGTTTTCTGTATCGCAGGAAATCCTTGGTTGGCCCCTGGGTTCGCCTTCCTGATGGACCGCTACTGGCCAAGAGCGGATCTGACCATCCTGCATTGGGATGATTTGATCTTAAAAGACCAACCAATGACTAAGGCGAAGTATCATTGTTTGGGGGAAGACCAAGGAGTAGATAAATGGTCTGACAGTCTGATCCCATTCTTTCAGGATGCACCAGATTACTTCGCGGTCATGCTGGAGGATTATTGGCTCAATAGGCCGGTGAATAACCATGTCATAGAGATTCTTGCAGCCCATCAAGAAATATGGGGTTTCGCCAAGATGGACCTCTATAAAGGAGTCATGAGCCTCCCCCACACCTTGGACTGTCGCTTCAATGGGTTCAATTTACTTGAACTCCCTCAGACCGAGCGGTACCGCACGTCACTTCACCTGAATATCTGGAGGAAGGATTATTTCCTGAAGCTACTCAGGCCCGGATTATCTCCATGGCAATTCGAGTTGAACAACCCTTCCGTAATCAATGATGGGGAGTTGATCTTGGGGACTGATTTATGCCCAGTCAGTTACGTTAATGTTGTCAGAGGCGGGATGAATGATAGAAAGGCAATGAAAGAACTCATTCAGGATGATTTAGATGAAATGAAGAGGAGAAGAATATGTGTACCAGCATGGGGTTAACTCTACTTCCTCACCAAAAAGAGTTGATCGAATCCATCCACAAAACCACTGTGATTACCGGTGGGTATGGGTGCGGCAAAACATTCGCACTGGCTTACGGGATATGCGAAGCCATCCTTAAAGAACCTGATAAATCATATGCTATTTTCTCACGTGAAACATGTTGGCTTATTGATAATCTGTTGAAAATGGCAAAATGGAGGGGGTTGAAGGCGAAGAAAAGTAGTGACCATATGGTCAAAATTGGGAATGGTTGTGTAGAAGTCTATAGCCAGGGTGATTTAACAACATCAAACGACCTCCATAAATGCAATCATTGGAAGATTTGGTTCGATATTGCTTGCACGGGAAGATATGAACACGCATTACGTCAAGTCGATGATACGCGAGATCATCGATGGCAGGCATTTGGGGCTGTTGAGGGTTGCGATGAAGAATTGGATCAGAAATTTGAACGGATAAAGTTCATCACACCTAAACCAATGAACCTATGGAGTATGAAAAATGAATGAAACTCCGCTATGTTCAGTGCTTTTCCCTACCAGAGGCCGCACCGGGAAGGCCATGAAAGCCATTTGCCAGATGATAAGGCTGTGGAAGGGTGACCTGCATGACCTTGAAATCATTGTCCGCGTCAATCCGGATCAATGGTGTACCGATGTAGCAATGGGGGAACAGTTCTTCAATCAGGAGGTGAATGAAGGGCTGAAGTTTATACTCCTTGTGGATCAGTTGAAAGGATATCGCCACCTCCATCGTTACTTCAACCAGATGGCTCCCTTGGCTACAGGGAAGTGGATCTTCATGATGTCCGATGATGGGTTTATCCAGACGGATGGATGGGATGAAATCATTGCGAAAGTCCCGGTCAACCCGGAAGTGGAACCAGCCCTATTACAGCCTGAGTGCAACGGAGAGCCGAATTGCTTCCCGATTATCTCACGGGCATGGTACCGCGAACTGGGCCATGTTGCGCACCATGTGTCATTGGATGGATACCTCCAGAGGATTGGGGAGATAATCGGCTGCATGTACCCGGTCGATATCTACGTCCATCATGAAAAACATGAATTGACAGGTTGCCCGGTTGACGATACACGCCGGGAGCGGGATGAGTTCCTGAAAGAGTTCAACCAAAATCCATGGGAGAATCAAGTCAACGCCCCACAGTTCCTGAAGATGATACAAGCCGATGCCGATCAACTCAGAAACTACATGGCTTTAATCATGTAGTGAAGGAAATGTATTCAACATTATCGAACTGAATGTATAATGTTGAAGGCTATATCGAGGCGAAAAGGAGAATTACATGAACAAGATATTGGTGCCGCTAATCACAATCACATTATGGATGGGGGCTGCATGGTGTGATCCCACGCCAACCCCCACAGTAACAGCGACTCCGACGCTGACTCAGACTGCCACCCCAACCCCTACCGCAACAAGCCAGTTGCCAAGTGGGTGGTCTTATTCGACAACCAAAGGGATCGTAAATTTCCAGTATGGGGATCAGACACTTAGCCATCCGTTGATTGATAGTACCCTCAAGGCCTCATGGGTGAGCAATGCCACTGGCGAAGCAACCGTCCTTTTGAATGGCATGTATGGGGTTGTCAACCGAATATCTTGGGTTCCAGGAACGGGAGATGATGCTCCCAGTGCTGATTATGACTGCACGATCAGGGATGTGGATGACTGGGATATCTGCCAAGCATATGGGGCCAATCTATCGGCCACCACTACCGAGTGTTATGTATTGCCTACTGGGGTACAAATCGCGGGCAGCGTGACCATTGAAATCACTCATGCTGGGGATAGCAAGAAGGGCATTGTCCGCCTCTACCTGTACCGCTAAATCATGGACGACTTCACTAAGTCATTCAACTTCTTCAAAGCCAAACTCGAAGCGGGTGATCCTTTCGCCCTAGCCCGCTTCGGGGATGGCGAACTTAACATCCTGCGAGGCGAAAAGATCGGCAACAAAGAGTTTCAGTATGACGGGGATGAAGAGTTCAGTTCCATGCTCATGGATGCTTTCACCTTCCGGCACCCGGACTACTATGTGGGGATTGGTTGCCCATGCTGCATCGGGGATAAGGATTTCCGGTGGATGCGGGATACCTCTGGGCAGAACGCAGACCATATAACCTACAACAACATTTTCGTTAATGCCAATTACCGAAGATTCAAGAATGAGATAGATCCTATCTTCATGGAAAGAAATGCCATCTTCATTGGGCCAGAAGAAGGGCGGGCAGAACTTGAGTACAGTTATGAGGTTACTTTTTCTATCCATAAAAACGCATGGAGATTCGCAGAAGAGTATGTTCTTAAACTTGAAAAGTTGATTGCAAACAAACCTCTTCCGAGAATCTATCTCTTCTCAGCCGGGCCGCTCTCGGAGGTGCTGATTCACCGTGCCGTGGAGATCAACCCTAACAACACATACATTGATATCGGATCGACTCTCGACCCGATCATCTTTGGCCATTCGACACGCCAATATCATCAAGGATTCGGGACGGCGGATAAAGTCTGCCACTGGGGGTAAAAAACATGACAAATAGCATCACTGCAATTCTGACTGGGTACAATCGGCCTCAAAACATGAATGCCATCGCAGACGCCATATCTGGTCAATCCATTCCTCCTGATGATGTATGGGTATGGTATAACAAGGGGGTAGAAGAACAAGAGGAACTGGAGGGGTTGAAGGGAGCCTACTGTACTCACAACTTCGGGTTCTTTGGCCGCTTCGCCATGGCATTGATGGCACAGACGGAATACGTCGCAATCTTCGATGATGACACTGTTCCTGGAGAGAAATGGTTTGAAAATTGCCTCATCACAATGGGCAAAACTCCGGGCATCCTGGGAACAGTTGGGATCTATCTCCATGGTCCACACTACCATGGTCATGAACGTGCGGGATGGCCAGCACCCAACGAAGAGGCGATTGAGGTCGATCTGGTTGGGCATTGCTGGTTCATGCGGCGTGAAGATGTCAAATGGATGTTCATTGAAGATCCGCCGCGTTGGACGAATGGGGAGGATATCCATTTGTCGGCTACTGCTTCACGGTTGGGAGGGGTGAAAACTATCGTCCCGCCACACCCCACAAACAACACCTCCATGTGGGGTTCACTCCATGGGAATTACCTTGGCATGGATAAGGCTGCATCCTCCCTCAAAAATATCAGGAATCACGTGGAGCAGCGGGATATCATTGTCAGGGAGGAAATTAAGCGGGGGTGGGTACCGCTACACATGAGGAGAAATGATGCTAGCAGTAACGAAGTATCATCTTGATAATCTTCCCTTGGATCAGAATGATTCAGTCCTGTTAATTCCCTTCAGATACCATATATCTCTATCTGAACGCTGGAGCCCATATGAGTTGGATGTCCTCAAGAAGTTTCCACAGGCCATGGCACACTTCCTTAGTGTCAAGAGAGGCTTATATCCTGGTCACCTCGATATTAGTAGGGAAGCCGACGGGTGGAAGGCCGTATGCGTGGCTCCAGTCACAAGCCCAAGCATGCCTCACCCAGACATACCTCAGCCGCACTTTTTTGATGAGCATTGTGATTCGGCCATGCGGGGTTTCAATGTGTTTTTGAGGGAGGGGTTCGATCATGTTCCGCAGGCCTACATTTCCATCTCGGACGATTACCTGAGTATGCTCAGTACACTGCGTTCAGCAAAACTTCACTTTGAAAATGCGCAGGGGGTCTACGCGGGCTTATTCCTTCGCCCTCACTATCCTGGAGTGAAACATGCCTTCCAGCATCCTATCGCGGTTTCAGCGGTCCTCTCATCAGGAAAGTATCGTGACCCTCAACTGGGGATTGGATCTTTATAGCCAAGTCAACCGATTGCCCGAACGGACCCCCATGGAGGTCATTTCCATCAAGGAAATGAGGCTAAAAGAGCTCTATTGCCGGGTCAGGAAATCAATCTATACCTACCAGTCTCGATTTAGCCACTATGACCGCTACTTCATCATTGAAATGGTCCCTGAGAACGGGTCTCTTCTGCTTGGGTGGTGGAAAGTACCAACAAAAGATTATGATAAATGCTTGTTGCATGTCGAGAAAATGCTTAGCATGAGAGATAACACCAACAAGTAACACTTTACACCACTATGTGAGTGTGCATAGAATGTCGTGGTATGGCTAACACCATAACGCGGCATATGCTATGACACTCGATCTACCAAAGAAGCGAGGCGGAACACCCAGTAAACTCAAGCCGCTCGCTCTCTCAATCGTTTCCCCTCCCCCCGTCCCTCCACAGGGTGGCGCTCTCATTAACGCCACTGACATACGCTTCCCATGGGACAAACAACTTAACGAAACAGATGGTGAGTATGCCTGCTGGAAGCTCTACTTCGATCAGGGTCCGGGGCGGTCTTTTGAGCGGTTAGCCATTGTCACCAATCGTACCATAGAGTTTCTGAAAGGCCTGTCGGATCGCCTCAACTGGGGGCAGCGTACCACCGCGTATGAGGCGTATGTTGATTCCGTAGTTGGCACGCTGGTCAAAAAGCAGATCACCGGGAATCAACAAACGGCAACCCGCGTAATGGGAGAAGTCATTTCTCACCAAGTATCCCGCCTAGCGCAAAAAATCCTTCTTGAACCTCCCTCTGAGGATGACACAGCGGAAGACATTCTCGGTCAACTGCAAGGTCTGGTTTCCGTGTTCAAGGCTCTCAAGTCTGGCAAGGGTGATACGGAAAACGCCAAGAGCCGCTCGATCAATATCATGTTCGCTCCCACGATTCAGGCCGGTGATGCCCCCATGGAAGTCAAAACAACCTACGCGGACGTTGATGATAATGAGTGAACTCAAGGTCAAGAGGATTTTCCCTCATCAACTGAAATTAGTTCACTCTCAGTCATTCGTTTCATCCATCGTGGGAGGGTATGGATCAGGTAAGAGCTACGCATTGGGGTTCTGCCAGATTGACTGGATGCAACGTGAAAGCCCCATGAGCCCCACGGTAGCCTGTGCCCCAACATTCAAACAGCTCGATCAGGCCACCCTCAAAAACCTCAAGAAGTTGCTCGCAGAGTGTGACATTGATTTCGTCCATGGATCACAGCCGCCAGCTTCATGGAATGTCCCTCTGAGACGCTTTTACCGCAAGTGGACCGACATAATCACCGTGGAAACAGGGCACATTATCGTCTGTGCCTCACTTGATGAGCCGGACGCCTTACGTGGTCCTGAGTTTGGTCAGGCGCTCATGGATGAGCTCGCGTTTTGCCCTACAGATGACGGGTTTGACGTGATCCAGAGCCGTATGCGGTGCGGATACACAAAGAATCACCGGATCAGGATAGCAACCAGCCCTCCAAAATACCCAAACTGGTTTTACCATGCCTTCGGGAACCCTGCTCGCAGAAATCAGGCCTATGAAGTCATCCATGCCACCACCCTGGATAACGGTGAACTCCCCCCTGAGTACAAGGATCGGCTCAAGGAAAACTATGATGATATCAAATATCGCCGTGATGTCCTTGGGCAGTGGATATTCGGCGGGGGCGGGTTGGTCTACACAGAATTTGACTTCGAGAAGCATGTGGAATGTTGGGATTACAACCCCCATCTTGAACTGCACATTGGTTGCGACTTCAACCGCGCCCCGCTCGCATGGGTGGTCTGTCAGGTTGACCCCAATGATGACTGTATTCATCAATTTGATGAGGTGTTTATCGAGAGAGACGCAACTACGCATGAAGCGTGTGAAATTGTCCGCTCAAAATGGGGCGATCAGACCATCTATGTTTACCCGGATGCATCCTGCTCACAGATCCGCACCGCTTCCGCCACGGGATCAATATCGGATCTGACCATCATGGAGGATCACGATTTCATGCCGGTCATGCCGGGGTTCAGGAACCCTCCTGTTGTAGACCGTATCGAAGCAGTCCAGGGACGTTTCCGGGCCGGTGGATACCTGATTGATCCACGGTGCAAGAACACCCTCGAATCCATCTCAAATACCACCTACATCGACGGGACCCGCAAGCCCAAGAAATCAAAAGTTCCCGGCGAAATCGCAGAACACCCCACGGATGCCCTCGGATATCTGGTTTACGGATACGAGATGGCCTCTGGGGGGATAACTCGCCTCGCATATTCATAACTTACTGAATAGTATCAACTTAATGGGTAATATATTCCCACACCAGCATCCCCAAGATGGGCAATACTTGCTCGCTGGGCAATACTTTCTCATTTCTCACTTGACAACTACCACCAAAATGTGGTGTATACTATCATTGTCATGGTGGATAATCTCACTTCGGCTCTTCTCCAGATTCACCCAGAGTACAGCCTCTACCAGGATAAGTGGACTTTCTGGCAGGATTCGTCAATTGGTGGGTGCCGGTATGAGTCTAAAGATGAATACCTAATCGAGCATCCACGTGAAAAAGATGAGAAACATGCCTATGAATGGCGAAAGTCACTTGCAACCTATGAATCACACGGGAAACAGGTAGCAGAGGACTGGATTGCTAGGCTGTATGGACCAGGACTCGATTTCGCCTTGGTTTCTCCAGATAAAGCCGATGATTCGACCCTCCATTTGGTCAACTCGATTACGGATGACATTGATCTGCTTGGAACGAACCTTATCAACTTCGCCAAGGGCATTGATTGGACTGTCATTACGCAGGGGTGTTGTGGTGCCGTAGTGGATGTCCCGCCCGATGTTGTCGCTGACAACTTAGGGCAGGCAATTGAGATGGGGCTGCGGCCTTATTGCCGAAAAATTGAACCACAGAACATTCTCGATTGGGAATTTGACCGGCAAAGCAAACTGGAATGGGTCAAGATTCGTGAAGTTGCGACCATCCCACGCCGGTGGAATGAAACTCAGCAACTCACTATGCCTGCGCAGAGCCTTATCGCCTCTGCCAACCCGCCGATTGCCGGACAGATTTACTACCGATATTTCGTAATCGACCGTAGTAGCATTACACGCTATGAACCCACCATAAACTCGAATGAGTTTATTCAGTACGGCCCCATCCCGCACAATCTTGGGATTGTACCGTTCCAGATGTTCTATGGGAAGCCAGCCTCTCCGGGGTTGATGTTCCAACCACCCTTGATCGAGGAAATATACGGGTTCGACAAACTGATATACAACGAATTGTCAGGTATGACTGACCTGATGTTTAACCAGATGTTTTCTATCCTGACCATCGCCAAGATGGGAGGGAAACAGAATGATAAGGCAGTCCCAATAGGGACTTTGCGGGCTCTCGGATATCCCGGCGGGACGGGAGCCCCACCTTCCTTCATTTCCCCCGATGCACGTCTTGTTGAGGTTCACCTGAAGGCCATTGAATACGCCGAGAAAGCCATCAAGCGCATTTCTAAGGGCGTTAACGTCACTATGGTTGATGACAAAGTGCGGGAGGCTTCAGGCAGATCGAAAGCATTCGATTCAGATCCTCTCACCACCCTCCTGCGAGAGCTTGGCGACAATCAGGAACCAGCCTTCAGAAATCTTTTGGCACTTATCCATAAACGTTCCCCATTCGCCGACAAGCCTGTTTCTGTCAGAGCCAAGTTCCCAGATTCGATTGTTCAGCGGGGCGTTCTTGAGGAGCGCGAAGACACCGTTGCTGCCTGCCAAGTTCTGAGTTGCAGCGAAACCGCAACCAGACTCATGGTGCAGAATTTCGCCTCTCAGGTATTGCGTTCGATCTGGTCTTCCGAGGAACGGGACAAGGTACTCAAGGAAATCGAGGGGGCACCCTTAAATGCAATTATTGCCCAGATGTTAGGGGCGTCGGGAGAAGAAGAAAATGGATCAGGAAGCGATCCCAACAGTCAGGAATTACGACCCGGAGAAGGAAGTCCAAGAGACTCGGAGCAGCCTGGCCCTCGCGTTAGAGCAGTCTGAACTCGGTCTCTCGGAAGAGCAAGTCCAGGCCATATCTGAACGCTTGGTAACTGAAGGCGTACGCACCAGGGATGTAGTCAAGCGAATCAGCGGAACATCATTTCGCAAGGGACAGCAATTAGCTCAGGCGACCCTAGAGCAGGAATTTAAGGCGAAGCTCGAGGATCTGAGTCAGGAAGCCGGATTCGTGAAGAGGGAAGAATTATCTGGCCAGTTCTCTTCACCACCCAAACCAGCGGGACCGGATCAGATGTCCACTGAAATTGCCAAAGCAGTTGCTCCTCTTAAAGGAGAAATTACGAAGCTTCAGAACGAGATCAAGACGCAACGCGAAAATGACCGGGAGAGACTCATTACGGAACGAATCAAGTCCACCATCGCCGAACTTGGTTTTGATGATCCCAATGATGTTCTCTTACTGGCTCGCCAAGAAGCTTCATTTGTGTTCGACCCGTCCGACGGCGAAACACTTATCGCGGTGAAGCCTGGGGACCGCGCACAACCCCTGAGCGGTGACGGAACATATACGACCGTCAAAGACTATTTCCAGTCGTTCGCAAACACCACTCGCGGGATGAGATATAGGAAAGTCCCGGAGGGAGCCAGAGCAGGGGCAGGCATATCGGGGATTCCAGGAGTACCGATTCAGGAAGGAATCCTTTCAGATAAGAGTCTGAATGCCGCCCTCCATAAGCTCGGCGCTTAAAAAGGAGGAATATCAAAATGGGTACGATGACAATGACCTTGGCTCAGTTATCCGTAACTGGTTCCAAGAATCTTAATCCCCTTTCGGTGGACGTGATGCGTAAAACCAGTATTGACCAGGTTACTGGTCAGCTGCAAGTACGCGCGGTCCCTGGAGTGTCTAATTCCTACCGCCGCCGTGGATCTGCAACCATCATGAATATCAATCTGCGGGCAGTTGGGGTTGCTGGGGATATCACTGAAGGTTACGCGACTGCAAACGTTGTTACTGATAACTGTGGACGTGTGATTGGACAAGCGTCCATGGACACGATGATCGAGAAAGCCCATGACCTTACCAATCCATGGCGTGAGCAGATTGACGCATACATTCCCGAACTCCAAGACAAATTCGCCAATGAGGTTATCAATGGGACTGGTGCCAGCGGCGGATTCAAGGGGCTAAAAGCTCTCTGTAATGCCATTGGTGCTACTCAGCAATACACCCCAAGTACCACCACTTCCGGTCTTGATGTCAAGTTTGTCCACCTCGATAAACTCGCCTTGCGGGTCCGTGGCACGAAAAAGGCGTTCCTCATGAACCCGAATCTGGCCATTGATTTCAAGCAGCTCGGTGTTTCTCTGGGTGGAAACGTCTGGAGTTCAATAATGGTGCCCTACGGGGTGGTTGGACCCAATGGCGTAATGACCATTCAGGAACGCCCCGTTCAGGCGTTCAATGGTATCCCCATTTACGAAACTGAATGGATGACCACTGAAACCACATGCGGTAAGAGCGGCAAGTACCGCATTATCTGTATCTCCATGGATGAATCCACGGGCGTGGAACTATTCTATCCAAGTTCCTCGCCTGCCATCGGGTTGGAAGTTTACCCGCTGCAACTCAAGGAACGGAACCCTGAAAAATTCATGCGCTTTGAGTGGATTGCCGGTCTTTCGACACGCCATGCTCAGTGCATCGCTCAGGGCTTCAACTTCAAGATCACCAATTCGTAATCCCGACAAGGAGGGAATCCCCCGGAGTGAAATATCTCCGGGGGAGCACCACACATGAAACATAGACTTTTCAAAGTATTCATTGGACGGGGAGATGGGCTTTACGGTAGGTTTGCCTGCAAGGATGGCATATCTCTCTGGCTCTCAAAGAATGATGCCGATGCCTGTATTGCATCTGGTATAGGAGTACGCAAGAGCGGCCCTCCAGCCCCCTATTACGCCATTCTGGAGATCGAGGCGGTAAGCGGCGATATCCCGCGTGCGGAAAATGCTTGCGTCAATGGGGGGTGGGTATTTCCATCCAACGGCGTGCTCATTCTTTCCACGGAAGCGCAACGTGAAGGGATTATCGAGAATCCCAACATCATTGCTACAGCCCCAATCCAGGAACCCGTTGTTGAAACCGTCAAGACCAGTGCGAGGAAGCCGTCCTAATGATTCAACGTACCTTCCCAGTCCCATTTCCGCGCCAAGCACTGCTCATCCGAAACATGGTGGATCAAGTATCTGCCACGAAAACACCGGCTGACCTTTCTATGAAAAGGCCGGAAGGGTTACCGACAGTATCCGTCTGCATCCTCGCCAAAAACGAGCATGAGACCCTTATTGATTGCGTTTCCAGTGTGATCCCACTCGCTTCTGAAATCATCATTGGAGTGGATGACACCACTGATGACCCGCTCTCATTCGCCTACCGGGAAGCCTTTCTTTCAAAGGGTCAGGAATTATCCCGTAAGTTTTTCGATAAGTTCCTGAAAGAGGAGCGGCTGGCCAGCATGGAAGAAATTGCCGCCTTCATAGGGGTGTCTACGGATGCCCTGAAGAAGCGTTGCGACAAGGCTCTCAGAAATGGTAAGCCAACGCGGATCGCGGCTGAGAAGTGCCTGGAAATGGTTGGCAAGGGGAAGGTAGTGGATATCTCCTTCAACGACCACTTCAGTAATTCCCGTAACGCTCTCCTGCCCTACTGCACAGGGGAATTGTGCATGTTCATAGATGGGCATGAGTTTCTTGATAATGTCAGTGTGCTCATGGATTGCATGGTCAAGGCAGAAGTGGAAATGCCTTACTACAAGGTGTTCGGGATCATGGTAAACATGATCGACTCCCCCATCCTAGAGCGCAACCGTCAAGTGCGGATATGGCGTAACCTCCCCGGAGTTCAGTTCTACCGTGGCGTTCACAATAGGCTCAAGTTCCCTGAAGAAATCAAACAGGATGAAGTCTACCCAACGATTGATTCGGCAATGCTAATTCACAATCGTCCGGCATGGCTCGCACTCTATCGTGAACCTCAACGTCAAAAAATGGTTAATCAGTACATGGGTGGCGATTGCGATACGCCCTCACTGTATTACGAAGGTCTTGGCTTCATGCGGGTCAAGGAATGGGCCAAGGCCATTGAATGCTACAAGCAATATATCGAACAATCCCCGCCCGGACCTGAGTCCGCCATGGTCTGCTGGTATTTGGGCCGGTGTTACGAAGATGGATTAGGAGAAAAAGAAAATGGATTGGAATGGTATAAACGAGGAATTGAAAAATGCCCTGATGCTGCATTCTGCCATCTTGCAATCGTTATGTCGAAACTCAGGCGGGAAGAAGGGGAAGAAGACGGGGCGGTGAAGAGGAGGCTTCTTGCAGAAGCCCTGGCACATGCAACATTCGCTCAGCATTGCTCTCATCCTGGTGGAACGATTGCCGTACCTGTCCATTCATTCACGTGGGATGCCCTCCAAAAGAAGGCAGAGGTCCTACGCCGTCTGGAAAGATACGATGAGGCAGCGGAAGCACTCGAATCATCCCTCCAGTACGCAATGGAAGATCAGCGTGTGCAGGATATCCAGGTCTGGGTTTGGGAAATGCGGCGCCTCAATTATGAAAAGATTGACAAGCAGATGCGGTTGTCCCTGAAAGACGGCAATCGGCATCTCTACATTGTCGATCCCTCTCAATTCCACGGGCAGGAAGTATTCCTCACGGCTGAGGCGAATGGCTATGAGGTCAGGCCATCAGCTATCTTCAATCTGGAGCGGTTCTTTGAAGCCGACGTGACATGGATGGAACATGTGGATGAAATGACCGTGGCGGCATCAAACATCGTCCGGTCTGATAGACGGCTTATCATCCGCATATTCCCTGAAGATTTTGCTACCGGTTTAGTTGGCAAGGTGAATTGGAGCAATGTCGATAAAGCGTACCTTGCCAATGAATCTTTTGAACAGATAAAAGTGACTGAGGGCATCCCTGAGTCAGTGTGGGATAGATTCAGTGTCCTGCCAGTAATCCCCAAGCCTGAACGATACCAGTTACAGGCTAATCCTCAGAATAAGGATGTAGTCGCAATTCTTTCCAATGGGGATGAATGGGTATTGCCTCTACTCCCTGAAATTGCTCAGGCCATCCATCCACGGGCCCTACATGTTGGGGGATTCATTAACGGTCAGGCGCTTTATGAAGAAGTGGCTAAAACAGTCGATCAACTTGGTATTCAAAACATTACCTTTTGTGGACGTGTTCATCCCAATGAGGTTGGTCAGTTCATGTTTCGCGGGGGGAATTATGTGAGTCTCGCCTCTGGTTATGACCAGAATCAGATTATTGCCCAGATGATGGGGCTTTCCACATTCGTGTTTGGAGAGGCGGATTTCTCCAGCCGGACCATTAGGGACTTGGCACGAAGCATCAATGAGGGATCACCCACAGGAACAGTGTTGTTCGGAATCGAATACACAGAAATGGTAAACGAGATTGCCCATGTCTTGGAATAAAGATGATATAACAGTCATTTCGTGGGGTAGATTTCTGGAATGTAATCCAGACGATCACCTACATCGTAAATTCGCCTTGGCACATATCAATAGCATGTCCCAAGCGGGGATAAAGTTCTGCTTTGTGGACTTCGGCTCCCTCCCGCCATTGCCGGATGGAGATGGTATCAAGCGTATAGAATCTGATTGCCATCTCGAATCAGTGGCCAAGAATCATGGCCTACTGACAGTCGAAACACCTTTAGTGGCCTTCACTGATTGGCGCTCACTTATTTCTGAGAGGACTATTGCTCAGACCATGGCTCACCTGAATCAGGAGGGAGTCCCTGAGCATTTCATTCTCCAAGCCTATCCATGGGAGATGTCGAATTATCACCGTGGAAAGGTGATTCAGCATGGGGAAATACCAAGCGAATCAATCAAAATCATCGAGAATGTAGCCATACCGTATTCTGCTCCACGCCTTCCTGGAAGCGCATGGCAGGTGTGCCTGACTGAAGATGCCGCTGCAATCCGGGGCTGGAGTGAGGATGTTCAGTCAGGGTGCGCTGCTGACTTCCATGAGCGGATGCGGGCTTATTGCCAATGGGCAAACGGGAGCAATAAGGGTGAAATCCTGACAAGATCAATTCCTGTTACGGTTGCCACTTTTGTGAACGCTGCTAACGATGATGAAGATCAGCAATTATCTCCTTCACTGGATAAATTCATTTCCACGGCGGATATCAACGCTCTTAAATGGGGGTGCTCTGAATGACCACATGGAGGGGGTTTGCGAATCGTCCCTGGCACACGGTCTCTGAATTTGAGTCCTGTACCCGCATGGCAGTTGGAACGTCAAGCATGGACGATATTACCCCCACTGTGTGGAGTGATTGCCGTAATAACGCGGAAAACATCATCTTGTCCTACTTCATGGATTCTCCGCGCCCTATCCGGTCCATGCTAAATCGTATTCCAGGGGAATTGATCCCCCAGTACGGGAAAATTCGCGTGGATGGAGACTTTTCATACACAATCCAGATCCCGTGCATGATTTCAACTCCATCTCAATATGCCCCTACTGTCTGGAAGAACCTTTCCGGATGTTGGGCAGACCGTTTTGATGATGAGCCGCTGGTAGCCAATACCAATTACACCATTTCAGGAAACACGATCACGATTCTGGCAGCATCCAAGGGTGATGTTTACTGCGTGGAGTATGAGACCACGCTGAACCCTCTTCCTGGCCTGCTGAGATCATTCTCGCTTGACCGAACGGCTGATTATGTGCTGGTCAAGAAATACGGAAAGGATCATGCCCGCGTTCAGGAATGGGCCACACAGTACGGGAATCACATTCTCAGGCAATTAGAGATGTTGCGGGACGGGAAGATCGAGGTCCCTGAAATTGCCAGAGTCAATCTATTCGCGGATTGGGAAGAGGGCGATCAGTCGTTGTCCTCAATCCCCATCGGGAGAGTGTAACGATGAAAGTCACACTGGACTTCTCAGGGTTACGGGGCGCGGTTACTGAAGCAATTCAGCAACTTAAAGGCCATTCCTTGATTGATGAGAAGTACATTGATGCACGGGTTATCGACCACCTCCAGGATCAATTTGACGTTCAAGGCATGACTGAAGATGGAGCCACTGGAACGTTTACTGAGAACGATCCTAATTACGACGCATGGAAAGAACAGGTCTACGGCGAAACTCGCAGAATGCACAAGACACACCAATTACGCGAGGCCGTAGCAATGGCCCCCATGGATACCAGTGGCTCCGGCGGAGAAATCACCTTTGAGTGGTCTTGGGATGCAGTTGCTCCGAATGGTAAGAATTATGCCGCAAAGTATCAGAATGGCCCAGACAAAGGGCGGCGGCTGGTACTGACAGATCAGTTTGTTGAAGACCTTGCGGAAGATATTTCCGCTGAAGTAATTGCGGAAATCGAAAGGGCCCTATCGACATGAGCGCGTCTTCGATTTTCACAGTCATTGTTTCAAGAGTTCAAGGCCACTCTCAGACCAGTTCCTATTATGTTCGGGATGAGTGGGGGAGTGATCTGAACGATAAGCATTTTCGGGCCGGGGTAATTGAGTTGGAGCCGGACCCGGACGGCTACACTGTTTTGCTCGATCACCAAGGCGATGGGTGTGAACGGGTAAAACATCAATATCGTGCCCGCCTTTGGCGTAGCTCCAAAACACGCCGCGTGGCTACTGGCCTTGTTCAAGACATGGCCGATGACTTAATGAACTCGCTTCAGTCCACTAACGATAACTTGGAAACAAACCATGTAATTCGCGGACAGATGCGGTTCGAGCCAATCCGTCTGGAAGTCAAAAAAGATGCGGAATTATCCGCCGACTTCAACGTAGTCACGGGAGTTCTCAAGTTCTCTGTACAGGAGTACCAGGACCCCGGAGCAAGGTAAGGAGGTTCCGTTATGGCCTCAAAATCTACGCGGGCTCGATTCTACCGGCTGACTGGTTTGACGCTTGGGGGAATTGTCGCTGACGACAATAGTTCCCTCCAGTTCTCATCTTCCAGTACGCCGATGGGGTCGGGATCGGAAACTGATAGATACGCTAACCATTTCCTTCAAGGAACGCAGATAGCAAAAGGTGCAACCATCCGGATTAAGGATCTGTGTGCCGCAAACATATACAGATCCATGATGGGAAGTATTACATCTTGGAAATGTTATGTTCCCAAGGCTTCAATGGGTGACACCACCACAGGATTTTTCTTCACCTCCAATACGACCAACGGTGGGGGGGCTCTCATCAAAACAGTGAAAATAGATGGAGCTTTTAACAAAGAAGGGGAAGCCGAGATCACACTCATTTTCAGATCCACCGGCACCGCTTCGGGGGTTTCCATGACCTCCCTGAGAACGCCTTCATAAGGAGGGAATGACCAATGGGTTCCACACGGAATAGATTCATAGGGATCAAGGATCTTCTCATATCTGTCCTAACAGAAGAAATGACTGTGAACGATTCGCTAGCGGCTGGAATTACCTCTGATTCACAAGAAATCGGAAGCAATTCTGAAAACGATAGCCACGCCAATCATTTCCTGCAAGCAGTCGAACTGTCCGATGAGGTAGTTCTCAGGACATATGACCTTGCGGCTGCAATATGGCTTGAAACACAGATCGGGAAGATCGCTCAAGTATCCTTCACCCTCCCACATGCTTCAGAGGGCTCCAGTTCAACGGACTTGCATATTGCTACATCTATCACATGTGATAGCGGGGCAATGATCCAATCCGTCAACATGGACATTCCTGAAGAAAAGGAAGGCGAGGCAGAAATAACACTTATCTTCCGCTGCAAGTCCAGCGGACAGGCAAGCGGACTAACCATAACGGAGGTAGCAGGTTCCTGATGCGTGGAAAACCAATTGAAGTGATGTTGGCAAATGGACAGAAGGTTGAAATCCCAAGGGTGTCTCCATTTGGAGCACCCAGCGGGATCGCTGAGAAACTGCGTTATCTGGAGGATCAGGTACGCGGATCAACTATTGAGCGGCTTTCAAGAAAAGTGGTGCGAGAAATGGGCAGAACGGAGCGGCTTGAGAAGATGGCCGACCGTTGCGAAGCCTTCATTCAGCACCCAGATACTCCCCCTGAAAAAAGGGATGAGTATTTCAAGAAAATGGAATCCTTCATGGCACAGATTGAAGGATCTGTTGATAACACAGAAAAGACCGGCGAAGAACTTCTTGAGATCAAGGACACAACAGACAAGTATGCCGGAGAAGTTGCAGCATGGGTTCTGAATGAGTGCCTTCATATGACTGAAACTGAGTCAGTTCTTGATCGGGATGTAGAGATAGACATATGCCGCGCTGCTCTCGGTTTTGATCCAATAGGCACAGGGGTTAAACCGGAAGGCCCTTTGGCCCCTACGGGAGAGAACTCCAGTGGTGCCGATGGGTTGCAGTCTGCACAGGCAACATAACGCCATTTGAGGAAGGGAGGTTGACGATGGACGATATTGAAGTTCTTGCATCATTCGCGGATATCGAGAAGCCAGCCTTCTTCGGACCAATCTCTGACGGTGGCCGCGACATGGCCCTGGGTGAAGAGATCGTAAAACTCATGCGGGAGACAAAGGCGTTAGGGCCTTTCCGATGCTAAATGGGTGAAGCCAGAATTGCGTTAAAACTTGATATCAGTGATGCCATTGAATCGCTTGGGAGACTCAAGCGTGAGGCGAGGAATATCACTGGACGTGGCGCGGGGAGATCAGGTGATACTTCCAACGTCGAAAGAGATGCACTCAGGCGTCAACAGGCACTTGGGGCAGCCATGGCGAGGGAAGTTAGATCGCATATCCAAGGCATTGCCGACAAGCGCAAGGCTGACAAGAAGGCAGCCGCTGACTACGTATCATTCTGGACGGATGCACTCAATAAAGTAGACCGGATGAGCCGCAAGAAGGAAGAGGCTCATGCCCGCGTTATCAATGATGAGCGCAAGGCTGACAAGAAGGCAGCGGAACAATATCAGTCTGATTGGGCTAACGCGCTCAAAGAAAGAGCAAGCCGGGAAAAAAGAACCCAAGCGGAGATCAACCGGCTTCATCAACAGGCTTTTAATGAAGACCGGAGACGGATTCGCCAAAAGCAGAATGATGAAGCTCGTCACTATGCTTGGCAGAGCCGCATGGAAGCCAAGGCTTACGCCGACAACAAACGATTCGATCAACAGCAAATAAGCAATCAGAAGGCCAGATTCTCCCGTATCGCAAACTTTGGCAGCGGGGGGATGCTGGATTCCACTTTCCAAGCCGGATTGACTCGTTTGGGGGGCATGGGTGGAGGTCCAATCTCAGACGCCACACGTAATGCTGTTACCTTCGGATTCTTCGGAAACTCATTCGGGGCCATGGGTGGCAGAGCGGCGCGAGGTGTGTCCTCTGGAATCGCTGGATCGCTCGCCGGAAAGGGTCCGTTAGGGCAGGCACTTGGGACTGGGATTTCAGGTCTGGGGGCAGTTGCCGGGGCTGCATTGCCAATTTTGGGGGCTCTCAAGGGAGCGCAGGTGGGAGCAACGGTCGGCATAGCGCAAACAGCTTTTGGGGCTGCGGTCAGTCTCTTCTCTTCCTCAGTTGGAACTCTCGCTGGAGCAGTTACGAGGCTGGTAGGGCGCGGCGTTGGCATGGCACGTAATCTTGCCATCACTGGAGCGGCGGGCACTGTGGCAACGACTACAGCGGGCGTGGCGGCGCTCTCCGCAAGAGTTAAGGCTGAAACGGCGCTCGGAGTAGTCGGGGGGCGTAATGCGGGTGACCTCGGAGCCTATGGGAACATGATGTCCCGCTCTCCAGGGAACATGTTCTCTCGTACTGGCATCATGGAGGCGCTCACTAGGTCCAGCGCCTTCGGGATGAATCCTGGCCTGGTCAAGTTCTTCATGCCAAGAATGATGAACGCTTCATCCATCTTCGGGGAGGATATCTCCGAGGGTATGCGGGCGCTATCGAGGGCGGCATTTCAGTCGGAACCGGAAGCGGCTGAGAAGTTCGGACTGAACCTGTACGAGAAGAATATCAAGCAAATGGTAGGGAACAGGTATGACCTGAACAACCCAAGGCAGAAGGCAGAGGCGACATTTCAGGCCGCTTCCATGCAGCTCGAACGTTTCCGGGGCGGAATGGGAGCGATCCGTAGGACTCCGGCGGGAGCCTTCGGGTATACCAAGAACAAGACTACCGATTGGCTTGAGCAGATTGGGGGCGGGTTCTCAGCAGGGTTCAAATTAGTCCCGCGACTGAATCAACTGGGTGACATGATTGGCTCCGATAAGAGCAAGGGGCTTGGATACAGAACCTCTCGCGCTTTAGGCAGTATGGCTGGCAAGGGCGTTGATTACCTCACCTCCACATTCTCGCAAAAGAATATCGGGTCATTCTTCTCTTCGCAGGATGAAGGCAATACTGCGAGCAAGGCGGGCGATACGGCCAAGGCGATGGTTGCCTCGATCATGGCGGGGGCTAAATCCATCCTCCAGATGGCTAACCAGTTGTGGGAAAAACTGGTCGGGGCGGATGGTTTATTCAACCGCATGAGAAAGCAGTGGGATGAGTTCAGCAACGATTGGGCAGGAAGCATCAAGAGCAAGATCATTCCTGAAATCGCTTCGGCCATGGACAGCATTTACAAGATGGTCGGGGAGGTGGGGAAAGAGTTTGGGAAAGGGGCGCTGAGCGGGGCCACAGGAGGATTGATTGGCGGAGACGGAACATCCACGGGAAGAAGAATCGCAACGGGTGGGGGGGCAGTAATTGGAGGTATTGCTGGTGCTATGGGGGCACTACCAACCGCTAATCCTTTTTTGATAGCCGGAGCCGCAGTAACGGGAATGTATGTTGGAGGCAGAGCTGGTGGGGTGGTATCAGACGTGGTCGGCTACGCCAACGGCGGCACCGTTCCTGGTCCTGAAGGCAAGGCAACTCCAGCCGTAGTTCATGCCGGGGAGATGATCCTCAATCGTAGACAGCAGAAGGAATTGTTCGGGAATCATATGTATGCCGGTGGGACGATAGCTGATGCTCCTAATCCATGGTCTCATTCAATTCTTGGAGATATATCTGGTTCATACAGAAAGTCTATGAATACAAATGACATGAGGGGTGGATATGGCTCCACATACCCCGAACCCATGACCGATTTACGCAAACCTAAGCATCTCCAAGATCCATGGTCTAATTCAATCTTCGGAGATATATCCAGCCCCGATACGAAGGATGATGGGAAGACGATGTTCGGGTCAAGTGTTACTACTGGCTTGAACGCCATTGTTGATACATTCAAAAAGATTTCAGATGAACTCGCCACCAAATACGCTCCTGAGATCAAGTCCACCAAGGAAGGTCTTCAGTCCGCAAAGGATTCCTTCATCAAGAATCTCGAAAACTCACGCCCCGGAGTGGATAGCACCTTCCAGTCGATAGCCAACGCGCTGAGCGGCGCGGGGGGCGGGATGGGGGATAGTGGAGCTGGATTAGGAACTCTCCCATCACTGCAACTACGCGGGGATCAGGGCGTTAACGTTCGCGGTGTCAGGCGGCAACGCGGGCATCATTATTCGCGTGTCGCTCCGGGCACTCAGATCCCGCTTACTCCCGAAGCCATGGCGAACATCAACCCCATCTTTAATGCGCTCTACGGCGATCAGAGCCCGCGTGAAAAAGCACTTCAATATCATCGGAGTCAAAGAACGGCTGGTTCAACCATTATCAATAACTACGGGAATCAATATCACCGTGGCGACTCCAATTCACTTATGAGACTGGCAGAGGCACTTTAACATGGCAACCCATGACACTCTCTCCATCTCGATTACAGCCCCTCCTGAATTGGTATCCACGATTACGGGAGAAATCCTATTGGCCTTCACGCCTCCACGCGGAAAGGTGCGGATGATGGACAGGGATCTTCCTGGAGTTGGCAGCATGGTCCACTTCCTTGGCCCCGCGCCGCGTACTTATTCCGCTTCAGTTAGGCTTGAATCTACTACGTTCGCTGGTCTCGAAACAAAGGATCTGGCATGGTCGAACATTGATGGGTGCCTATGCACTGTCACCATAACCCCACGGGATGGCGATGATGCAAGTGTCAGAACAGCGCAATCGTTTACGAATATGCTTGCAGCAATAAGAGACATTGCCCCGCCTATTTCTTCGGGGGATTTATTCTCTCGAATGATAACCATTGATTTCAAACAGGTCGCGCCACAGGGGGTGCCATAAACAATGACAACACTTGCCGCTGATTGGCAGCGAACACAATATAATAGTGGAGCAGCCGTTGCCCCGATCTACCCCGGAGTAATACGGGCGAGGAAGTATATTGACGTTGCCGAAAATCAATATGATCTAAGCACTCATCATAATCCTGATGAGTTTGAAATTGTTATCCCTGCGGACGGGTTGGTAGAAATAGATTACCTCCCGGTGGACAATCCGCAACTCGATCCCGTCCTGGAGATATGGTCTGGGTCAAGAAAGTCAGGGAACCAATTTGAGAAGGTTACTGGAACAGGTGCTTTGACTGGATATCAGGTGCGAGTTTACCCTGGCCAGCAATCACTCGATTTCAGCACTGACCGGGCCGGTGAACTTGCATATGTGACCGTATCTACCGCTGGGAGTGTTGTTACGGCTTCTGCGCTGAACCGCGTCTTCGCTGAAATACGGGCTATGCAGCTGGCAATGTCTACAGGCTCAGGGGGCGGCGGAGAGTCATATGCTGTCATATCTGGGGAGGATATCCCGGCTGATTCTTTCGTCTACTTTGCTCTCGATTCTGGGACGCTTAAATGCTATTTGGCAAAGAGCAACGATTCAACCATGTGCGCGGTAGGGTATGTGGCAGTAGCAGCTTCAACGGGAGCAATCGCAACGGTCATATTCAGTGGAATCCAGACCACCATTGGGAACCGCCGTAACGCAACCATCCCCACCGGGGCAGTCCTTTTCCTATCCAAGAATCCTGGCCACCTCACCTGGAGCACGGATGCAGATCAAGCATACAACCTGGACGCTACGGATGCACGGATAAAACTCGGAGTTTACTTCTCTGCGAATGTTGGCCGAATTTCAATTGAACCTAATGCGGTGTGGAGCGATTAACAATGGCAATGACCCTAGAAATGCCTTGCAACCCCCACCTATCTTATATGGGCTTATGCGCTATGGGAGCTGCTGGTATTGGGTTCAATGGACATGGCCGATTGACCTCATATTTGGTGTCAAGTGATGGTGCCGTGGTGACAATCAATGGGGGCGCTGAAGCCACCTACAATGGCGTCTCACCGCACATTAAGTCATTTCTGTATGGACTCTATCACTCAGAGGACGATCAACTAAACACTTCCGTTACGCGCCTGACACAGCGTTCAGATATCGTATTTGACGCCATTCCATTACCAAAGGGGTCTTCCTGGAGAATCTATCCGGGACCATTCTCTACCGCCCAGAAGAGAAATCTCCTGCTCCAGTGGGAGGGTGATTCATACACCGAGAGGTACAGGGTCTACCATTCCCTTTTGGCCGATTATTCCGATGCAGTTATATGCGGAACGAGGTCTATCAATTCAGAAATCATTGTTGTCAATACGAGCGGGACTAGTGGAGTCCTAGCTGTCACTGGAGTGGATGGGCCCGTCGGTCCTGAAGGAAACTACTCAATAAATGTCACCCGGCTGACCGCTGAGGACGATATCACCATCACAGTGGTGGATAATATCGAGTCCACAACATCCGAAGCAACCACATGGGATGGTAATTCATTCAGTTTCGGGAAAGGCTTGATGGGGGTCTTAACTGAACCCTGGCCTGATCTCGGAACAACTGTTTTCGTTGTGACGGCGGAACCAGATAAATCATATCTCCTGCGCAACCCAAGTGATGCTACACACTACTTTAAGGTCAGGGCATTACGCGGTGCAGATGGGACCTATGCAGACTCAGCATGGGAATCAAAGACCATCGTGAATCCTCCTGGCCCCGTCAGTGGAATTGACGTGGAGTTTGTTTCCACTTCTTCGGTAAACATTACGTTCACGATGCCTGCGGACGCCGATATCGCTGGGTTCCACATTTTCGTGGGGGAAAACTGGAAGAATGGGAATTACGTCCCGCATTGGCACCCCAAGGTTACCTCCAGTGCCGTAGCCAACGAATCTGTTACGGCGGTAGTAGGTGGGTTGGCGGTGGACACCACCTATTGGTTTTACATTCGCGCCTTTGATTCTTCTGGGATGGATGATGAAACAACCAACGTATCAAAATTCTTCCTGTCATCTACGGCGGTCAGCTACGGAGATGTCGAAGCTCCGTATGACATTGTTGCAGAAGCCACTGATCTTAACGAGGTCACGATCACAGTTACTACAGACAAGAGGGAGTCATCGGTTGTCATCTATTCAGACGGCGGCACAGGAACCATAGATTATACGACGGCCTATGCGACACTTGAATCCTCCACGCGGGTAGATCAATTCGCCAATGAGTTTGGAACTTATACGACCATCCTGACTGGGATCACGGCGGGAGATTACCTGTTTGGCGCTCGCTGTGAAGTGAACGGAGCCAGCGACGGCAATACTGACATATATGATGATGTGACGGTCTATGGTACGGCATTAACCGCACCTTCCGATCTGACAATCACTGAGGTGCCTACAGATGGGTAGAATCACAGTGACCAGCACAGAGAAGGTTTACACACAGTATCCGCGCCTAAAGGTTACCGTGTATGACCCGTGGTTTCAGAAGAAGGTAAAGATTTCCGATGGGCAGATCCTATATCCGATCAGGAGTTCAATGGCTCCTGGTGAATATGGAGGTACCGGAGAATTTCTGCACACAGCCCACGCCTTCGCCTCATTTCAGGATGATGATTTCGAGAGGCTGATCGGCTGCTACATTATCGTTTCTCTCAAGAACACAGTCATATGGGCAGGAGTTCTAACAAAGGTCCAATATCAACATGAGGCGAGCGAAAGCAGCGGAGTCAATCAAGTCACCTACCATGCCCGCGATCTGTGGCACGCGGTAGCAGACAAGGCGATTCGTGGCACATTCTATGGCACTGGTACCACGATTGAGCACCTGCTCCTATATCTGCAAGGAAAGTCTTTCACGGTTCCAATCACGATTGGAGGGACCAGTACATCCTCCAATACGAAGTGTTATCTCCCAACCAACAAGAAGGGCGATATCATTGTCGATATCAACGAAGAGTCTTTCGAGACCGGTTCTTCCTATATTTGGAGTCATGGCTATTCCAACATAGACATTGCCAAACTCATCGTGGACGTTGCTGAAGAAAAGCGGTTCGACATGGTGGGTATCCGTCCCAACCCGCTCGGCTCGGATACGATTGGAACCATAGAAGCTATTTCCTATTCAGAAATCCCGAAGGCCATTGTCATTGGCGTCCCGTCGGAAACAGATTTCGAGGCTCCCGTTTATCTGCCAAAGGTACTCAGCATCACGGGCGACATGGACATGTCCGGGTGCGTAACGGATATCCATGCCATCGGCGGGGAGATAACCGAATCGTGCAGTGTGCAGTTAATTCCTGCATGGCCATCCGAATTAGAAGCGGAGTTGTTCGCATCCCCCGTGAAGGCCTACTCCGAGCCGCATATTTATGGCGGCATCGGGCGCGTCTGGTATTTGGATATTTCTCCTGAAGTGTCGAACATCATCCCCTTCAGTGATATCGCCGAACCGCGTTACTGGACAGATGATGACAACTGGAAAAACCATGCCGGGAATGCTTCTGACGCTTGCAGAATATGGGAATATAATGGTCCTCTTTCTGATACTGACAAGGAGGATGACACGCTCTGGAGGGAGTGCGGTGAGCAGTACATCATTACCCAATACAATAAAGACAATGCCAATACGAAGGTCTCGCGCTTCGGCAAAATGGCGCGTTTGGGATGGTTCAACAAAACTCTTGGCTTGGTGATTTTCAAGGAACCCCAATTACGCAAGGGTTGGAAGATTGATCCAGACACAAAGAAACTTGTTGAAAATACTGAGGATCAAGGTCCCAAGACGCTCGTATTTCAGGGTATCCGTAGTTTAGGGACTATGGGCTACAACACGGGGCATAAGGGCCCCTACCCACGTCCACGCTGGAGATATTTGGCCAACACGATATGGAGAAAGCACCTTGAGTCACACTATTCAGGAACAGCAACCTATTTCAACCGCCGTTACACCATGGGTGAACAGGGCCGCGTCGAACAGGACAACAACTCTTCCTTTGATTACTCCTATGCCATGCAATTGGCCGCGCTCCGCAAACAAAAGGAATGCGCTAAGCCAAGAAACAACATCACCATATCTATCTCCGGTCTGGATACCTCATGGTGGTTTGGTGACTGGATTAAGCAAGTCATGGATACCGATGGGAATGTAGTCAAGGACAATCTCGATTGGTATGTAAGAGAAATTGAGCATGAATATGAGACGTTAACAACCATTCTATCAATGGGGCAGAGATACGATGGGTGAGCATACAATAGGAGAATTAGTCAACCAGACCCGCACCATGGATGAGGAGGGTACCGTCTTCAGGGATCTTCTTCAGGCTCTCACTATGGCCAGCGAGAGCGGCAAAGGTCTAACGACACTGTTGTCCGGGATTACTGACGGGTGTGGCAATTTCGGTCTGTTTGATGACTTTCTGCGCATGAGCGGGACAGGCAAAGAGGATATTGATGAGGAACGTAAATCAAAGGCCTGCATTAAAGCGATTGACGCTCAGGTGATATCGCAAGAGGGGGATGTTGGGGATCTGTGGCAATTCGTGAAAACAGCATCAGATGGAAGACCAATATCTGTTAGTGGATATTTGTACTAATGTCAGAATATAGCCATTACAATTTGCGAGCATTAAGATCGCAGGCCTTGGTTAGGCTGAACTGGGCTGAGACTTTAGATTTAATTCTTGACAGACTCAATAGTCTGGAATCATATCTATCACAACCACTATCAAGTTGGTATGGGACTGATCCTAACACCGGGACTGGATATGGTTCCCAAGGTAATAGTACCTGCCCTCACCTTCGTATTACATATGATGGAGCGCCTTTACGTATGTATATCCGTGATCGCGTGGACATGCTGAGAGGGATGCTTGGGGCTCCAGATTTCCCTTGGGAATATACCCCAAACAAAGAAGATTTCGACAATGCTCATCCGCGCTGCGGAATTGATGCACGTGGGTTACTAGAAATGCTTGAAGCAATCGGAAGGGAATATGATATTTCCGGTAAGAAATATATCAGGCATTGGGTCGAAACAATAGATGATGATGTAAGGGAATACGATATTGGAATATCTACCACTATAACATCGACATATGAAAGAATAATTGGCACAAAAAGTAGTCTTGGTTATGAGATAAATCACGGTCATTTTGTGAATTGGAAATGGGATATAGATAATGGAGAAGTAATATCTGAAACAGGAAGTAATAATATAAACATAATTGGTTTTGGAGTTAATACAGAAAATGTTGATGAGGCTGATATAAAAATATCATCTACCATAAGAGAATCATATTGCACCCCAGTAGATGACAATGATGAATCAGTTATAAACATGGAAGGTTATGACTGGGTTGAAGAAAGTGGCGCAGCGTATGTTATTATCATAGGAGATACAACACAAAATGGTGATGGTGGGTCCGAAACTTTAACGGGTGATTATTCGCACGGCGGGGTATGGGAATATGATGGATATGGTGGTTGCAGCGGATCTCACCATATAATGGGTGGAGACCCACTTGGGGTTCGCATAGATGATTTTGGAGAAGAGATACATCCGAGTGGACAAATAGGGGATGTTGTAGGTTCTAATTATGATAAATTCATCCCTATAGTATCTGTTGACTCTCAAAATGAATCCATAAAAGTATCAATACCAGGAATAGTTTCATCATGGAATAATGATTCATTAAAATCATATTTTAATGAGATGTATTTATCAGCAACGACATTTATTGATAAATATTCAGACCATATGTCAATAGATCATCTTAAATCAAAATATGATGCTTTCCCGCATGGGGATGAATTGGGTGAAGTTGATTGGGCTTTAGGAGAATCAGAAATACAAGGGCGCGGTAAATTTCAAGCATCTTCTTGGGCTTACGCGTTTTATAAAAAAACTCAAGCACCATCAAGCAAATGGTTACTTTGGACAAAGACACATTTACCACCGGATTGGCTTACCCGGCTGAAAGCATGAGGAGGAATAGCATGAAAAGACTTGCATATATTTTGTTCTTAATCGTGTCCATGGCTCAGGCGGCAACGGTAGACCTGCACACGGATGATTATGATGGGTTCACGTATAACGGCCAACCTGGAATGCAATCCCCGAATGTGTGGTTTCCGATTGGCGGGGGAGGCTATGAGGGTGCTTGGGGTGAGTTTGCGGTTGGGAATAACTCCTGGATCAATGAAATAGATGGCACCGTTGTTGAAAATAGTAATCAGGCCGTGATCTCTTTCAGAATCACTCCGGGGGATGTCCCAGTAGGATCACCAATTACCAATATCCGGTTGGGGATGAATATCAGGGATTGCACCTTCCAGTCACCTCAGCAGATATGGGTATACCTCCTCAAGAGAACCCGTGGGGCAGGAACACTTAGTGCCCCAACCTGGAACTACATCGGCCCCGATCTGCAATGGGCCAACATTGCTGCTGGGGGGGGGGAGAGTTGGATGACTGACCATACCTCCCCAATTGATGTACATGACGGAATGGCAACGATATCTTCAGTTGTCAATACCCCATTCAGCGATACCTACACAAATTATGAAGTTGATGTTGACTCAATCTTCAACGGGAAAGTTCCAACGGTAGGCTCCGGGAGCCCAATGGACCTGTCATTCCTTGTCATGGCAGGTTGCGAAGACTCCATGATTTACATTAGCAATAATGCGAATGACCGGGATGATCCCATCTATTTGAGGTTGACATATGAGGGGAACACGATCCCCACTCCTACCGTAACGGTTACTCCGAATGGCGGTCTCACCCCCACGTTTACTCCCACCGTGGCGACACCCACTCCTACACAAACGGTCACTAAGACCCCCACGCCAACGAATACCGGAGCCACCCCAACACCCACGCCAACCAATACAGGGGCCACTCCCACTATTACCCCTACGGTTACGAAGACATGGACGCAGACCCCAACGAGCACGAATACTCCCACTCGCACTCGGACTGTCACTCGTACCAATACCACTGGATCAACGCCTACCCCCACGCTAACCCGCACAACTACGCCTACGTTCACCACGATACCCACGGCTACGATTACCAACAGCCCTACGGCGGGGGCGACTTCAACCCAGACCCCAACATGGACGGTAACCCCAACCTTTACGGTAACCCCAACAAAAACCATTGTGGCGACAAGCACCCCACAAGGGAACAAATTGCTCTCTTCAGATGCAAGCGGACATGCCGTCAAAGCTACATCGTCTCATATCGACACACTTGATGCTGACACGATCACAGTGGATTCTCTCGAAGCATCTTCTGCTAGCATCTCAGCCGCATATCTCACCATTGGTAATAGTATCCTTCTTAATCGTGGAGGGATTTCCTTCGATACAGGAGCACGATGGGATACCACTGGGACTTTCCGCCTCGATAGCGACACGTATCTGACTCAGAATGGTCTGCTGTACCTGAGTCAGGAAGCGGTGCCGCCATACCTGTCGAACTCATGGGACGCAACGAGTGGGGTGCTGAACCTCTACTCTCCTGGAAGAACTGGAACGTTGAACCTCGGTTACGGGACAAACGGGTTCACGCTGGGTGGGTACTATACCACTGAGGGTACCATCGGCTTCGGGACCGATGACTACATCACACTTGATGTCACTGACTCAGCAGTAGAGTTTAACGAGACCAACACCTCTCTTCGGGCGGACTCCCCTGAACTGCATTTCGGAGCGGAGCAGGGCGGGACTGGCAAGGGTGAGGCCTATATCAAGTGGGATACCACAACCAATACCTTCAACATCGGCGACTACACTTACCCCACGCCAGGGGCGGTAAATGCTGTCACGATAGACACGGATGACAACAGCGTCACCATTGCGGGGGATCTAACAGTCACAGGTACGCTCTATGGAGTGGAGCCGGTCTCGATCATCAATGCGGCACAGGTGACGGCGGGCACGTTCGGGGCGGGGGATTATGTGTTTCCCGGAAATGTCACCCTTCCCAATGCGAGTACGTTCATCGGCGAGATCATCAAGGCCGTGGACACCACGGGTGTCATCGTACAGGACAAAGACGGGAATGCGATAGCGACCTTCAGTGATACGAATACACTTGTCGTTTCGTGCCCATCAAACTCCGGAGTGAATGTATCCGCAGGGAATTTTCAGGCGATCAACGCAAACTCTGCATACAATTACGGGGTCCTCTGCCAGGCGGCGGATGGAGCAGGAAATACAATAGGAGTCTACGCAACGGCCAGCGGTGCAGCGTGCGGCGGGTACGTTGCGGCAATGCGAGGCGTGAATGGCAGCACAACGAACACTACCAAATATGGTGCCCTTCTTGTATCGAACGGAGCCAATGGGACAAATTACGCAGCGCATCTTACCGCTTCCGGTGGAACCACAAACTGGGATGTCTACACAGATGGGACCAAGAGCAGGATTGCGGGGATGCTTCAACTCACTGACACCGGTCAGCAGATCACGGTGGACACGTCTGCCAATCAATTCCTGTTCGGCAATTCGACCACGGCCAACATGCTCAGCATCGACACGGACACGGGCGCGGTGATCGCCACGGGCGGGCTGACCATTGGCGGGAGCCTGAACCCCGGAACTGATTTCTCAGTCACCGGTCAACTCCTGTGGTACGACGGCACAAACATCGTGGGTATCGCAAGCGTTGGGGCATCGGGCGAGGTGCTCAAAAGCCAGGGAGCCGGGCAACCCCCGATATTCGCGGCGGTCTCTGGAGCTCACGATGCAGTCACTGTGGGTGGCTCGTATGACTACATCACCCTCAGCGGGCAGGTGTTGACCAGAGGCCAGGTGGATCTCACCACAGACGTTACCGGTGTACTCCCAGACGCAAACGTAGCAACGACACTGGCACGTGACAGCGAGGTCCCCAGTCTCATCACGGGCGGCGGTAGCAGCATTGTCACGTCTAACCTCGATCCAAGTCTTGCACTGGTTAGTTCCTCCACTGGCAAGGTGGATGAGTCAGCGGTGTCAACTACAGAACTCAACTACGTGGATGGTGTTACCTCTGCGATCCAAACGCAACTGGACGGGAAGTCCACGAAAACCTTCACCGCCAATCGCGCCATGCAGAGCAATTCGAGCACTGGCCTGCTGGAGGTATCGAGCACGGTGGACACCACTGAACTCGGATACCTGAACGGGGTGACCTCTGCGATACAAACCCAGATCAACGGCAAACAGGCGGCCATTACTGGGAGCGCGAGCAGCATTGATACTGAGACGCTGACAGGTTCGCGGGCGCTACAAACTGACAGTTCAGGATTGGTGACTACATCGGCGGTGACCTCCACAGAGTTGGGATATTCGCATGGGGTGACAAGCGCGATACAAACCCAGATCAACGGCAAACAGGCGACCATCACAGGGAGCGCAACTACAATCGACACTGAGACGCTGACGGCATCAAGGGCATTAGTCACTAATTCAGACGGGGATATTGCCGTAAGCCTTGCAACGTCCACGAACCTCGGATATCTCGCGGATGTTTCCGGAATGGTTCAAGCCCAGATAAATGCAAAGCAGGCGACATTAACAGGATCAGCGAATCAGACGATTCGCTTCTCCGGGACAAATGCTGTTGCGGCAAGTTCCGTGCTGACAAACGATGGGACCAATTTGGTTACCACGGGTAACCTCACGATGGCAAGCGCAAAGGTGTTGACCAATGAGATCATTAAAGCGGTGGATACCACTGGTGTCATCGTGCAAGACAAAGACGGGAATGTCATTGCGACATTCGGGGATGACAACACAACGGCATTTTCTGGGGACATCTCTGTACCTCAGTACGGTTACGCATATGCCGACAACATCGGCGTTCATACCAGCTTTGGCGTCACTCGTTTTGATACAGACGATGTACTCCTTAGCGCGAACACAAGCAGCGGTACGACATATTTCAGGATTGGGGATACCGATGACTCAGCAGCAGATTACTATTGCACGTTCAGTGCAACTTCTGGAACAGGCGGGTATTTCCTGGGGCAAACTGAGGCGCAGGGATTGGCGTGGACACCTGCTACAAATAGGGTGTACCTGAATGGGAATGGATCTGTGTATGTCAACCTCGATTCCGGGAACCTGTCCACTTCGCAAGTGTTCGCGGTCAAGCATAATGATTACGACACGGATGGCGGGACTCTCCTTGAAGTGACCGAGGCGGGAGCCACCACGATAAACGGATCAGCCTCGATCACTGGAGATCTGTCTGTTGGAGGAGTTATTAAAATGTCCAGTGACACCTCCATTTCAGTGTCCGCTGGAGCCATTACAGTCACGAAATCATTCCACACAATAACAGCTCTCATGTCTCCATGCTCAGTCACCACAATCAACGGTGGCGCGGACGGGAATGTTCTTATTCTCAGGCCGCACACGTTCGGGCGTACATTCACATTTCATGATGGAGACGGGAACATCCAGTGCGGGAGTGACTTTGTTATGGACAACGTAAACGATTATGCTTGTTTTATGTATATGGACGATGCGTGGTATCTCCAATATAAGAGTCTTGACAACTAAGGAGAATAGAAATGAGAAATGCAGTCGTTGTAGCAGCATTGGTGGCGGTGGTGGTGCTTGGATGTTATTGCCGCAGGTGCCAGGGGCAGGAAGCGGCAACTGCTACGGTGGTCGTAAACGCAACCGAAGTGGCGACATGGAAGGCCTCGGTATTCAACGGGCTGAACCGGTTGAACGGTGACCCGTATGGATCGGTCTGCAACATCCTGTTGACACAAGCATTGGGGTTCCCTTCGATCCCGTCCGGGACCGGCACCGTGAATGTAGCGGCGTCACAGCACGCAAAGTTCCTTGCCATTGCGAAGGCCATTAACGTGGCCTTGGGTGTAGCCATCGTGCAGCAAGCCACGATCCTCGAAGACAACCGTGAGGCTATTGATGCTGCGATTGCATCGGCCACAGATACGATTGCCGACACGCGGCAACGTGCAGCATTTATCTCCAAGGCGCGGGCGCTCAGAAAGGGGAAGTAGAATGCCTGAGGTGACACGGGAGGAAATGAATGGGTTGCGTGACGACATGACCGAGGTAAAAGAAATCTGCCTCAAGACATACCGGAAACTGTTTGAAACCAACGGGGGGCCCTCCGTGTTGGATCGGCTGTCACGTGTAGAGGATGCACAGAAGGCCAGTATGGAGGACAGGTTATCGCGTGCGGAGGAAGCCCGGAAGGCCAGCGCGGAGAGCAGGAAATGGCGCTTCGGTATTTACGCAACGGTGATCGGATGCCTAGTAGTGCAGGCGGTTTGCACGGTTGCCCCGCTGATCGTGAAATTGGTTGCGACACCATGAGCGAAACGTTTACTGTGATTTATGAGGTACCCGGAGCGGTGCGGCCACATCGATACCCGGTCAGCGGGGACAATGCGGAGATTGACGCTCTTCGGTTCGCGGCGAAATACCCTGGAGCGCGAATCAGGCGCGACGGGGATAACGCATACTATGACTACAGGAGCGGGCAATGGGTTCCTCTGAGCAACAATTAAGCGAGCACTTGAAACGCAGCGAGGTGGCCTGTAAATGCGGGTGTGGATTCGATCAGCTCACTCCCGGAGCGGCGGATTTGTTCGAGAGAATCCGCGCCATAGTGGAAATGTGTCAAGGGGAAGAAGTGCCGATCCTAGTAAACAGCGGGTGCCGATGTCACACACACAACGCCATGGTGGGAGGGAAGGCGAATGGCCCACACACGCGCGGGATCGCTCTCGATCTGCCTTGCCCACCAGGCATGACACTCGATGAGTTCCACGGAGTTTGTCTTGCGGCAAACCCAAATGGAGGGGTAGGATTTTACCGAAGAAAGAACTTTATCCACGTGGACGATCGCGGAACGAAGGAGAGGTGGGAGGAATGATATGGGGAATTGTGGGCACCATTGGCTTATGTGTTATGTATTTTGTGATTGGATATGCCGTGGGGACAATGGTTTCGGCGGGTCGAAAATCCGATGAGCAATCCAAACGGGAGTTTCGACGATTGGGGGCGGAACGGGAAAACAGAATCGCGCCACAGGGATCTGGAGGAAACTCCGGAGGGGCAGCGATCATTCGTGAACAGATGGAGCTTCGGCCCGAAGGGGTTCCAGTCCATATCGCTCCCGAAGTGGCTACTACAGATGTTCCTAAAAATGTTCCAGAGAAAAAACCGCGCGCGAGGCGTGCGAAAAAGACCGGGGAGGTGAAGACATGAGTGCGTTGGCAGGGTATAAGACTTACATTGCGGCGGTGGCCATCGGCGTTCTGACAGCATTGCAGTACGCGGGCTTTGTCTCGGATGGAATGTTTGAGAGTGCGCTTGCGGCGCTGACTGCATTGGGACTGATCGCGTCTCGCGTTGGCTCCGTAAAAGTCGACGACCAGGAGAAGTGACATGACCTGCTCTTGCGCAGTCCCTACATTGATGGTGCTTGCTCTGTGGTGTGGGGGCTGCGCATATGTCGTCACCCCCTCGCAGAGAGCGGAATGGGTGGACAGACTTGCATCCGCTGAAGGGAGGATATCCTCCAGCAGAACCGAGGCGCAACGAATCAACGACATGGCGTACAACAATCAACTGGCACTAAACAACGGCATTCATGCCCTTGAGGGTGAAGCTGGTGACGCGGATGCAGAGTTTAATCGGGCGGAGATAAAGCGATGGAGTGCAGCGCACGAAACCGCAATGGGCAACATCAAAGACGCGGAGCAAGACCTAGCGCTATTGAGGGACGATATCGAAGGAGGCGGATGGTGATGACACGGCGTGAGTTGGCGGAGCAGATTTACTCGGACATGGTGGCACGGTACATGTTCGACGCATCTCCGGGGTTGACCGGGGACTATTTTGAGAAGCAGATGGATCAATTCGCTGAGGCTTCAATCGTGGCAGCGAAAGCATTTGTACACGCGGCCAATGAGAGAGAGATGGTGTAATGCGCATTCAACCCTATGAGCCACCGGAAGAGCCCCCAGTCCAGACTGAAATCGTGGTTCCTCAGGAACCGATCAATTTCCCTGGTATCTCTGGCTTCGCTGAGGACCAGGCTCACCATATCGCCTGTGGTTGGATTGATCGGATCATCGCGTGGTTGCGCAACCTCAAGCGCCGGCTGTGGTTGCCAGTGCCGGATGATAATCCACCCGAGGAGCCACCCCAACCGCTCTCACCAACACCGTAACGAGTTTATCCACCACCTCTGCTGTGGTTCCATTTAGTCCCCATGCCCTTGGGGGCTTTTTTTATGGGTAGCTCATTGATTCAATCCAAATGCAATCCGGATGCAATCAATTTCTGTAACATGCTGATATTGCTAAACATACGATTGCATCGAAAAACGTAATTCCAAAACAATCCGCCGTAATCCGATGCAATCGGTGGACATTCCGTTGGACATTTTTCTTGGCGAACCTCGCGTAACCACCACATAACACTAGACATACGCCTGACATTGGGTGGCCAAACTCGAACAGGATTAGTACCCTCCTGTTTTTGCAAGACTTACATGATCTGAACAGAAAAGTATGAAACAAGAGTGACTTTCCTATTGACAACGTGTGTGGTGTAGCCCTATGTTTACCACATGATGATGGATTTCGAGCGGGCAATTTTAACATTGATGGCAGAGAAAGGAATACGATCTCGCCGCGAATTGGCGAGATTGGCAGGCCTTCACATAAACACAATTGGGCATGTCATGAGGATGCAAGACGGCATCCCGATTCGATCCCTGCCTGACATAGCGAGGGCGCTCGGAGTCACTCCCAGTGAGGTTATTCGACGTGCGGAGCAACCCAATGACTGAACTCGTTCAATCTGCATTTGACTACGAAATGCTGCCTGCTCATCAGGTGGTGCTTATTCAACAGGTGGCGCAGGAAATCAAAGCCGCCGCCCGGCGGAGTGCCGACTGCATCCGAGAGATCGGGGAGATGTTGATCGGCATCAAAAAGATGATTCCACACGGGCATTGGGGTGCATGGTTGGCAACAGAGTTTCAGTGGAGCGAGTCAACTGCATTGCGATTTATGCGAGTGGCTGAAATGTTCAAATCCGTCACAGTGACGGATATTTACCTTGGGTATGATGAGGAGGGTGAGCCAATCAAATCCGCAACCGTTGCGGATTTGGGATTCGGAGCTCGTGTCCTCTACATGCTCTCCGCTCCCTCCACGCCGGAGCCTGTGCGTGAGGCAGCAATTGAGATGGCCAAAGCGGGGGAGCCAGTGACGGCTAAAACCGTGGCTAAACTCAAGGCGGAGCACAAAGAGAAATCACAACCTGAACCAGAACCGATCGATCTCGGCGAACCCCAACCGGAGAGCGAGTATCCGGAGGAGGAGGATTACGATGCGGGTGGTGTCGAGGATCCAGAGCCAGAGGATGAGGGAGATTTGACCCCGGACCTCGACACCGTCCCGGAGCAGGAGGATTACGATGAAGCAGAATATGAGATGGTTCCGCCGGAGGAACCGGAGATGGATGAGGAGGATGAGGGAGATCCTGATCCGCGAAATCTGGCAGAGGAAATCAATGCGTCCCGCGTGAGGTGCGAGAGGATCGCAGAGTACGCGGAGATCGAAAACGCATGGAGTGACTACACGCCGGCACAGGCGCGGTATCTGCTGGCTCTAGCATACGCTGAGCGGGATTGGATGAATGAGATGATAAATGACTTGGAGAGGATCAAGAATGAATCATGAGCGAACCACTGAGTATTCAGGAGAGGGCTGCCGAAATGCTGCGAGGTGTCCCGGACATGTGCAGGCCGTCGCATATTTCCGCAGCTATCGGGGTGACTTCACAGTGCATTATCGACCACCTCAAGCGGGGTCACATGCCAATAGTGAGGCTCCCGTCCGGGCATCGGCGAATCCCGAAACCGATTCAGAAGAAAATCGTCGAGGAGTTTATTCGGCAGGGATGGAACGGGTAAACGGTGCGAATCAGCACCATTATTACGCAGGAGGGATAAAATGAACATCGGAGATTACGTAATTGTCAGGGCTTATGCGGCTGGAGTGTTTGCTGGAACAATCAAGTCACAGAGTGGTGATGTGGTGACACTCACCAACGCGAGGCGAATCTGGTACTGGGATGGAGCAGCATCTCTATCTCAGTTGGCGATGGAAGGCACATCTAAACCGGGTAACTGCAAATTCCCAGCGCCGGTAAACGCAGTTGAGATTCACGGCGTTATCGAGATTTTGGAAACCACGCCAAACTCGCGTAAATCCATCAAGGAGGTTCCGGCGTGGACAGCGTAAATGACGGCTCCGGCTCCGGCTCCGGCTCCGGCTACGGCTACGGCTACGGCTCCGGTTCCGGCTCCGGCTCCGGCTACGGCTACGGCTACGGCTCCGGCTACGGCTCCGGCTACGGCTAAGGCTACGGTTCCGGCTCCGGCTCCGGCTACGGCGACGGCTCCGGCGACTAATGTCAAACACACGTCACGATAAAATCGTCAGGCACCTGTTGGCGTTGGAAGCAGCGATATCGGTCTGGAAAGACAACGTAATGACTGACCCATATTCGATAATCATTCGCCTGGGTTTAACGGCTGACTGCATTAGAGACATCATGGAGGCCAGTAATGATGCTACTCGATAACGGAGAGGAACGGTGGTGTGTAGTTGAGCATCGTGGGTTTGGTCCGAACCACAGGACCTGCGTAATTTGCGACAGACTCACGTGTGCAGAGGCCTGGGGGTATATCAGTCGGCAGGCGACACGGTTCGGAACGAAAAGACGCAACCTCCACGCCCATGCGTATCGACCTGATGGAGTTTACGATTTTAACGAGGCCGACCAGTACAGGATTTGACGGGCAGTCTCCCTTTCCACGGGGAGGACAACCACTCCCCTTTTTTTGAGCATGACAGATCAGCCTAGCTCCCTGATCTGTTCCCCCAGGGAGGGGGTTTACCTTTCGTCCCCCTCCCGAATAAATGTGATCTCGGCAGCATATTAAGAACGCGGAATAGTGGGCTGCCGTGGTAGTAAAGGAGGGGGTGCTTGGCATCCCCTCCCCTGGAATGCAAGGAGGATGAAATGACAACAGGTAACGCAAGTTTTGAATTTCATGGTGATGCCGATGGGGTGCACATGGGGGTGGTTCGCGGACTGGATACAATTTTCGAAACAACACTCGGCAAAGACGCTGCCATGTCTATCGCTGTATCCATTGTACGGGAGGTCGATAATCACGTCCGCATGGCAGAGGAGCGTGCATATCAGGAGGATATCACCAGGTTAATCAATGAACTATACAAACAATCTCTGGCCAACACGAACGTATCGCATGAAATCATCATTAAGTTGTGGGAGTTCAACAATAAACACAATGCCGCTATCGCTGCAAGGGAGAATGGTAAACATGACTGAACTGGAAATTGCACGCCACACGTTGATGCAGGAGCTGGAGTCTCTTCTGGACTTTTCCGAACTCTATAACACAATTCTGAAGTCGCGTCTGGAATTGATGCGGCGTATCCAGCGCGGGGTCCAGGATGCTGAGTTTTCACTAGATGTTCAGACAAATGCTGAAATACGTGAAAAGTGGATTCGAGAGGATGAGGCTGCTCGTAATCTGGGTGAGTCACCCAGTTAACCCAACGCGGGGGCGGGGTGTGCGCGTCAGCAGTTCCAGGCACTGTACGATTCAGACACACACAATTCAATTGCCACACCCTGCTCCGGGAGGTTTCAATGGACGGCAATGTTTTACACATCAACCCACCCAGACCAGCGTTAATACTGTACGCCAATGGCGAGGTACTCCTGGACTGGCCCACATGGAGATCGCCTGAGAATCTGAGGGATTGGGCCAGAGATTTACGGCCACACGCCGAACTGATTGTCGTGGAGGAAAAGTAGTGCCAATCACTGAATATCAATTGGAGCAACGAAAGAAGCATATCGGTAGTTCCGATGCAGCTCCTATCCTTGGCCTGTCTCCATATCGTAACGCTTACGATATTTGGTTGGACAAGACTGGAAGAATAGAGGCCTCAGAAGAATCTCAGAAAGGGTCTGAGGCCATGGATATCGGGAAGATGGTCGAAAATGGGATTCTCGATTGGGCCGCGAATGAACTCTCTCTTAAGGTAATCAAAAATCAGTACAGGGTTCACAAGGATGGCATTTTAAGCGCCACCCATGATGCCATTGCCGATCATCTCCCTGAAGGTCTTGAGGCTAAAACTGCTGGCCTGATGGGGCCCCTACGGGATTCGTGGGGGGAAGCCGGGACGGATGAGGTTCCAGATCACGTGTTAATCCAGTGTATGCACCAGATGATCGTAAGCGACCTGGATGTAGTTTATGTTCCTGCATTGCTGGGTGGACGGGGGCGAGTGCTTTATCGCGTTAATAGGGATGAGGATTTGTGCAGGTCCATGCTGGATAAGTTGACGGCCTTCTGGGAGAATTATGTAGTTTCAAACGTCCCGCCGCGTGATCTCATGCCTTCAATGGATGTAGCCAAAAAGATTCGCCGTGAGCCTAACTCCAAGGTCTCTCTAGGGGAGGATCTCGTACAGGCTTGGCTTGCGGCCAAGGAAGAAAAGAAACGCGCTGAAGAGAATGAGGAGTCGGCTAAATTAGCCCTTATTGCAGCCCTTGGAGAAGCTGAGTCAGGGGAATGCGAAACAGGGTTCGTAACATACCTTGAGCAATCAAAAAGATCCGTAGACATGAAAGGCTTACGCGAAGCCTACGGCGGAATGGTGTCGCAATACGAATCGAAAACGAAATACCGGGTGCTCCGGTGGAAAGAGGCCAAGAAGGATGAGTAATCAAGAATCAATGCTTACAGAAATGCAACCCTCACCTGTTACTGTAATGCCCATGGTAAATCAGGAAACAGGGGAGATGTTCCCTGGATTTGAACGGGGATCTCTCTCTACGCAGGTGAATGATAATCAAACCGGCACTCTATCGGCTATGGCCCGCGAAGAATCCGAACTACGCGCCTCAGTGGTCATGGCGAAGCGATTCCCGCGATCTGAGTTGGATTGCTACAACAAGATCATTCGTTCCTGCCAGAGGCCATCTTTCGCGGCAACCGCATTGTACCGCTTCCCGCGTGGAGGGCAGGATATCGAGGGCCCTTCAGTAGACCTAGCACGCGAGTGCGCACGCTGTTGGGGAAGCATCCGGACTGGGCTCAGGATTGTGTCGGAAGATGAGAATTGGATTCATATCAAGGGGTATGCCTTCGATATGGAAACAAACATCTATGTCGAAATGGAAGATAAGTTCTCGAAGTTGATCCAGCGCAAGAACAAGGCCACTGGGGAGACCACGTGGCTCAAGCCGGATGAGAGGGATCTCCGCGAACTGGTTAACAGGCGTGGGGCAATCTGTATGCGCAACGCCATCCTCCAGGTCATTCCTCCCGATGTAGTTGACGACGCCAAAACGCAAGCCAAGGCCACGATGGTTAAGATGGCATCAGGCGGAATCAAGACCGACCGGGAAGGAAGTATTCGTAAACTTGTCATGGCTTTCAGTAGCCACGCCATCACTGTGGGCATGATTGAGGGGTATCTCGGTCACAAAGTTGACTTGATGAATGATGAGGAGATGGCAGACTTACGCGCCATCTTTAAGAGCCTACAGGACGGCCAGGCGAAGCGCGAAGACTTCTTTATGGTCGGGGCCCAACCCAATGATGAAAACGCAGCAGAGGGGTCTATGGAGCCTAAATCAAGGGCGCGGAAAATCATCGAGAAGATGGATGGTGGAAAACAGTGAGTCTAAAGTCTAGGCCTGTCGACCACCGCAAAACCATTACGCAATTACGGCTCGAAAAGGGTCTGTCTCAAGTCGATCTTGCCAAGTGTTTGGGGTGCCTGCAACCAATGGTCGCCAAGTGGGAGAGCGGATTAAAACCATTATCTCATGCACGGCTATTACAGATCACCAAGTTTTTTGGGATTCAAGAGGACGATTTGAAACTCGGACGTATCGACCGAAATGAGAGGTACGCGAGAAGATGAGTGATATGTACCGCGCTAATAAAAAATTTCCCATTCAGGTTACTAAATGGAAGAAGTTGTTATCTGATTTAGATGGTGTTGTGGCGGACTTCGGGAGGCAGATGGTGGCATGTGCATTGTTCCGCCGTGAGGAATCAGATGGTTATAAATATGCCATCTTCAGGGAAAGTCTTCCTAATGATCCTGAAGACCTGGAAGACCAATCAGCGGTGCAACCAAAGTCAGAATTGCTGAAGGAGTTGATTACTTTTAATCATAATTTACCACGTCAAAAATGCCAGCGTGAGATTGAATTACTGGTGGATGATAAGGTATGGAAAACATATCATTCCTGTGAAATCCATATCTCAGATGCTATCAGGGAGGTACGTGGAGAATGCGAAAGGTTGAGGCGTTTGGATGGTTATGAGCATTATCACTCGATTCATCTTGGGTGTGACTTGAAAGATGAAAGTGCCCGCTCAACACTGTCACAGGAGAAGGTGTGATGCGCAGTTTTTCGTTCGTAAAGCCAAGTTTCTGGACGGGGGAAACAGGGCATGAATTGAGGGGCAAGAAGGACGCTCAGTTGGTTGCGCTGTACCTGCTGACTGCCCCCACATCTAACATGATTGGACTCTACTATATGCCCCTTCCGACTATGGCGTATGACATTGGATGCTCCATCGAAGGGGCATCGAAGGGGCTTACGGTTTTGAAATCTATCTCCTTCTGCTCGTATAATGTGAACACTGAATGGGTTTTTGTACACCAGATGGCAAATTACCAGATCGGGGCCACTCTGCACCCTAAGGACAAGCGCAGATCACAGGTTTTAAAGCTCCTAAAAGAGGCTTGTAAATCTGGACTTTCATTGGACTTTTTCGAGAAATATGCAGTCGCTTACAACCTCCCAGATGACTGCAAAAAATGGCTTCAGGAGAAGGGGCATCGAAGGGGCATCGAAGGGGTATCCGGTTCGGCCATACAAGATATGGATATGGAACAGGATATGGATATGGAACAGGATAAAACATACTTCTGTCCGGAGACGCAAAAAGCCGCGTCATCCGGACCGCAGAAATCCGGGCAACCTGTTCTCATTTTCCAGACCGATGGAACGCAAAAAACTTGGGACCTCACTCAGAGCCAGATCGACGAGTGGAGTGGGCTATTCCCTTCTCTCAACATCCTCGATCAATGCCGTTCGGCTTTGGCTTGGGTGCAAGCATCACCGGACAGAAGAAAAACGGCACGAGGTATGAGGAAATTTCTGGTTGGGTGGTTCGGTAATTCACAAAACAGGGCTCACACAAACGGGAAAACACAACAGGCCAAGCGGGATCAGGGGATTTTCAAGGGAATTAACGATTCGCTCGACCTACTCCCAGACCCACCACCCGAAGGCGACGCAAGGCTTCCGTTCTGATTGAAGGATCACCAGATTGGCAGGAAGGCCGTTTCTGGCTCACTGGTGAAGAGTTTATGTGTTTGGCAATGGTTACGGTAGGTTAGGTTCGGAATAGGCCTCACAGGTGATTAAAGCAGGCTCTACGGGAAAGAGGGAGAATGATGCAGGAAGTTGATTGTTGGGAGAAAGTCGGGGGCTCCAAAGGGGTGGAAAAGTTCCTGGCTTCAATTGAGGCACACAAGGCTGAAATGGGGATCACTGATCCGCTTGATATTGAGCCATGTGAGTTTTCCTCACCTCAGCGTCCTCATTCGATTAAAAAATGGCCAGATGGTTCGCAATGCGATGGATATGGAACTGTATTCGCTCCCGATGGCAGGACAGTCTACTCACGGCCTTGCCCCTGCTGGCTAAAATCTAAGCAACGCAATTATGCCGACGATTACATTTCAGTGATACCGATTGAGTTTCGTAAAGTTGTCCGCCATGCTGACATGACCAAATACGCTTGCGGGAAAGCCTTTTCTGCATGGCACCCAAATAAATCACCTGGATTGTATTTGTGTGGAAATTCAGGAGTTGGTAAAACAGTAGCGGCTCACCGAGCGGCCTTAATGATGATAAATCATTACGGATTAGGAGCCTATTACATCTCTTGCAGGAATGTGGCTTCAGACTGTTCTATCTTGGCGACTGACACGTCCGAGAGATATCGCGCTGAGGAGCGTCTTACGAGACATATCCTGGCTTGCAGGGGCCGCTCAATAGTTGTCCTTGATGATCTCGGTAGGGAACGTCAATCGGATGCCACGGTGTCAAAGATGGCAGAATATATTGATGCACTATATGACCGCCGTGCTCCTGTCGTCATCACCACGAATCTGGGAGGAACTGAAATCAATACACGCTATGGGAGGGATATCACTTCTCGCTTGATTGACACCACGTGGGTTACTCCGGTTATCGTCCAAGGAGAGGATTTACGCTCCCCAAGAAATGCTCCGAAACAAGAGATTCATTTTCAGACTGAAGATGAACTATTCAAAAATGATGAAAGGGGTTTGGAATGAAAAAACGTACATATGAAAGTTTATTACTAATAATACATTATGCTTTTGGTGGGATAAGGACTATAAAGGATAATTCAAAACCCAATTCATCCAATAAAATACATTCTGAAGAGATTGAAAAGTTATTGGATGAGATGGATACTATTTTGAGAAATTCACTAATAAAGGAGAAGAATCCATGATTCTACAATTCGATGCACCAATACCGTTCAATGATCTACCAGCCGGTCATGCGTTTATTCTTAGCCGGGATGAGAGACATGTCATGAAGAAGATTATTCCAAACTCAGACAAATGTATCAACGCAACCGGAGTATTCGAAGAAGAACCATGGCTTGTGATTAGCGGTAACACGAAGGTTCATCCAGTAATAGAATATAAACCTATAGAGCAGAAAGATAATCATGACCTACGTAAATCTGAACAGGCTCACCTCGAAGCGGCTGAGAAGTTCATGAATGTCTCGCTTGGGATCGACTATGAGACACTGAGTGTGCTGAGGAGAATCTCCGAGAAACTTGACACAATTATCGAGGCGAAATGCAGTGATTGAAATC